>OICK01000454.1_pt1 | contig 18808 bp, 16 predicted proteins | sample 1581281 | NCBI WGS metagenome assembly OICK01 (sample SAMEA3882557, study PRJEB24775) | human gut metagenome | biome: human-associated habitat; feature: intestine environment; material: feces | place: Netherlands | collected 2009/2010 | reverse complement strand
ACGGCGCGCCCGTTTTTTCTCTGCAAAAACGTTCATAAAAAGTCCATAATTTTATCCTTGACTTTTTGGGGACAATTCGCTATGATACAGTTTCACCAGAAAAGAGGAGGCGTTTTTCATGGACAAGCAGCCGTATATTGTCGGCGTCGGCGCTGCGAATGCAGATCTCAACGGCGCGTCCCTTGCGCCCATCCATCTGCGTGATTCCAATCCCGGCCACATCAGCCTGTCCGCCGGAGGTGTGACGCGCAACGTGTGCGAGAACCTCGCGCGGCTGGGCGCAGACGTGAAGCTTTTGAGTTGCGTGGGCGACGATACCTTCGGTGCGTTTATCCGCCGTTCCTGCGAAGACGCGGGAATCGACACGTCCCATCTGTATGAGGCGAAGGGCGCAAATTCCTCCATGTATCTGTCTATTTTGGACGCAGACGGCGATATGCTGGTCGGCATGTCGGACATGCGCATTGTCCAGCAGGACATGCCGGAGGACTATCTGCCGTCGCAAAAAGCGCTGATCCAAGGTGCGGGTGTCGTGACCTGCGACCCCTGCATGGGTGAAAAAATGCTTTTGCAGCTGCTGGATCTGTGTACGCCTGAACAGATCGTATGTGTCGATCCTGTCTCCTGTGCGTATGCACGCGTGGTCGCACCGTTCATCGGCCGTTTCCACACTGCCAAGCCTAACCGTATGGAACTTGGGATTTTGGCCGGTATGGAAATTCAGTCCGACAGCGATCTGGAACGTGCGGGCGAGGCTGTTCTGAATAAGGGCCTCAAGCGGCTGTTTGTCAGTCTTGGCGCAGAGGGCTGCTTGTACATGGACGCAGCCGGTACTGTTCTGCGCCGCAAGCTGCGGCCAGCGAAGATGGTCAACGCCTCCGGTGCGGGTGATTCCTTTGCTGCCGCTATGCTGTATGCCACGCTCCATGGCTTTGACGTCAAAAAGACGTTGGACTATGCCATGGCCGCCGGGATTGCGGCTGTGTCGCACGAGCGGACCATCAATCCGAATATGAGCACTGCGCTGCTCGAAGAAATCCTGCTGGCGCACCGCATTTGAACCTGTACACCCATCTGAAAGGAGTTATTCATATGAATCTGAAGGATTATCTGTCTGTTACCCCTGAAATTCAGGAGGCCATCGACGCGGGCAAGCCTGTCGTCGCACTGGAATCCACCATTCTGAGCCACGGTATGCCGTATCCGCAGAACGTGGAGTTTGCGCACAAGGTCGAAGAGATCGTCCGTGCAGAGGGCGCTGTTCCCGCAACGACCGCGATCATGGGCGGCAAGCTGAAGGTTGGCCTGAACGCCGAAGAACTGCTCGTCATGTGCAAGGCTGAGGGCGTCGGCAAGGTCAGCCGCCGTGACGTGGCTGTGTATCTGGCAACCGGCATGACCGGCGCGACCACCGTTGCAACCACCATGCTTATCGCCGCCATGGCAGGCATCCGATTCTTCGCCACCGGCGGCATCGGCGGTGTGCATCGCGGCGCCGAGACGACCATGGACATCTCCGCCGACCTCGAAGAGCTGGCGCAGACGCCGGTCATGGTCGTGTGCGCGGGCGCGAAGGCCATCCTCGACCTCGGCCTGACGCTGGAATATCTCGAGACGCAGGGCGTTCCCGTTCTGGGTCTGCGCACGGATGAGCTGCCCGCGTTCTACTGCCGCACCTCCGGCTTTAAGCTGGATTACAACTGCAAGGACGAAGAGACGGTTGCGAAGATCATGAAGGCCAAGTGGGACATCGGCCTCAAGGGCGGTGCTGTCGTCGGCAACCCAATCCCGGAGCAGTATGCGATGGATCCGAACTACATGAACGGCATCATCGACAAGGCTGTCGCACAGGCCAACGCCGAGCATATCCACGGCAAGGCCATCACGCCGTATCTGCTGGCGCACATCAAGGACATGACCGAGGGCAAGTCCTTCGCCGCCAATCTGGAACTGGCCTACAACAACGCACACGCAGCGAGCAAGATCGCCGTTGCCTATTCCAAACTGTAATCTTCACATTTCTCAACGGGCGCGCCAATCGGCGTGCCCGTTTTTTGTGATGCAGGCCGCTGCGCCTCAGTTGTACCGCTCCCGGTACTCGTGCGGGCTGCTGCCGGCGTATTTCCGAAAGATGCGGGAAAAATGGCTGGGAGAAGAAAAGCCGAGGTAGGAGCCGATGGCAGTGAGAGATTTGTCCGAATAACGGAGGAGACGCTTGGCCTCTTCCGTTTTTTCTTTCAGAATGAAATCTGTCAGCGTTTCTCCGGTACTTTCTCTGAATTTTTTGGACAGGTACGGGCGGCTGACATACAGCGCACGGGCAATCTGCTCGGTTTTGATTGCGTCGGAGAGATGGTGCTGAACGTAATTTGCCACATCCGCTGTGAGTCTGGACGAAACAGCGCCTCGGTGCAGCCGCTCCACCCGTTCCGCATAGTCCAGCAGCATCCGGTATTGCAGATTTGCAATGCGCTCCGGAGAAGCGGTCAGTTCGCACTGCTGGATATAGGAGTCGCTGAGTGTAAACGCATCCTCCACCTGCATTCCGCCTTGGATTGCCGCGCGTGAGACAAGCGTGACAGTGACGATAAACAGATTTTTACGCTGCCGGAGCGGCTCACCGGCCACAACGCCGGCGCCCTGTCCAGCCACTGCCGGAGTGCTGCCGTGTCGCCCTTGCGTACCATGCGCAGCAGCCGCTGCTCCAGATCATAGGTGTTGTGTTCCAGCTGCGGCGGATCGAGTTTGTTCTGCGCTTGCTGCCGTACCTGCCGGGAAATCAGAGCGGTCTGCTCCTGTTCATAAATGCGCAGATCCTTCAGTTCCAGTCTTTCGTGATTGAACACATAGTTTATCGTACACAGCATTTGCAGCACGCTTTCCACCGGCATGCGAACAATGCTCCGCATGCCGGAGAGCATGGACTCGGCCTCATCACCGGACAGATCCAGCCGGAAGGCCAGTTCCCGCAGGTCCTGTTCGCGTTCCATCACCTGCCGCGTAGGGCCGACGACAAGCTTTACCGTTCCAGTATTCAGAACGCCGTAGTAGTGAAATTGCGGCGTGATATAATATCCCACATGGTCTGTGATGGCAAAGACCTCCGCCCGGCAGAGCGTCAGAGGATCTTTCGGCAGATCGACCATGGAGGTATAAAAGGTCTGGATGCCGTTCTCGTAGACCCGGACCGGGATTCCGGACAGATTGCCGATGGCGGTGCATAAATATTGCAGATCTACACGTTCCATGTTCAGTCCTCCAATCTGAATACAACTATATCAATTTGATTACAAAAATGCAAGCTTTGCATATTTGGACATGCTATACTGGTCGCATAAGCAATGTTACGAGAAACATGGGAGGAACCGGAGATGGCAAGACTGAAACTTGTAGAGCGCAAAGCGTTTGAGAGCAGGATTCATTCAGAGTATGTAAAACCGGCGGAGAAGTGGTTGGGGTATCTGATTGGCCCGGCGGGTGCGCTGCTGCTCAATGCTGTGCTGGCGACGTACCTGAACGTCTATTATACAGATGTACTGAAGCTGACCGGACTCTGGGGCGGCGCATTTCTGGTCGTATTTCCCATCGTGTCCAAGATTATCGACGCGGTCACGAACGTAGTCATGGGCTATCTTATTGACCGCACGCATACAAAAGAGGGCAAGGCCCGTCCGTGGCTGCTGCTGTCCGCGCCGCTGCTGACCATTACGGGCATCCTGCTCTTTACCGTGCCCAAGGGCTCGCAGACCCTGCAGGCGGTCTGGGTCATGGTCAGCTATAACCTGTTTTATTCCTTCGCATATACCATTTTTAATATGAGCCACAATTTGATGGTGCCTCTGTCTACGCGCGACACGACCCAGCGCGGCAGCCTGTCCGTTTTCAATCAGATCGCCACCATCATGATGAGCGGCATCCTGGTTGCGTTGGTGTTCCCAATGGTCATCATGCCCAAAATCGGCGTGGAACAGAGGAAGTGGATTGCGCTGATGAGCGTGCTGTCCATTCTGGCTCTGCCGCTGACGCTGCTGGAATACTATTTCACCAAGGAGCGCGTCACGCTCGAGGCACAGAACAGCGAAGAGCCGCCTGTTCCCTTTGCGAAGCAGCTTAAGGCAATTTTTACGGACAAGTATATGCTCATCATTTATGCCTACTTCCTGATCTTTACCTTTGGTGCAAGCATTAAGAATCTGAGCCTTGTCTATTTTTGTAACTATGTGCTTGGCACCTACAATGACGGCATTACCCAGACCATGCTCTCCGTCATCGGCGGCATTCCCATGGGAATCGGCGTTTTTGCCGTCTGGCCGCTGGCTAAAAAATTTGGCAAGCGGAATGTCACGCTGGCAGGCTTCGTGCTCTATGCCCTCGGCAGCGCCGTCTGCTGGATGTTCCCCACGAATATGACAATTATGCTGGCGGGGCAGTTTGTCAAAAATATCGGCGGCCTGCCGTGCTCGTATGTGTTCATGGCGCTGTTTGCCGACGTGCTGGATCATGTAGAATGGAAAAGCGGCTTCCGGTGCGATGGACTGGCCATGAGTGTGTATAATATCATTGCCGTTGCGATGGTTGGCATTTGCACCGGCGTGTTCAACGGTCTGCTTGCCAAAACAGGCTATACTGCGCCGGAGATCATAAATGGCGTAACAACTGCGGCAGAGCAGAGCGCTGCCGTAAAGCATGCGATTACCTTTGGATTTGTAGGGCTTGAAACCATCACCGGCGTTGTGCTCGCGGTACTGCTGGCCTTCCTGAATGTGGAGAAGTACATCGGCAAAGAACAGGCGGAGATCAAGGCCCGCCGGGAGGCAGAGTGATGCGGGCAATTCGGCTGAAAACAGAGCACCTGACCGCGCCCATGGGCGTGGACTTCACGGCCCCGCAGCTGTTCTGGAACTGCGAGGGCGGCGTCAGGCAGACTGCGTGGCAGATTCTAGCTGCAGATGACGGCGGAAATCTCCTTTGGGACAGCGGAAAGACAGAAGGTGCTGCCATGCGCGCAAAATGGGGCGGAAGCCCCGTCCTAGCTAAAACGAGCGTCGTCTGGCGTGTCCGGCTTTGGGACGAGAACGGCGTTTGCGGCGAGTGGTCGGAGTCCAGCTTTGAAACCGGCATCGATACATGGTGCGCCCGCTGGATCACAGGCGATTATCGCGTAAATAGAAAAAAACGGTATCCGGTGGACTGCTTCCGAACAATATTTGAGAGTTCCAATGTGAAAAAGGCCCGCCTATATATCACGGCTTGCGGGCTGTACGAAGCGAAGCTGAACGGACAGCGGGCAGGGGACGTTATCCTTGCGCCCGGCATTACCGATTACCGCAGGCGCGTACAGTATCAGACCTACGACATTACACCGCTTCTGCGAAGCGGCGAAAATGTCCTGACCGTCCAGCTGGCTGACGGCTGGTATCGCGGCAGCACCGGCGCATGGGGCCTGCGCAATCAGTACGGAACAGAAACGAAGCTGTTGGCGCAGCTGGAGATCACACATACGGACGGCCATGTACAGACGGTCTGCACCGATGAAAGCTGGGAGTGGTCAAATGATGGCCCTATCCGCTTTGCGGACAACAAGGATGGGGAAGTAGTGGATGCCGGCTGTGCACCCAGCTACAACGGAAAGGCAAAGGCGACGGCGCATCCGGTCACCCCCTCAGCGTCTGACAATGTTGCGGTCAGGGAGCATGAGCGTCTGCACGCACAGCTTCTTCGTACGTCGGCGGGGAAAACCGTGTTGGACTTCGGACAGAACATCGCGGGCTATGCTGCCTTTACGCTGACGGCGCGGGCGGGACAGACCGTAACGCTTCGTTTCGGCGAAATGCTGGACGAAAACGGAGAATTCACGCAGAAGAATATTCAGCTTTCCAGAAACAAGTTTACCACGCCCCTGCAGCAGGTCGTCTATACCTGCAAGGATGGCGCAAACGCATATAAAACCACGTTTGCGATTTTCGGCTTCCGCTATGTGCTGGTAGAGACGAAGATTCCATTCAAGGCAGAGAATTTTACCGCCATTGCGGTCTATTCCGATATGGAACGCACGGGCTGGTTTGAAAGTTCCAATCCGCTGCTGGACAAATTTGTGGAAAACACGGTCTGGAGTGCAAAAAACAACCATGCCGATCTGCCCACTGATTGTCCTACAAGAGAGCGTCACGGCTGGTCCGGCGACGCGCAGATCTTCTGTCCTACGGCCTGCTTCCTGTTTGATTACGAGCCCATGGCTGAGAAATTTCTGAACGACATGTATGACTGGCAGCGCAAGAGCGGCTGCCTTCCACAGATCGCACCGTCCGGCGGTACGGATTTCTATATGTACACCATGAACGGCAGCGTCGGCTGGGCCGATGCAGGTGTGATCATGCCGTATGTTCTCTGGAAGCAGTACGGAGACAAGCAGATTCTGGCCAGACGGTATTCTGGCATGAAGCGCTATGCGCAGTTTATGATGCGCCGCTGCGGGCGCTGGGGTGGCCCCTATGCAAAGCCGGTGCATATCCCGGCAAAGGACAAGAAATATCTGGTCAACCGGGGCCAGAGTTATGGCGAATGGGCCGAGCCGCAGGATATTTACACCATGCGCTTCATGGACTTTGCCGGCCCGCATCCGGAGGTATCCACAGCCTATACGGCCTATGTGATGGCCTTGATGGCGCAGATCGCGGAGATTCTGGGCGATACGGAGGACATTTCACGCTTTGCAGAATACCGCGACGGCTGCCGGACGGCATATCAGGCCATGATAAAAACCGAGCAGTTCACGCTGGATACCGACCGGCAGGCCCGGCTTGTGCGGCCGCTGGCGCTACATCTTCTGGATGAAGCACAGACGGCGTATGCAAAAAAGAGATTGCTTCAAGCATTGAAAAACTACGGCTGGCGGCTGGGAACCGGCTTTTTGTCTACGCCGCTGATTCTGGACGTGCTGGCAGAAACCGACTTGGAAGCGGCATACCGGCTGCTGGAAAACGAGCAGATGCCGGGCTGGCTGTTCATGCCCAAAAGCGGAGCTACGACCATTTGGGAATCCTGGGAAGGAGATCGGGCAGCGGGAAGCGGCGTAGCGTCTCTGGATCACTATTCCAAAGGCGCGGTCTGCCGCTGGCTTTTTGATACCATGTGCGGTATCCGGGTGAGCGGGGAGAATTGCTTTTCCATTGCGCCGCGTCCTGGCGGACACTTTACCCGTGCAAAGGCCGCTTACAACAGCGTGTACGGCCGGGTGGAAAGCGGCTGGGAGAAGACGGAGAACGGATGGAACTATACCGTGACGATCCCTGTAAACTGCACTGCCGTATTGACGCTGCCCGGGAAAGAGCCGGTGCCGCTGACTGCCGGAACCTACACATTTTGAGGTAGATCAATGGACATAGAACGCATTCTGAAGGAAATGACGCTGGAGGACAAGATCGCACTGTGCTCCGGTGCAAGCTTCTGGGAAACCAAGCGATTTGAACGATACGGCATCCCCGCGCTTTTCATGTGTGACGGCCCCCACGGTCTGCGAAAGCAGGAGGATGCGGCGGATATGCTGGGCGTGAATAACTCCCGTCCCGCAACCTGTTTTCCGGCGGAGGTCACGACTGCCGGCAGCTGGGATCCTGCGCTGTTGGAACAGATCGGCGCGGCCATCGGCGAAGAGGCACGGGAGCAGGACGTCGGACTCGTCCTCGGGCCGGGAGCCAATCTCAAACGTAATCCGCTCTGCGGGCGGAATTTTGAGTATTTCAGTGAGGACCCGTATCTGGCAGGTAAACTGGCAGCAGGCTTTATCCGGGGGCTGGAAGCGCAGGGTGTCGGCACGAGTCTCAAGCATTTTGCCGCCAATTCACAAGAACTGGACCGTTTTACCTCTGACAGCATTCTGGACGGGCGCACGCTGCGGGAACTATACCTGACAGCTTTTGAGATTGCCGTCAGAGAGGGAAGTCCCGCTGCGGTCATGTGCGCCTACCCCAAGCTGAACGGTGTTCACTGCTCCGACAGCAAAGAACTGCTGACGGATATACTGCGTACTGAATGGGGCTTTGATGGTATGGTCGTTACGGACTGGGGGGCGATGAATGACCGGATTGCGGGCTTCCGCGCAGGCTGCGATCTGAATATGCCCGGCGGCAGCGCCTATATGGAAAAGGAAGTCCTCGCGGCAGTCAGGGGTGGAAGTCTGCCGGAGTGCTGCGTGGACGATTCTGCACGGCGCGTGCTGCAGCTTGTATTCCGCGCGGCCGAAACGCAGAGAACCCCCGCATCCTGCAACTATGAAGCCCATCATGCCCTCGCAAAACGGGCGGCGGCAGAAGGCGCGGTGCTCCTGAAAAACGAGAACGGCATCCTGCCGCTGGAGTCAGATACAAAAATCGCCGTTATCGGCGCAATGGCGGAAAATCTGCGCTATCAGGGGGCAGGTTCCAGCCATATCAACCCACTGCGGCTTTCGCAGCCGCTGGAGTTCCTGCCCGGCGCGATATATGCACCCGGCTGCGATGCGCAGGGCGATACAACGGAGGCTCTGCTGGCGGAAGCGAAACGGGCGGCAGAAAAAGCAGAGATTGCCGTCATTTTTGCGGGCCTTCCCGGACGGTATGAATCCGAGGGCTTTGACCGGGAGGACATGAAGCTGCCGGATGGGCATCTGCGGATGATAGAAGCCGTGGCCTGCACGAACCCCAATACGGTGGTCGTGCTTCTGTGCGGCGGTGTGGTGGAATGCCCGTGGGAGGAGCGCGTAAAGGCTATCCTCTACATGGGTCTGCCCGGTCAGGCAGGCGGAGAAGCAGTCGCCGATCTGCTCTATGGCTGCGCCAATCCCAGCGGAAAACTGGCCGAAAGCTGGCCGTACAGGTATGAAGATGTACCGTCTTCTGAACTATACGGAAAAACCGCGGACGCACTGTATCAGGAAGGGCTTTACGTCGGCTACCGGTACTATGACAAGGCGGGCGTTCCTGTCCGCTGGCCGTTCGGCTATGGATTAAGCTACACAAAATTCACATATTCCAATCTGACACTCTCCGGTGATACGGTTTTCGTTACCGTCAAAAATACCGGAAGCATTGCCGGTGCGGAGGTCGTACAGCTTTATGTCGAAGCGCCGCAAAACAGCCTGCACCGTCCCGTGCGGGAACTAAAAGGCTTTCAAAAGCTGTTCCTGCAGCCAAACGAGAGCCGCGAGGCTGTTTTCCGTCTGACCGACCGCAGCTTTGCTGTCTGGCAGGACGGTTGGAAGATTCCAGTCGGACAATATACTGTCAGCATCGGCGGCCTGACCGCACCCGTTATAAAGCACGGCGAAACGCTGCCTGTTCCGGCATGGCAGCGCGGCAGCTGGTATCAAAGCTGCGCCGGTAAGCCAAACAAAAAGGACTGGGAAGCAATGCTGGGCCGGGAGTATATACCGCCGGTTCTGAAAAAAGGCGCTTTTACCATGGACAATACGGTCATGGAAATGAAGGGTTACAGCCTTATTATGAAGATCATGTATAAAGCGGTCGAAGCGACCATCGCAAAAGGCTTCGGCGGCAAAAAAGATTACAAGAACCCGGAATTCCGCATGATGATGAACGCTTCGGCCGGTGCGCCGCTTCGCAGCATGCAGATCTCCGGCGGCATAAAGGGCGGCGTGCTGCCCGGCATGCTGGAACTTGCCAACGGTCATATCCTCCGGGGACTTTGGAGAATGCTCCGCGGCTGAACGCGGCTATTAAAAAATGGCAGGCCCGCCTCGCGCGGGCCTGCTGTTTTTGCTGTATAAAGAAAACCACCTTCCTCTATGTCTGGAACAAACCCCAGCCGGTACGAAAGGTTCCTACCGGAAAATGCGCGGCATTGAGGTATCAAGAGGTGCTTCAGACGAATGGCCAAATTCCATAGGTGCTGTTAAGTACTGATTTCGCCGTCAAAGAGAAACACCTGTGCAAGATGCGGCTGTGCGCCGCTCTTTGGATCCCGTTCCATACGGATTACATCGTGCATGTATGCGCGCCAGTGTGCGCTGACAGGCGCATTCTTCTGCACGGCAAGCGCTGTTTGCAGATCGTCACGTTCGTAATAGCCGAAAAGCGTATCGCCCGTCTGCCAGATTGAATAGTTCCGGATACCGGCGCGGCGGAACATCTCCAGCATCTCCGGCCAGATCTCGTCATGCCGCCTGCAATATTCCGCTATTTTTCCGGGCAGAACAGCGGCTTTCCACGCGTATCGCTCCATTTTTTCTCCTTTTCGCCGCTATGGGCAGAATATTTTTCCGGTTGACCACAAGCATGCGCCGCATGTCGGTGCTTCGCCGAGAAAACAGTCACAGAGATTTGTTTCCCGATCCTCGCAGCCCCAGCAATCCATGCAGAATGGAAAGTAAAACGTTCGCACACGGTGGCGGAAGGCAGCATAGTCGGCATTTTTCCAGCAGTCGAGCAGCGGTGTTTGCAGAATATTTCCGTATACAAAACGCCGGATGGTTCGTTTTTGTTCGTACAAGTAGGTATAGCAGCCGTGCAGCAGCTGCATGCAGGGCGCGACATCGCCGTCCCAGCGGATGAAAACCGCGCGGCGGCTGACAAACGGACAGGTGTGCGGTGCGGTTTGTGCAGATGGTTCACAAAGCCGCCGCATCCGCCCGACCGGAATATCCCGGTCAAAGAGTGCAAGCAGTTTCTCCTTTTCTACCGGCGCGCCGGGAATCATATGGCTGAGGTTGATGCAATCGACGTTGTATCGGTCACAGAATGTATTGATCTTCTCTAATTGGTCGAGGTTTTCCGGTGTGATGACAAAGGTTAGAACACTTCGACGCAGGCTTTACGCTCCGCACCTACACCCACGTCACGCGCCAAATGCAGGAGAATGCCGCAGAAAAAATGGGTAATTTCATGGCTCAGGTGATGTGAAAGAGTCAAAGAAAAGATAGAAAGCAGCGGAGAGGATAAGACAAGCATCCACTCCGCCGCTCTTTAAGCCTTATTCGCCGTGTGGGTCAGCGTGGGGGTCAAACCCAGAAACCTGACGCAAAAACTGCGCCGCAGTAGACAAAGAACTACCGCAATATTTTTCCTGCACTTTTTAGCCGTTTTTAGCGGTTTCCGCTCAATTCTAATTCCTTTCCTAACATCTTGTGACCCGCGTCACCCCATGTGTTCCACACCTGTCTGTGGCATTTTATGTGGTCAAAAGCAGAGCCTCGCCGGAGCTGCTCCGGTGAGGGCTTTGTAGTGTTCTTGATGACCATACCCTCCACCCGATAAAATAACAGAAAACCCACGACGGGATCGCCTCACGGCGTGGAATGCTATAATCAAAGAGTAATGGCTGTGCGGAACTTTGCTGTTGACATTTCAACATCCATGTGGTATAGTCCGAAAGTTGAGATTTCAACAAAAGCATTCGTGAGAGAGGAGCGCAGCCATGCAGGAGCGATTTGAGACGTTTACGGTTTTGATCAACCGGATCAGCCGCGACATACGGAGGATAAAAAATCAGGAGATGGCCGCCTATCATCTGCGAAGTGCCCATGTGTCCTGTCTGTACTACATATATTCTCTGGATGGCGTGACTGCGGCGGAGCTGTGCGAGCACTGCGAGGAGGACAAGGCGACCATTTCCCGTGCGTTGGAGCATCTTGAAAGTAACGGATTTATCGTCCGGAATTCTGAACGGGCCAAACGGTACAGAAGCCCTTTGCGCTTGACTGAAAAAGGTCAGGAGGCCGGCAAACGGATCGCGGAGAAAATCAGCGCCGTCCTTGATACGGTCAGCAGTACCCTTACGGAGGACGAACGAGCGACATTTTACCGCAGCCTTTCTGCCATCAGCATAAGTCTTGAGGCCATCGCTCAAAATAGCGAAGAATAGGAGATTGACGAAATTGAAAACAAGGATTATTGTTGATTCCACTGCGGACTTAGTTCCTGAGATCAAAGCACGGGTATCTACGGTACCCCTCACCGTTCATTTCGGGCAGGAGGAATACATTGATGGCGTGACCATCGACAACAAAACATTTTATGAAAAGCTCATCGAAAGCGATGTGCTGCCCACCACCAGTCAGGCAACGCCGGACGCCTTTATAAAGGAATTTGAAAAGGCAAGACAGGCGGAGGAAGCCGCCGTTGTCATCACCCTTGCGTCCCAGTTTTCCGGCACATATCAAAGCGCCATGATCGCGGCGGCGGATTATGAAAACATTTATGTTGTAGATGGTACCAGCGCAGCGATGGGAACAGGGATTCTGGTGGAGCTTGCGTTCCGCCTCTTGGATGCAGGAATGACCGCAGAGGAAACTGCGCAGGCACTGGAGGAAGAGAAGAAAAAAATCGTTGTTGTGGCGCTGGTAGATACCCTCGAATACCTCAAGCGGGGCGGCCGCATTTCAAAGACAGCCGCATTCGCCGGAGGGGTACTGAATATCAAGCCCGTGCTTTCCGTTATTGACGGCGAGATTCACCTGCTGGGAAAAGCACGCGGCTCCAAAATGGGGAACAATCTGCTCGTTCAGGAGATCGACAAGGCCGGCGGCATTGATTTCAGCAGGCCGGTTCTGCTGGGCTACAGTGGAATTTCTGACGCGCTGCTGCTAAAGTATATCGAAGACAGCCGTCACATCTGGGAGGGAAAACTGAAAGAAATTCGCTATACGACCGTAGGAAGTGTGATCGGAACCCATGCGGGTCCCGGCGCTGTTGTGGTAGCGTTTTTCAAGAATCAATAAAAAGCAGATCACACCGCGCATCGGAGATATTCCGCTGAAAAAGCTGACCGGACGCGATCTGCGGCATCCACACGATGCTGCACAACGCCCTCGACCGCGCGGTCAAAGAACGCCTGATCCTCAGAAACCCGGCAAATGACTGCATTCCGCCCAAAATCCCGAAGCGCGAAATGAAGATCCTGCCGCCAGAACAAATCAAGTCTTACCTAACCGCGGCAGAGCAGCGCGGCGTCCTGCCGATGTTCTATCTGGAGCTCATCAGCGGCCTGCGCAAGGGCGAGCTGGTGGCGCTGCAATGGTCGGACTTGAACATCGAGAATAAGACAATCTCCGTCAGCAAGCAGGCCGGTCGAAACAACGCAGGCGAGCCGGACATCACGCGCCCGAAAACGGAAAACTCGATCAGAAAAATCTCCATCCCGCAGGATGCCGTCGATCTGCTAATCGCGGAGCATCAGAAGCACCCGAGCAACCCGTGGATGTTCCCATCACCTAAAACGGGCGAGATGTACCACCCGGACTCGGTAGTCAACATCCATAAGAAAATTCTGAAGGACGCAGGGCTGGAACACCTGAGATTTCATGACCTCAGACACCCGTATGTCAAGCCCACGACAAAAAATTTATAACTTTTTTTGCAGTTTTTCGGGCAGCTTCATAGCTGCCCATAGCTGTTTCAAATGGGTGTTCACGGTTATACTTCCTTTTCGGATTCCTTAGTTTCTAAGAAATCCTGTGTTGCATATTCAATCTCAATCCGATCTCCTGGAAAGACGTAAACTTTATTGATAAGCCGGTCAATCAGAGCTTTTGTCAGCATGTTGGCGTTTCCGACTTTCTGCACAATTTCCTGTTGTTTCAGCTTAATCTCATAATCACTTTTTATCTGCTTTGTCTGTGCAGTGATGACAGCATGAACATTTTTGGCTTGTACCAGTTCCGTGTCATAAACCGCTTTTCGTGTCCGATAGGTTTCCAAATCAATCTCTCCGAGTGCATACTGCTCATAAAGATACCGCTTGCTATCTTGAATAGAACGGAGTTTTTCTTCATGTTCGGTCTGCTGGACTGTCTGCAAATCCAATTTATCCTTATTGCTATCAATTCCCAATGCCGGACACATTTGAGCCCGAATTGTTTCAAATACAACCTGCTCCAGATCTGCCATCTTTATGCGCACACCATGACAAGGAAGCGTTTCAGCCACCTCGGAATGACGGCAATAAAACCACGCACCATTTCGTAGAGACATTGCATGATCGCAGCATCCGCAGAATACCTTACCACGGAGCAGATAATCACGCGGCTTTTTATTTGACAGAGAGAAACGCTTAATTGAAGCATTGGCTCTCTCAAATAGATCCACACTTACAATAGCCGGATGATGGTTCGGGATTTTGAACCACTCACTTTCATCCTTTAACTGTGTATGTCGGCTGCCAATCTCTTTTACCTTTCTCTTGCCAATTACATAGGTACCGATATATCTTTGATCTTCTAAAATACGCAGAACCGTTGATGTACTCCAAACGCCGTTTGTTCGGGAAACATTGTAATAGGCCTTGCCTTTAAGTTTGCGATATTCCCCAGGGGTGGGGATATTCATGGCATACAATTTTCTTGTGATCTCGGCTGCGGTGTTGCCTTCAGACGCCCATTGAAATATCATCTGCACATTCGGGGCAACATCCTCGTCCGGTTCCATACGTCCGTCTGCACTCTTGCGATAGCCGTAAGGACAGATGACACTCTGATATTCCCCACGACGCATCTTTGCGTATTTTGCACTTTTGGTTTTCATGGACATATCCCGGCTATACCACTCGCTGATAAGATACTTGAAAGCAATATCAATCCCTCCGGTATCACCTTTGAAATTAGCTGTGTCAAAATCATCACTGACGGAAATAAAACGGGTGTGATAAAGAGGAAATACCCGCTCAATAAAATAGCCGGTTTCAATGCTGTTACGTCCAAATCGGGAAAGGTCTTTTACAATAATACAGTTGATTTTTCCGGCCTGAACCATTGTTAAAAGTTCCTGCACCGCCGGACGCTCAAAGTTTGTCCCCGTATGACCGTTGTAAATAAATTCCAAAATCTCGCTGTCATCCCATTCCGGCAGAGACATAGCTTTTTCACGAAGAATCAGTTTTTGATTTGGTATGCTCAAACTTTCAGTTTTGAAATCTTCCACAGAAAGACGGATATAAAGGGCAATCACATAGTTGCGCACGGTTCCACCGCCTTTCCCTGAAATTCATTTTTGAAACGGAAGGTCACATGAATATTCCGCTCGTGGTCTATCTCAATTCGTTCAATGAGCCGTTCGATCAGTTCTACAGTCAGTACGTGATCCTGTGCCAGTGTTTTTGCATCCTTTTCCATTGCACGGTATCTGGCAAGCTGGTTGTCCAGAGAGTCCATAGATTTTTCAAATACTTCAATCTCACCAGACAGAGCATTGATAGCATGTTCATAATCCGCTTTCAATTCAAAGTATTCGTCATTTGTCAAAATACCCTGCACAAAATTTTCATATAGGCCACGGATCAGCCGGCGTGTTTTTTCAATTTCCTGCCGTTTGGCCGACATCTGAATTTTCAGCTTATCTTTTTCCTGTTTTTGTCTTGTCTCCAACTGAAAGAGTGGCAGCGACATTCCCAGCGCAACTGTCAGCTCTTTTTCAAGAATAGCCGTAACAGTAGAAATCAGTTCTTTCTCTTGTATCATCGCACCTTTGCAGCTATCTTTTTCTACCCGGCTGTTTGTAAGGCAGTGGAACCAGTAAGTGTCGGGTCCTTTCCGGCGCTCGGCGCGTTGCCTGTGAAGGCTTCTGCCACAATCAGCACAGAACACTTTACCTTTGAAAATGTTTGGTGTGTAGGGACGTTTTGGAGTTGCTTTGCTTTCTTCACAGATCTGTTTTCTGTATTCCTGAACTGCATTAAACAACTCATGGCTGATGATCGGTTCATGGGTGCATTTTGCAATAATCAGATTATCTTCTCCAGCCTTGACCTGCTGATGATCTACAATCTTTGTTTTTCCTTGCACCAGATCGCCTGTATAAACTTCGCTTTCTAAGATTTTCATCACTGTGCGGGTCTGCCATTTGCCACTTCCGATCAGTCCCGGACTGGTAATCTCGCCAGTGGTCTTTTTATAATGGCTCGGTGCCGGAATTCCCATCTCATTTAGATTGCGGACAATCCGGTTCAGTGCCACATGCTCATGTGCCCATTCAAAAATCTGTTTTACCACAGGGGCAGTATTTTCATCAATCAGAAGTTTATGGCAATTATCCGGGTCTTTCCTGTAACCGTAAGGCGCCCGTGCACCAATATAGTCGCCATCTTTCATAGCCTGCCGCGCCTGTGCTTTGATTTTTCGTCCAATGTCCAGAGCATAGGCTTCATTGATCATATTTTTCAAAGGCAGCATGATACCACCATGAAGATTTCCGGAATCCGCTGTGTCAAACTGATCCGTAACAGCAATGAAGCGAACATTATGAGCATGGAAATACTGTTCGATATAATAACCTGTGTCAATAGAATTTCGCCCTAATCGGGAAAGATCCTTAACAATCACACAGTTAATGTGGCCTGCTTCAATATCAGATAGCATTTGCTGAAATCCAGGGCGGTGAAAATTTGTCCCTGTCGCTCCGTTGTCGATATAAGTATCATACACAACGAAGTCCGGTTTATCCGAAAGAAAGTCATTCAGTACCAGTTTTTGGTTTTCTACTGAGCAACCCCGCTTTTTGTTATCCTCCACAGAAAGACGGATATACAGAGCCACATGTACATACAAAGATGGTGCCGGCATAGGAGCTGCCGTCTGTTTTCTGCTTTTTCTTGCCATTTAGCTCACCATCCTTTCTTCATTTTTTGTAGCAATCTGTTCAGCCAAAGAGATTGCTTTCTGATATTCATCCTGGTAATTAAATTCAATATGCAGTTCATCTTTACCCATTACCCGTATGCTTCGGATAAGCTGCATGACTGCCCGGCGGTCAATATCCTCCATAGTAGAAAATTTCATAAAATGGTTGATCCAACGGTTTCGTTCGCTTCGGTTTTCCAATACATCTGTAAGTTTATCGTTCCATTCAGCGATTGCCTTTTGGAACAGTTCAATATCTGCATTGTATTTTCGCTTATAAGAGAGAAATTCTTCCTTTGTCAGAATTCCACTCACCAGATTTTCATAGAGTTTTGCCTTAAAGCCCTCGGTCTGTGCCACACGCTTTTCATTTACTCTGATCTGTGCGGCATATTCCTGCGCCAATTCCCGGTTGATCCGTTCCTGACTGATACTGGACAGCAGGGCATCCAGAGAAGCAACATTTTCAATATGTCCTTTCAAACTGTCCTGCACACATTCAATCAGATCCGACTCTTTCAGCATGACCGACGATGTGCAGCCATTCTTTTTGCCGGTCGGGCAGTAATAATAGTGATACTCTTTGTCTTTATAGCGGTTCGTCTTGCGGGTCATACGGCAGCCACAGCATCCGCAGATCAAAATACCGGAAAACAGGTAAACCTTATCCGATTTGGGAGAAGTCCTTGTGTCAATCCTGCGGAGCCGTTGCACCAGATCAAAATCGTGCTTTTGTATGATCGCTTCATGGGTTCCCTCCACACGAATCCATTCCGAAGAAGGTTTGTCCTCACGCTCTTTTAATTTGAAATGGGGCGTTGTCTGTTTGCCCTGGACCAGTGTTCCGGTGTAAGTTTCATCCTGCAAAATGCGGATGATTGTAGTTGCAGACCATTTGCAATCCTTTCGGTCTGTATAGCCACCTTTTGCATGAGGCATTCCGTGATTGCGCTTATACGCTAAAGGCGAAAGAATTCCTAATCGGTTCAGTTCATCCGCTATATGGGAAGCGCTGAATCCCTCCAGCCGTTTTCTGAAAATATCCCTCACAACATTAGCAGCATATTCGTCTACTTCCAAGCTCTTGTGTTTATCGCCGACTTTCACATAACCATAAATGGTAAAAGCACCTACAAAATCCCCGCTGCGCCGTTTTACTTCCAGGGCGCTCCGTGTCTTAACGGAAATATCCCGACAGTAAGCCTCATTCATAATGTTTTTGACAGAAACCGTGAGATCATCGGCAGCGTCATTTTCCGTGTCCACATTATCGTTAATTGCGATAAAACGCACTCCATAGGCTGGAAATACCCTGCGCATATAACGGCCTGTTTCTATGTACTCACGACCTAAGCGGGAGAGGTCTTTGACAATCACGCAGTTAGCTTCGCCTTGTTCGATCATCCGCATCATTTCCTGAAATGCCGGGCGATCAAACAAAACACCACTATAACCATCGTCAATTTTTTCTGCCACAACCTCAATTTCCGGGTGTCGGGCTATGTAGTCATCGATCAGGCGCCGCTGGTTAGCAACGCTGTCACTTTCTACTGTTTTATCATCCGTATAAGAAAGACGGATGTACTTAATCGCTTTGTAAACCTGCATAAAAAAACACTCCTTTCGTTGCACAGAAAAATCCCCGCAATTCAAGAAGTGTGGTTATGCCATATTCAATTCCTTTTCCGATTCTTATTCTACCATGCTTTTACGGAAAAGTCAGCCCCTTTCTTAAAATTGCACCTATCGCAAAATACCCTTGATACATTCTTCCAGGGTAGCACCTTCAGCAGAAAAGCTGGCCTGTACAGTAAAACGCCCACACTTAAAATGGTATGGATTTTTGATTTGCTGAACGAATTCTGCAATCCGTTCATCACGGGAAAGTTCTTTGTTGACAGAGACATCCCGAATGTCTACCAGTGTACCCACTTCACTGACAATGGTATTCAATTCCATAGTATCAACTCCCTTCTGAAAACTGTGTTATCAAAACCACATGAATAGGTCGGATCTATGGTTATTACACACATAAATCCGGCCCATTATATCTGATTTCGATTTTACTGCCGTATTTGCCACGCACCCCGGCAAGTCCTTCTGTTATAAGGACGGGGCTGTTACAGGCTGCGGATAGCGTCACCGCATCATAGCCGTCCTTGCGCAGCCGCGTAAAGAGCGCCAGCCAGTAATGCGCGGTGGACT
>OICK01000424.1_pt1 | contig 19866 bp, 11 predicted proteins | sample 1581281 | NCBI WGS metagenome assembly OICK01 (sample SAMEA3882557, study PRJEB24775) | human gut metagenome | biome: human-associated habitat; feature: intestine environment; material: feces | place: Netherlands | collected 2009/2010 | reverse complement strand
TTTCCGTTTTGCAGTCAGACCTTTTTATCTCGGTACAGTTTTTCTGTTTTGCAGTCAGACCTTTTTGTTCCGGGGAAGGTTTTCCTGTTTTGCGGCCGGCCCTTCCCCTTTTGTCCGGGGCGGTTACTTTTTCGATCCTGCGACGATCTTCAGACAGTCGTCGAGGGTGAGTTCCTCGGGCTTCGCTCCCTTCGGCAGGCGGTAGTTCTTGCTCTTGTAGGCGATGTAGGGTCCGTAGCGGCCGTTCTTGACGAGCATGTCGGCATCCTCGGGGAAACTCTTCAGCGGCGTGTTGGCCGCGGCCGCGGCCGCCTGGTGTGCGCGGACGATCTCAACGGCGCGGTCGTAGCCGATCGTGTAGGGGTCGTCGGTCTTGGCCAGCGACATTTCGATGTTGTCGATGAACGTGGAGAACAGCGGCCATTCCTCGTAGGCCTGACGCATGGTCTCCAGATCGCCGAACTTCTCGCATGCGGTGCCGAGACCGTACCAGGCGGCCAGGTTGATGCGGGCCTGGGCCCAGGAGAAGATCCACGGAATCGTACGCAGGTCGTCGAGCGACTTGGCGCCGAGGCCACGCTTGGCCGGGCGGGAGCCGATCGGCAGCAGACCGATTTCGGTCAGCGGCGTGACGATCGAGAACCACGGGGCGAAGCCGTCGGTGTTCAGCAGGTCGAGGAAGCGGTTGTGCGCGGCCTCGTCGAGCTGAGCGGCCATGTCGGCATACTTCTCGGTCATCTCGGTGTTGCGCTTCTCCACGCTCGGCGCGGACTGCAGCAAGGTCGCCGCAGCCACGGACTCGACGTGGCGGATGGCCAGCACCGGGTTGCCATAGCGGGCGAAGATGACCTCGCCCTGCTCGGTGAGCTTGAAGCGGCACTTGACGGAACCGACCGGCTGGGCGAGCACCGCACGGTTGGCGGGGCCGCCGCCACGACCTACGGCACCGCCGCGGCCATGGAACAGGGTCAGATCGATGTCGTGCGACTCAGCCCACTTGGCGATGCGCTCCTGAGCGGAGTGCAGGGCCAGCGTGGCGGAGGTCGGGCCGGCGTCCTTCGAGGAGTCGGAGTAACCGAGCATGACCTCGAGCTTGTTGCCGGTGGCCTTCAGACGAGCCTGAACCTCGGGGATCTTGATCATTTCCTCGAGCACGTCCACCGAGTTCTGCAGATCCTCAAGCTGCTCGAACAGCGGAATCACGTCGATGGTCGGAACATCCTCGGGGTGGGAGAACGCCAGACGGTTCAGCTCATACACGTCCTTGATGTTCTGGGCGCTCTTGGTGAAGGAGATGATGTAACGACGGGCGGCCTTGATGCCGTTGCGCTTCTGGATGGCACCGAGGGCGCGGAAGGTGTCGAGCACCTCGTGCGTCATCGGCTGCAGTTCGCCGCGCTCGCCGTGCAGGCCGTGCTCGCGGATATCCGCAAGGGCGCGGGCGTGCACCACGGAATGCTGACGGAACTCCATCTCCACCATGTGGAAGCCGAAGGTCTCGGCCTGCCAGATGAGGTCCTGCAGCGGGCCGTAGGCGGAACGCTTGGCGTTGGCTTCGGCGAGGGAGCGCTGCACGGTCTTCAGATCGGCGATGTAGTCCTCGCAGGAGTGGTACATGAGGTCGGCGTCGCGCTCGATGGTGTAGTGCAGACGGTCGGCCATCACCAGCATGACCGCGCGGTGCATCTCCTTGGTGGAGATCAGGGCGGCCTTGTCGGTCAGACGCTCGCTCATTTCCTTCTGGTGGCTCCACAGGTTCTTGAGCTCGGCGCTCGGCAGCGTGGTCTCGGCTTCCATCGTGAGGTTGCGGCCCACTGTACGGGTGGCTTCCTCGAGAGCGGCGATCACGTGATCGGAGAACTTGCGGGCCACAGCGCGGCTCACCTTGGCGGTGACGTTCGGGTTGCCGTCACGGTCGGAACCGATCCAGCTTCCCGGATGGAAGAACGCCGGGCACACCGGCGGCACGAGGCCGGCCTTGTCTCCAAGGACCCAGTCGTCGAAACGACGGTAGACCTGCGGAATGGTGTAGAACAGCGTGTTGTCGAAGATATCAAGAATGGTGTCGGCTTCCTCAACCGGAGTCGGCTTCTTCAGCGCGATCGGGGAGGTGCGGAACAGCGCGTCGATCTCGTTGAAGAGTCGACGGGAGTTTTCCTTCTTGTCCGAGCCGCCGAGCAGCTTATGCGCTTCGAGCAGCTGGGAGATGCGGCGGATCTTGCCTTCCACGGCCTTACGGCGGGCTTCGGTCGGATGCGCGGTGAACACCGGATGGAACTCGAGCTGGTCGAGCAGCTCCTTGGCCCTGGCCGGACCCATCTCGTTGATGAGCTGGTGGTAGGCGACGGTGAGCTCGTTGATCGGGTCGACCGCCTGGTCAACGGGCACGTTGTTCTCGCGCTCGTGGAGCACGGAAACGCGGTAGTTCTCCTCGGACAGGTTTGCCAGATGGAAATACGTGGCGAACGCGCGGGCCAGCAGCTGGGCGTCGTGCAACGTCATGTTGTCGATGACGTTCACGGCCTCCTTCAGGCCATCCTGGTCGGGGTTCGGATCCTTCAGCTCGGCGAAATGCTCGGCGCTGGCCTCCACCGCGTAATGACGCACGGTGTCGAACGTAGACAGCAGTTCGGGGTTGTATTCGCCCAGTACGTTACGCAGGATCTCAAGACACAGATCCATGTCGTACTTCAGGCTTTCGGGAAGATCATGCTCCTCCGGGCCCTTTCGGCCGGTCCCGGTAGTGACGATGGCGGCGTCAGCGGGAGTGATCTGTTCTTCAGGTGTTGCCATATAACCTCCTTTGCCGAATAACAGGTTGCTCGGTCTACTGGTCGTCTGCGGCTCCTCCGCAGTTGTTGAGACCAGTCGTTGCGAGCCCACAGCCCATATTCAACGTGGTTGTTGTGTGGGCAATAGTGTATCCCCGCGAAATCGCTATTTACGTTACGAAGTCCATATAGTGCGCCAAGTTGTCCACCTATAGAGACCGAATATCGGACAGCATATGAGACACTGTCCGATTCGCGGAAGATTTGAGCGCCTTACGATTGCTGGCGGGGAAGGCAGGGAGTAGTAATGAAGGATGTGAGCGAACAGAAGAAAAAAAGTGCGCCCGAAGCGAAAGGCGCAACGGCTGTACGTAAATTCCACACCCACTCCATTCCGCTGGACATGGAAGATATTGCACGCGATTGGGAAAAACCGGTGGTGGACGCCGGTATCGCCGCCAAAGCCAGCGTGATTGTACGAGTCGGCATGTTGGACCTGGGAGCCGGCACCGGCTCCTTCCGCGTGCGTGAAATGATGCACCGCATCGCCTACCCGCTGGGCGTGCACGTACGCGCCGACGTGAACCTGACGGATATCGAGGCCACCTGCACGGATGGTCGTAACCGCATCACCGAAGTCGTGGATTTGCCGACCACCGGCGTGAACACCGAACGTATCTGGCTGCTGGAACATTTCGCCGACTGGTTCTCCGTGAATCTCGGCAAGGGGTCGATGTATCACGTCGATTCGCAACTGTCCGATGGCGTGGTCAAGCATTTGGACGAACGTGACGCTTCGCAGTATTCGGCCGATCTGGCCAAGCGCCTGCGCGAACGTGCCAAGGTCGAGGCTGAGGCGGCCAACGGCAGCGTGGACGAGACGCTGGATCTTGCGTTGAAAACCAAGGTACTCGTGACCTCCGTGGCCAAGTCCTTGGATGATGACAATGGAGAAGCCCACCGACTTTTGGCGGACAGCGCGGAAGTCACTCCGGTCGAAGACAAAGCGGCCGAAGAGAAGGCCTACGACGATGCCGAAGTGTTTACCGGTGACTCCAATGAGTCGGTTGAATCGGCGAACGCGGCGAATGCCGAGGCGGGCGCTGAGGGCGCGGCGGCGAACGGCGCAACCGCCGAAAGCCCTGCTGCAAGCAGTACGAAGCGTAAGAATCGCGTGCCCAAGGAATACGCCGAACACTTCAACGAGCGCTCCGACGAAGAGAAGGCCAAGGGCGGTATCACCGTGCGGCAGGCGCACGAGCGACTCGATCTGATTGAGCGCCGCAAGCCGCTGTACAAGCCGTGGTTCTCCGGTCTGGCCTCCGCCCTGGCCTGCGCGGCCTTCGTGTTCCTGCTCGGCGGCGGCCCATACGACATGATCGGTGCGTTCGTGGGCGCGGGCCTTGGCCAGTGGATGCGTCGCCGGCTGTTTGCATACCATCTGAACCAGTTCTTCGTCACCTTTGTGTGCGTGGCCGCGGCGGCGCTCGCCTGCACCGGCACCCTGCGACTCATCGGCATTTTCGACCCAGTCGCGCTCTCGCACGATACGGCCTACATTGGCGCCATGCTGTTCGTGATCCCCGGTTTCCCGCTCATCACAGGCGGACTCGACATGGCGAAAATCGACTTCCCCTCGGGCATCCAGCGCGTGGCGTACGTGCTGTGCATCATCCTGATGGCCACGCTGGCAGGCTGGGCCGTGGCCGTGATGGTGCACCTGCACCCGGAAGGCTTTGAGCCACTGGGGCTTGACCCGTGGGTCAACGGATTGCTGCGATTCGTGGCGGCGTTCGTCGGCGTGTGGGGCTTCTCCGTGCTGTTCAATTCGCCGCAGCGCATGTGCCTGGCCGCCGCCCTGATCGGTGCGATCACGGACACGCTGCGTCTGGAATTGCAAGACTTCAACGTGGCACCCGAGATGGCTACCTTCATCGGCGCGTTCCTGGCGGGCATTCTGGCATCGGCGTGGCGTTCATCCGTGCGACGTGGCTGGCTACCGCCGCACCTCGGCTACCCGCGCATCTGCCTGACCGTGCCGTCGATCGTGATCATGGTGCCCGGTCTGTATATGTACCGTGCCATGTGGTACCTCGGCAGCTTCCAGACCATGAATGCGCTGGACTGGGCGTTCCGTGCGTTCATGGTGATTATCTGTCTGCCGATCGGTTTGGCGATGGCCCGCGTGGTGACCGACAAGTCCTGGCGCTACGACATCTGACCGTCATCTTGGCTCCCCTCAGGTGGGGAGCTCGGATAAAACAGCGTCTCAGTATGGAAACGGTGGAAGGTGCTTGAGCCCTTGTATCCACTACCATCAGGCGAAGTGCGTTGCGGCCGTATTCACGGCTGTGACGGTCTGTATGACGCCGCTCCGGCGTCAATCGCATATCAGCACGCATATCAGCACATAGTTCCTGCCATGGCGGTAGCCGCTTGGCGTCATGATTGGGGAGGGGTCGCAGTTGGCCAACGATTTCTGGATTCTGCTGGCCATGGTCATCTATTTTGCGGCCATGCTGTCCATCGGATTCATCTACTCCAAACGCTCCAACTCCTCCTCCAAGGAATACTTTGCGGGCGGGCGCGGTGTGGGGCCGTGGCTCACGGCCCTGAGCGCCGAAGCCTCCGACATGAGCGGCTGGCTGCTGATGGGCCTGCCGGGCCTGGCCTACTTCACTGGTGCGGCCGACCCGATGTGGACCGCCGTCGGACTGGCGCTCGGCACCTATCTCAACTGGAAGCTTGTGGCCCGGCGACTGCGCCGCTACTCGGTAGTGACCGACGATGCCATCACCATTCCTGACTTCTTCGCCAAGCGTTTCCATGACAAGAAGGGCGTGATCTCCACCATCGCGGCCGTGATCATCCTGGTGTTCTTCAGCGTGTACGTGGGCAGCTGCTTCGTGACCGTGGGCAAGCTGTTCGCCACGTTGTTCGGTTTCGACTACCACGTCATGATGATCATCGGCGCGGTGGTCGTGTTCGTCTACACCGTGGTGGGCGGCTACTTGTCCGTGGTGATGACCGACTTCATTCAGGGCATGCTCATGTTCTTCGCGCTCGCGGTGGTGTTCATCGGCACCGTGGCCAGCGCGGGCGGTGTCGACAACACCGTGGAATTCCTGCGTGCCATCCCCGGCTACCTGTCCGGCACGCAGGTGGCCGCGCCCAAGCTGGACCCGGCCACCGGCCAGCAGCTCGTCGAGGCGGGCAAGGCCGTGTTCGGCGCGCCCTCCGACTACGGCATCATCACCATCATCTCCATGCTGGCGTGGGGCCTGGGTTACTTCGGTATGCCGCAGGTGCTGGTGCGCTTCCTGTCCATCCGCAGCGTGGAAGAAGTGCGCAAGTCCCGAATCATCGCCACCTCCTGGTGCGTGATTTCGCTGGGTTGCGCAGTGTGCATCGGCTTGGTGGGGCGTGCGATGATGCCCACCGAACTGCTGACCTCCACCGATGCGGAAACCATCTTCATCGTGCTGGCGCAGACCCTGCTGCCGAGCTTCATGTGCGGCGTGGTGGTCTCCGGCATTTTCGCGGCCTCGATGAGCTCCAGCTCCTCGTATCTGATCATCGGCGCTTCGGCCATGGGCGAGAACATCTTCCGCGGGCTGCTGCACCGCAAGGCCACCGACAAGCAGGTCATGATTGTGGCCAGGGTCACGCTGGTGGTCATGTTCCTGTTCGGCATTCTGGTGGCATACGACCAGAACTCGTCGATCTTCCAGGTGGTGTCTTACGCGTGGGCCGGGCTTGGTGCCTCATTCGGCCCGTTGATGCTGTGCTCGCTATACTGGCGTCGCGCCAACAAGGCCGGCGCCGTGGCCGGCATGCTGTCTGGCACGGCGGCCGTGCTGATCTGGCACAACCTCGTCAAGCCCTTGGGTGGCGTATTCGCCATCTATGAGCTGCTGCCGGCGTTCATCATTTCGCTGCTGTTCATCGTGGTGGTTTCGTTGCTGACCGCCAAGCCGAACAAGCGCATGCTCTACGAATTCGACCACTACATGGACGATCCGCTGCCCGGCACCCTGCCGTCCGGCACCGTGCTCGTCGACGAGCCCATGGAAGCCATGGAGTCCGAGGTCCGCAGCGGCAAATGACACGTGCCTGCTGTGCGGTCGGCTCGTATGGCAGAGGAGTGGCTTTTTTGTGGTTCGGCAGGAACCATTGAGGCCAAAACGGACTTCGAGGGGCTGATTTGACGTTCTGGAGAGATCTACTTCCGTTTCAAGGGGCTGATGCCTGAGTAGACGCGGCTCCAAAACGGCGGAATGGCGTTGACGTAAGGGCATTGATACACGTGGTCTACCGGATGATCAGCCCCTTGAAACGGAAGTAGCCCTCCGGCGGAGGCCAAATCAGCCCCTTGAAATGGGTTTTGAATACCGTAGCGCGGTGCGGACGGTGCGGACTGACTCTACCGGGCTTATTATTCCTGCGCCGTCGGAATAATTGGCAGCAGAGGCTCGAATTTCAGCCGTTTGTACAGTGGAATACGGCGTAGCTTTCGGACATCGCTAATTTGCTGGGTAGTTTGCCGCATCGTGAGCTGGACCGTTTTGCCCGTAACCTCCTGTATCCTTTCGGCAACTCTTCGGGCAAGGGCCTCTTCTCCCGCTTCGTCGCCAATATCTAATTTGGTGACTTGAATGTACTTCCAGCCAGCATCTTCGATCATCTGGCGGCGTCTCGCGTCATTCAGCCATTGCCCGGCATGATGAGAGCCTTCGTATTCGATACATATCTTGAATTCAGGGTATGCAAGATCGAGATATATGGGTCTGGTGTTGTTTCCTACGAATATTGGATAATTCACCTGCGGGCAATTCAGACCGTATTTCAAGAGAACCAAACGAGTTCGTGTTTCCATGGAGGAATCTGTGCCCGCGCGCGCCAAAAGTAGGGCGCGACGGCATTTGTTATACCCGCGGAACAAATACGAATTGGTGCCATTCTCTTTGTCGGCTCGCACCTGGGCCTCGGCCTCATCGAGATACAGAGAAAGGGCGTCGATGGTTGTTCTGCAGAGCCTTCGATCTCGTCGCATCATGGAATCAGCGAGAACGATGAGTTCTTCAAGTTCGAGATACGTGGAGAACATGGCCCATGTGCAAGCTGGTGAAGTGCATGTGAATTGTCCCTCGATTATGACCGTGTCTAGTGGAAAAGGCCATACAACCACTTTGACCCCCACAATGTGCCGTTTGTCATTGGCGTGTGGAACCGCAACAATGGTTGTAGTTGCAAGGCCTCTGTGTTTGCTTGATATGCGGGGTACTTCAATTGACAAAAGCTCCAACGCTGTTGTCAGGGCATAGGGTGGGCGCCATGCGCTTCGTCGTTGAACATCTGCGCACGTCTGCATTCGTTGGTACTTCTGCATTGTCAGCTCGGTCAATGCCGTTGAGCTACCCATGATGATCACCCCTTCGTGATGTTCGCTTTGTCCTCGCAGTGTAGAGTCCGGCTACCGGCCCTGTCTACCGCCCCAATTTTTCGGTGGATAAATGTGGATAAGTCGGTGGATAAACTATGGGTGTTCATCGCAGTTGCAGGCCATCCCGCAATTACATGGAACGTAGGGGTTTGCAGGCAGCCAGCGGGAATCGCCGTCGACGGCGCGATTCAACTTGGACGAATCTCCATGGCGTTCATGCAAAGGTGGCATGATGGCCGGTATGAGTAGCTTGGTGCGTATTGTCAATGCCGGTGTTCCGGGGTCTCAGGACCGCGTGGATGTGGTGCTTCGCGATGGGGTTGTTGCGTCTGTCAGCCCTGCTGGAACGGTCTCGGCTTCGGACAGCACGATGCAGACTAAGGCGCATACGACATCGTTGGAATACGCGACGAATGCCATTGCTTCTGGCAGCGTCTCAATCCCAACGTCGGCCGCCGCACCCGCCGACGAAACCACCATCGACGCCGACGGCCTGTGGGTTATTCCCGGCCTGTGGGACTGCCACACGCACTTCACGCAATGGGCTAAGACGCTGGGCCGACTGGACCTCATCAATGCCCGTTCCGCCGCCGAAGCGATGGACATGTTGCGCCGTCATCTGGATGAGCGCCGCGCCGCCGACACGCTTGACCCAGATGCCTTCGTGGTGGGCATGCGATTCCGTCACTCGCTGTGGGCCGACGACGAGCAGCCCACACTGGCCGCAATTGACGCCGTGACCGGCGAACAGCCGGTGGCCCTCTCCAGCGCGGACATGCACTGCGGATGGGTGAATTCCGCCGCGGCCCGCAGGCTTGGCGTACATGTGGACGAATCCGGTCTGGTCGGTGAACTCGAATGGTTCAACGCCTACACCGCCTTCGACAAGGCGCCGGGCGCTGCTGAAGAGACTGACCGTCTGCTGCGCGAGGCCGAACAGGACGCCGCAAGCAAGGGCGTGGTGGGCATCCGCGATTATGAAATGGCCGAAAACATCGATACATGGATCAATCGTTTCGCGGCCGGCATTAACGGTTTGCGCGTGGACGCCGGTGTATACCCCGAGCGGTTGCGAGCCGCCATTGACGCGGGTTGGCATACCGGCAAGGAATTGCCGGGCAGCGCCGGGCTTGGCCATGTGGGCGCCATGAAGCTCATCTCGGACGGATCGCTCAACACCCGCTCCGCCTACTGCTCCACGCCGTATTCGGGCATCGAGCCGCTGACGTATGGCACGCTGAGCTACACGCCGCAGCAAATCGAAGACTATATGCGCCTAGCCACCGAGCATGGCTTCGACATTGCCTGCCACGCCATTGGCGACGAAGCGAACACCATTGCGCTCAACGCAGTCGCCGCCACGCACGCACATGGATCGATCGAGCATGCGCAGATGCTCAAACCCGTCGATATCCCGCGTTTCGCCGAGCTGGGGCTCACGGCCAGCATCCAGCCGCAGCACGCCATGGATGACCGCGACGTCATCACCCGTTTCTGGGCCAACCCGGCCGGCATCCCTTATCCGTTCAGGGCCCTCCACGACACCGGTACCACGCTGCGCATGGGCTCGGATGCGCCCGTGGCCCCGCTGGACCCGTGGCTGGCCATTTCCGCCGCCGTGCTCGGCACCGAAAGCTCTGACCGCGAGCCGTTCCAGCCCGAGCAGTGCCTCGATGTGCATACCTCGCTGGCAGCCTCGACCGCCACTGGCCGTGACCGCCTTGCATCCGGCGATCCGGCCGATGTGGTGTTGCTGGACGCCGACCCATACGCCGCCGATACTCCGGAAGCCATGCGCGCTATGCCGCAACACGTCGTAATGACATTGCTGTGCGGGGAGCGTACGTATTGATGCAAGCCATCGGCATGAAGTGACCAGAGGTCCGTCTTGATAGCCGCGTTGCACGGAAAACAAGAAATCCGCCCCTCGAAGTGAAGATAGGACACAGCAGACGCCGCAATACAAAAAACGCCGTGTCAGTTGTCCAGTTGGGGCTGACACGGCGTCTTGCTACGAGCGGCGGGAAAATCAGTACTTCATGCCCATGGCCTCGCGCACCTGGTCGAGGGTCTCCTCGGCGATGGCGTTGGCGCGCTTGTTGCCGTCGTGCAGGATGTCACGAATGGAATCCATGTCCTTGGCCAGCTCGGCGCGGCGCTCGCGGTGCGGGGCCAGGAACTCGTTCACGGATTCGATCACGTACTTCTTCAGCGCGCCTGCACCGGAGTCGCCGATTTCCTCGGCGATGTCCTTCGGATCGCGGCCGGTCACCAGACCGGCGGTGGTCAGTAGCGCGGAGACCTGCGGGCGGGCAATCGGGTCGAAGGTGATGCGGCGCTCGGAATCGGTCGGGCTCTTCTTGATGAGCTTGGCGGTCTCCTCGGCGGTGGCGCCCAGCATGATGGAGTTGCCGTACGACTTGCTCATCTTGCGGCCGTCGAGACCCGGAATCTCCGGTGCCTCAGACAGAATGGCGGCCGGCTCCGGGAACACCGGGTTCTTCTTCGCGTAGCGCTCGTTGAAGCGGCGTGCGATGGTGCGGGTGATTTCGACGTGCGGCAGGTTGTCCTTGCCGATCGGCACGACATTGGCCTTGCAGAAGAGGATGTCGCACGCCTGATGCACCGGGTAGGTGAGCAGCAGGCCGGTCAGCGCATGGCCGGAAGCCTCCATTTCGGACTTCACGGTCGGGTTGCGGTGCAGCTCGGCCTCGGTGACCAAGGACAGGAACGGCAGCAGTAGCTGGTTCTCGGCCGGCACGGCGGAGTGGGTGAACATCATGGTCTTGGTCGGGTCGATGCCGGCGGCCATGTAGTCGAGCACCAGGTTGAGCACATTGTCCTCGATGTGCTCGGTGGTGTCGCGGTCGGTGATCACCTGGTAGTCGGCGATGATGATGTTCGTGTTGACGCCGCGCTCCTGCATGGCGACACGCTCACGGATCGAGCCGAAGTAGTGGCCGAGGTGCAGCCGGCCGGTCGGGCGGTCGCCGGTCAACATGGTGAAGGACGACGGCTTGGCCTCCAGCTTGGCGAGCGTTTCGTCCGAACGCTTTTTGGCCGCGAGGAAGCTCGCGCTCATCTCATTGCCTGCCGCTGTCAGTTGCTGCTCGTCGGTCATGCGAAAATCCTTTGAATATGCCCTAAATAAACGCTTTTTATGGTAAAAGTGTGAGCCGACAACGAACAAGCCACTATTAGTGGTACTCTCTATTGTTGATGAATCGAACAGCACAGTAATCGCAGGGGGTCAGATGGGCCGCGGACGTCAAAAAGCAAAACAGCAGAAAATTGCCCGAAAGCTCAAGTACCTGACCACCGATACCGACTACGATGAGCTGGCAAAAGAGCTGAGCGAGCAGGAGCCGGGAATGGGCTCTCCTGACCCGTTCGCCGACATCGATGACCAGTATGCGGACAAGGATGTGGATTCCGCTGCTGATGACCACGCTTCCGGTGCCGCCGAGGCAGCTCCCGCTACGCAGGAGGATGACCTCGACGAGTACGCCAAGTGGGCTGCCGAAGCCGCCGCAAAGGCGACCAGCGGCGAGTTCCCGGCCTCCGCGCCTGCCGCACCGAAGCCGGCCCCGCGCAAGCCGATTCCGATGCCCATGCCTTCCGCGCTCAAGCCCAAGAAGAGCTGAACGCCGGTCTTCTCGTAATAATCCCCTTGTGCTTGGTTGAGCACAAGGGGATTTGTGGTTATGGCTGATGGTGCCGCCGCTGGTGGCTTACTTACGCTTCGCGCCTCACAGCGGCAGCAGGTCGCTCAGGTCGTCGCGCTCGCCGACCGCGCTGATGTGGCCGGCGTCCTTTTCCTCTGCCCATGTGGTGATGCCGCAGGCCAGCCGCAGCCAGACTTCCGGGTCCAGCTCGATGACGTCCGGCGGGGTCAGGTTATGCGGGTCCGATTCCGGGCCGTCCAAGATTTTGACCGCCCCCCACGGCGCGACACGCACCTCCACGCCAGGGCCGGGTGCGCGCCGCTCCAGCAGAAACAGCGAGTAGCGCACGGCCATCGCCCACACCGGGCGTGGCAAGACAGGGGAGACGGTCAGACGATGTGGTGTGTTGTCCGCCAGCTCCCGGGCCGCGGCACGCCATTGCACCAGCGCGTCATGCCCGCGTTTCAGGTCTTTTTCAAGAATTACTGCCATGTATCCCATCATGGCACCGGAGCCGGAAGATCTTCCATAATGCAAACGATGGCATACGGTGTGATGCGGAATATCGGGGCATGTGCTACGCTCTAAATGAGAACGTATGCAAGAACGCTCCGCCATCGTCGTTACGGAGAGTTCATGCTTACGTTTGTGCGACGATACCTATCGCGCGGCATAATAAACACGGGCACTTATCCCGGAAGGAAAGTCAGAATGACCGAAATCACCGCACCGAAGTCTCCTGTCACGGCGGAACAATTCGCCGACGAGATTCGTGAACAACTGAAATACACTCAGAACGTCACCACCGAGCAGGCTACCCCTGCTGACGTGTATGTCGCCGCATCCAAGGCCGTGCGCAACCACCTTGCCGACTCCTGGTTCAAGACCCAGGCCGACACCGTGAACGGCAACACCAAGGCCGTCGGCTACCTGTCCGCAGAATTCCTGATGGGTAAGCAGCTGCGCAACGCGCTGCTCAACGCCGGTCTGACCGAGCAGTTCGACAAGGCCGTGGAAGCCCTCGGCTTCAAGGTCCAGGACGTCGTCGACGCCGAATACGAGCCGGGCCTCGGCAACGGCGGCCTCGGCCGTCTGGCCGCCTGCTTCATCGACTCCCTCGCCTCCCTTGGCGTGCCGGCGTTCGGTTACGGCATCCAGTACAAGTACGGCATCTTCAAGCAGGAATTCGACGAGAACGGCAAGCAGATCGAGACTCCGGATTACTGGCTGGCCAACGAAGAGCCGTGGGGCCACATCGATTACAACCGCGACCAGAAGGTCTCCTTCGGCGGCGAAGTCGTCGAAGAGAACGGCAAGAAGGTTTGGAAGCCGGCTTGGTCCGTGCGCGCCGTCCCGGTCGACTACATGGTTCCGGGCTACGCCTCCGGCCGTGTGAACACCCTGCGTCTGTGGACCGCCAAGAGCTACGACGAGTTCGATCTGCTCGCCTTCAACCGCTCCGAGTACATGGAAGCCGTGACCCCGCAGGTCAAGGCCGAGAACATCTCCAAGATTCTCTACCCGGAAGACTCCACCAAGGTCGGCAAGGAACTGCGCCTTGAGCAGCAGTACTTCTTCGTCTCCGCCTCCCTGCACGACGCCATCCGCGTCTTCTACCCGGGCCAGGACAAGCCGGATCTGACGACTTTCCCGAACAAGATCGTCTTCCAGCTCAACGACACCCACCCGGTGATCGGCATCCCCGAGCTCATGCGCATCCTCATCGATGAGTACGGCTACGACTGGGATACCGCGTGGTCCATCACCACCAAGACCTTCAACTACACCTGCCACACCCTGCTGCCGGAGGCCCTTGAGGTCTGGCCGGCCAGCCTGATCGGCGAGCTGCTGCCGCGTCACCTTGAGATCATCGAGAAGATCAACGAGCAGTTCGAGGCCGAGCTCAAGGCCAAGGGCGTTGACGAGGCCACCATCAAGGACATGGCCATCTACACCGGCGACTCCGTGCGCATGGCGTTCCTGGCCTCCTACGGCGGCTCCCACGTCAACGGCGTGGCCGAGCTGCACTCCCAGCTCCTGAAGGACGTCACCCTCAAGAACTTCTCCGACGTCTACCCGGACAAGTTCACCAACGTGACCAACGGCGTGACTCCGCGTCGCTTCGTCAAGCTCGCCAACCCGCGCCTGTCCGACCTCATCACCGAGGGCCTCGGCACCGACAAGTGGCTCTCCGACCTGGAGATGCTCAAGGGCCTCGAGCCGCTGGCCAAGGACGATGAATTCGTCAAGAAGTTCGCCGCCGTCAAGAAGGCCAACAAGGTCGACTTCGCCGCCTACGCCAAGCGCGAGTACGGCTTCGAGCTCGACCCGAACACCATGTTCAACACCATGGTTAAGCGCCTGCACGAGTACAAGCGCCAGTCCCTGAAGATCCTGTCCGTCATCTCCACCTACGCCGACATCAAGTCCGGCAAGGTCAAGGCCGAGGACGTCACCCCGCGCACCGTGTTCTTCGGTGCCAAGGCCGCTCCGGGCTACTACCTGGCCAAGCAGACCATCCAGCTGATCAACAACGTCGCCCGCGTCATCAACAACGACCCGGACGTCAAGGGCAAGCTGAACGTCTACTTCCCGTGGAACTACAACATCGAGCTGGCCATGAACCTCATCCCGGCCACCGACCTCGACGAGCAGATCTCCCAGGCCGGCAAGGAAGCCTCCGGCACCGGCAACATGAAGTTCGCCCTCAACGGCGCTCTGACCGTCGGCACCCTCGATGGCGCCAACGTCGAGATCCGTGAGCGCGTCGGCGCCGAGAACTTCTTCCTGTTCGGCATGACCGTCGACGAGGTCGAGAAGAAGTACGCCGAGGGCTACAATCCCGCCTCCTACTACGAGGCCGACCCGCGCCTGAAGCACGCCATCGATATGGTGGCCGACGGCACCTTCTCCAACGGCGACCGCAACGCCTACTCCCCGCTCGTGGCCGACTGGCTGACCAAGGACTGGTTCATGACCTTGGCCGATTTCTCCGCCTACATGGACATTCAGTCCGAGATCGAGGCCCTCTACGCCGACGAGCTCGAATGGAACCGCAAGGCCGTGCTCAACGTGGCCAACTCCGGCTACTTCAGCTCCGACCGCTCCATGGAAGACTATTTGGAACGTATCTGGCACACTGCTCCTCTGGCTGACTGAGTGAGCGAGTTGCTAGCGTGCGGTTTTCACGAAATCAGCCTTGACTTCGTGAAAACCGTACGCTGAGTTGGAGTAAGCGTGCGGTTTTCACGAAATGAACCTTGATTTCGTGAAGAACGTACGCTGAAGATGCCCCCGGTGTCACTGATGACTGTTTTCGGTATGGAAGGCGGCGCAGCAAGGTGTCCTAGGCTAATATCGCCTCCGACAAGACCGTCGGCAAAGCCGTCGACGTCGATTCAAGTTATCCACAGCAACAATTCGCGTGACATAGTATCCACATTTGCCGGTTGCGCTTGTGCTCTTACATAAGTAACCCGCACAGTGGAATCATGAACGCTTTACCACCTACCCAGTCGACGACGAAGTCCGGCATCGACGCCGGTCTTGCCTTTCACCAGCCCATGCTGGCTTCACCTGATCCGCAGGCAATGCTGCCTTCGGAACGGATTGCGGCCACGATGGGCGACCGCAATCTGACGCCCAAACAGTTCGGCGCGCTCGGCGAGCAGTATGCCGCCGCGTGGCTGGAGGAACACGGTTGGACGACCTTGAGCCGCAATTGGCATACCCGTTACGGCGAATTGGACATCGTGATGCTCAATCCCGAGTACACGGTGGTGTTCGTCGAAGTGAAATCACGCCGGTCCATGCATTACGGATATCCGCAAGAGGCCATTACGCCGGCGAAACAGCACAATCTCAGGAAAGCCGCCTGCGATTGGCTGCTTGACCGGCGTAATCGGGTGCCGCATTCGGCGGTCCGTTTCGATGTCGTCACCATCGTGCTTCGGGTGGGCAGGCCGCTCGTGCATCACATTGAAAATGCCTTCTGAAGCCCCCCCCCAAAAAAAACAGCCACGTTGCGAAACACATTGCGAAAGGAGTAGACATGGCTATCGGCAGCACCCTCTCAGTCGGACTGATCGGCCTTAAGGCCTTCATCGTCCAAGTGCAGGCTTTCATCAGCCCTGGCTTGCCATACTTCAGCATCATCGGATTGCCGGATGCATCGTTGTCCGAAGCCCGCGAGCGCGTGAAATCAGCGTGTCAAGCCACTGGATTCGGTTGGCCGCAAACCCGTGTGACCGTGAACATGAGCCCTGCGGCCATGCCCAAACGCGGTTCGTCGCATGATCTGGCCATCGCGGCCAGCGTCCTATGTGCGGCGGGTGCCATAGGGCATGATTGCCTAGAAGATACCATTGTGCTCGGCGAAGTGAATCTTGACGGCTCGGTGCTGCCGATTCATGGGCTGCTCCCGATCATGCTGCATGCCGAGGAACGTGGCGTGCGCAAAATGATTGTTCCCCATCGCAATCTTGACGAGGCTTCGATGGTGGATGGACTGGATGTAGTGGGCGTGAGGCATGTGGGTGAGCTCATCGAACTGATGGGCGGCGATGCCACCTATACGATTCCCGATACACCGGTTACCGACGAGACCACCACGGATCAATCGCCCACAAGTCATCCCAACGATTGTGGCGATATGAACGAGGTTCTGGGTCAGGAGCATGCCAAATGGGCGCTGCAAGTGGCGGCGGCAGGCGGGCATAATCTCATCATGACCGGCCCGCCAGGCAGCGGCAAAACCATGCTGGCCTCACGTATGCCCGGCATCATGTGTCCGTTGAACGAGGCGGAACAACTGGAAGTGGCATCGATTCGATCGCTGTGCGGCATACTGCCTCAGTACGGCATCACCGACATGCCGCCGTTCGAGGCACCGCACCACACCGCCAGCACGGCGGCCTTGGTGGGTGGTGGCAGCGGCATCGCCGTTCCCGGCGCAATCACGCGCGCGCATCGAGGCATTCTGTTTCTGGACGAGGCACCGGAATTCAGCGCACGCGCCCTGCAGACGCTGCGCGAACCATTGGAATCCGGGTATGTGGCGCTTTCCCGTTCAAAAGGCAGCACCTATTACCCGGCCTCATTCCAACTCATCATGGCGGCCAACCCCTGTCCGTGCGGATACTATTACGGCACCGGCGAACGTTGCGCTTGCCGGGAAAAAGACCGTATACGTTATTTCTCGCGATTGTCCGGACCGATATTGGATCGTGTGGATATTCAGATGGCGGTGCCACCAGTCTCGCGCATTGCCGTGCAAAGCGAGCCAATCGGCGAGTCCAGTGCCGGGATACAAGCTCGTGTGATTCGTGCCCGTCAAGTGGCCAAAGATCGGTTCAGACAGTATGGATGGGTGTGCAACGCGCAAGCTTCGGGCAAATGGCTGCACGCCAATACATCGCTGAAAGCGATGGAATTGGTCAATCGGGCCCTGTCCAATCATCAACTCACATTGCGCGGGGCTGATCGCGCCATGCGTCTGTCTTGGACGCTCGCCGATCTGGCCGGCCGCGTATCACCCACTGAACAGGACGTCCATCAGGGCATCGAAATGAGAACGAGGATGACATGAGTAACGCTACTGATATCCGGCAATCTGGCGGCACCGCAAAAAGTGTGGATCACACCGATACGGGTCTCGCTGTTTCGCGCACCATTCCCGTACCTCCTACGGATACGTTGTATCGTGCCGCGCTCACGTTCTGTCTTGATGGCGCGGATGTGATGATGTACGCCGCGCTCAAAGGCGCGGAAAACGCCGAATCCCTCTGGCATGCGTTGGCGCAATCCCACCCAAGCCAGCCATCTGAAATCTGTGGCCCGGCGCTGTCACGTATTGACCGCATGTTCGTGGACGGCCTCACTCGATGGGGCCGCAAGGCGTCGGCGAACGCGATGCGCTCCTTCCGCAATGCACTGGCCGGCTGGCATAACCGCATGATGGACCTGCCCTCGCAAGACATCATCCAACTGGCCGACTGGTTCACTATGGATGGCACGCAATGGATTATCGGCCCTGGCCATCCATGTTGGCCCTCGCAGTTGGCCGACCTGTCCATTCGCTCCGATTGGGCGCCACCGCTGTGTTTGTGGATCAAAGGCGATCCACGCGCATTGACCAGTTGCGCCAAACCGGTCGGCATCGTCGGTTCACGGGACGTGACCGAATATGGCCGGTATGTGGCACACACCGTAGCCGAACAGGCAGCCGTTGCCGGGCATCTGGTCGTGTCCGGAGGCGCGATGGGCACGGATGCGGCGGCACATTGGGGAGCGTTGAATGCGCTGCACGGCAGAATGCCCGCCAATGTGGGCAGAACCGTTGCCGTATTCGCCGGCGGGCTCAACCATATCGGACCGATGCGTAACCGCACGCTGTTCGAACGTATCGAGGCGCAAGGCGGTGCACTGATCAGCGAACTGTGCCCCGGGACGATTCCCGAAGCCCGTCGTTTTCTGCTTCGCATTATCGCGGCCATGTCTTCCACATTAATCGTGACGCAAGCCCGGTTGCGTTCCGGAGCGCTCAACACCGCGGGATGGGCATGCGAATTGCTGCGCGAAGTGTATGCGGTTCCCGGTGACATCAATCAGCCTTGCAACGCCGGGTGCAATAAGATGATCGGCGACCACCGAGCGATGATTCTGTGTGCCGCCACATCCACCGAGGATATATGCCATGAACGGCACAAACCCGTTATGGCAGTATGCCCGGGCATATCGAAATCCACAGGTCAGGACTCGCCCGAAAACGAGGAGGCCATGGAAGTGCCGGCAACGACTCCGTTATCGCCAGCATCCTCGGAATCATCGGCGTCACAGGAGTCGTCACAAGATTCAGGTCATTCGAAACGTTCGAAGACCAAGCATACTCAGCCTACGCGCACTCAATCCAAGGATGGGCCGGCGAGCGCAACCGCCGATTCCGGTAACGACAAAAGCAAGGGTGAAGAGCTGCCCTCGTCGCATCAGATGCCGGATCTTCGTGTCAAGCCGAAGCCCGATCCCGAGAAGGAAGCCCAACAACGTATCATTATCGCCAAGCTGCCGGAAATGGAACGCACATTAGTGGCATTGATTCGTGAATGCCGTAAACGACATCTCATCGTCACCCCGGACACACTATTGCGCGTGGCGCGAGAGACGGTACCCGACGAGATTCCCAATATCGGCACCATACTTGAGCTACTCGGCGCATTGGAGCTGAAGGGAGTGATCGAGCGGGATGCCGGGATGCTCAAGCTGAGCAGCCGTGTCGGCTAATCGGCTTCCATGACACGGCTCGAAGGCTGTTCGGCGGGTGTGCGAGAATCGAACCCATGAGTCCGAAACGTTTGGAAGATATGTATGATGCGGTGATCGTCGGCGCCGGAGCGGCCGGCCTGTCGGCGGCGTTGGGACTGCTGCGCTCCCCCGAGATCACCGAGCTCAAGGAACAAGGCGTGGACCCGAAGATCCTCGTGGTCTCCAAACTGCAGCCGCTGCGTTCGCACACCGGTTCAGCCGAGGGCGGCATCGCCGCGAGCCTGGGCAATGTGGAGTCCGATGACTGGCACTGGCATTACTACGACACCATCAAGGGCGGCGACTGGCTGGTGGACCAGGATGCGGCCAAACTGCTCGCCGAATACGCGCCGCAGACCGTGATCAACCTGGAGCGTATGGGCGTGGCGTTCTCCCGCACCGATGACGGCCACATCGCGCAGCGACGGTTCGGCGGTCACACCGCGGATTTCGGCAAGATGCCCGTGCGCAGGGCGGCATATGCGGCGGACCGCATCGGCCATCAGATCCTGCACTCGCTGTGGCAGCAGTGCGTCGCGGCCGGCATCGAATTCGCCGAGGAATGGTACGTGACCGATGTGGTGCTTGACAAGTCGGGGAGCGCCGTTGCGGGCGTGGTCGCCTATGACACGCACGCCGGCGTCACCCACGCAATTCATGCGCACAACGTGATGTTCGCCACCGGCGG
>OICK01000416.1_pt1 | contig 20068 bp, 15 predicted proteins | sample 1581281 | NCBI WGS metagenome assembly OICK01 (sample SAMEA3882557, study PRJEB24775) | human gut metagenome | biome: human-associated habitat; feature: intestine environment; material: feces | place: Netherlands | collected 2009/2010 | reverse complement strand
AGCTCAACTATGAGGTTCTGAGCGAAGCGGTTTCTGCTGTCCGTTGCAGCGTACCACTGGGTACGAATTGGAAAAAGCGTATTGATGAGGACTTTAATTCCAGAAAGGACGGGAGAAAGCAATGAGAACGATCACCGTAAAAGGGACAGGCAATGTCTCCGCAAGACCGGATTACATCATCCTCTCCTTGAACATTGAAACCTTATCTAAAACCTATGACCGTGCAATGTCGGAAGCTACCGAGAGAATCGAAAGACTGCAAGGTGCCGCAGTCTGCGTTGGGTATCACAAAGAAGACTTGAAAACCACGAGCTTTGATGTCCAGACAAGGTACGAGAACGTCAAGGATCGGCAAGGAAATTACAAGCGAGAGTTTGTCGGATATGCTTGCAGCTATCGCTTGAAACTTGCATTTGACTTTGACAGCAAACAGCTTGCAAAGATCATTTCTGCGATTGCGGATTGCGGTGCAAAGCCGGAACTCAGTATCGCATTCACTGTAAGAAACCCATCAGCGGTCAGCGAAAAGCTGCTGATCAGCGCGACGGAGAACGCCAGAGCGAAGGCGGAGATTCTTTGCAAAGCATCAGGCAGTACGCTTGGGCAGTTGCTCAACATCGACTACAACTGGGACGAACTCAATGTGTATTCCAGAACGAGCTACGAGGTTGAAGACTGCATTCAGCCTCTTATGGCGATGAGTAAATGCTTTGCGCCGGAGATCGAGCCGGACGATATTGACGTGTCGGACACCGTGGCTTTCACATGGGAAATCCAATGATTTTTTGACTTTTTTGAAATCCGGTACTCAACAAACGCTCTTATTGTGTCCGTTGTAAAGTGAAGGGACATTTCACGGAGGAATCTTCGGGGAATACGATTTTGGGAGATTAGCAAGCAAATCCGGTGAGTACCCACCGGAGAAAAATCAGTTAAGGAGACCCTGCCCTTAACATCAGATTTTTGCTTGTTGGGATAGTCCCAAACCCTTCTAATCTTTACGACGGAGGGCGCAGCATGGTACGAAGAACACGAGACATTCAGAAGAAGATTTGGCTGACACCACAGGAAGAACGGACGATTGCAAAGAAGATGGAGATGATCGGCACGGAGAACTTCGGCGCGTATGCAAGGAAGATGCTGATCGACGGCTACATCATCGTTGTGGACTACACGGAGCAGAAAAGGCTCGCCGCCGAAATCAACAAGATCGGTGTGAACATCAATACCGTCTGCCGCAGGATCAACTCGACGGGACGATTCTATCAGGACGATATTGACGAGCTGAAAGAAAAGATGGACGCGGTATGGCAGTTACTAAAATCAAAGCAATCCGAGGAACTTTGAGCAAGGCAATCGCGTACATTCTGAATCCCGAAAAGACCGATGAGAAGCTGCTGGTCTCGTCCTACGGCTGTGCCAGCGAGACCGCAGCGCGGGAATTTGAATGGACGCGGAAAATAGCTGAGCAAAAAGGGATGAATCCGGTCAGGATCATAGCCCGTCATGTGATCCAGTCCTTTGAAATCGGAGAGGTCACACCGGAGCTTGCCCACGAGATCGGCAAGCAGTTTGCAGATGAAATCCTCGGAGGAAAATATGAGTATGTGCTGACCACTCACATTGACAAAGACCATGTTCATAACCACCTGATTTTCAATGCGGTTGACTTCGTGGACTACCACGCATATAAGAGCTACAAGCGGATTTACTATGATATGCGCGAGGTCAGCGACCGGCTCTGTAAGGAAAACGGTCTCTCTGTTATCCCTCCCTCTCAGAACAAGGGCATGGGCTACAAGGAGTACACCGAAGCCAAACGCGGCACGAGCTGGAAGCAAAAGCTCAAGCAGACCATTGACCGACTCGTCATCACAGCGAAGGATTACGATGATTTTCTGCGGCTCATGCAGGAAGCTGGTTATGAAATCAAGACCGGCAAATATATCTCCTTTCGCGCTGAAGGTCAGGAGCGGTTTACTCGTTCTAAGACCATCGGAGAGAACTACACCGAGGAACGCATCAAGGAGCGGATTGCCGGACGGACGCCGCGCAGAAACCGGAGGCAGACCGTGCCGAAGGGCATCTCTCTCATCGGAGATATTCAGGAGCGGATCAGACTTATCGACAGCAAGGGCTATGAGTATAAAGCCAAGCTCACGATCCTCAAGGAAGCGGCGCGGACACTCAATTATCTCACGGAAAACAACTTGCTCCAATACGCCGATCTTGAAAAGAAGGTCGAGGACGTTCACAGCTCCTATGACCGCACCGGCAAGGAACTGAAAGGCGTCGAAGCGCGACTGCGGGAAGTCCAACCGCTTATCAAAAACATCTCCAACTACCAGCGGCTCAAGCCCGTATATGACGCATTCCAGAAGGCAAAAGATAAGCCGGGTTTCAAAGCAAAGCACGAAGCCGAGCTTGTGATCTTTGAGGCAGCGAGAAGCACATTACTTGCCATGCAGGGCGATGAAAAACTGCCGAGCTTGAAGACACTGCAAGCGCAACAGCAGCGACTTCTTGATGAGCAACAGCGGCTCTATGATGAACGTGCGAAGCTCAAAAAAGAAGTAAAGCAAATAGAGACGATCAAGTCTAATGTTGATACGTTTCTCGCTCCTTCTGCTGACCATGACCGTGATCATCTGCGCAGCACACAGCGCGAATAGTCCTTTCAAAAGCAGGGCATCTCCTGTTGACCGGAGATGCCCTGCATCCTTGAGAGAAGGTTCGAGAAATTGAAACTTTTTCTTTAATTTCTGCATCAACGGATTGCTTTTGAGAATGAAATCCAGTATAATATTATATGCGATGTTGAATGCAAGCAAGCGAAAGGATGGTTGCCGTGCGCATAAGCTATAAGAAACTATGGATGCTTCTTCTGGAACGCGACATAAAGAAGGCTTCTCTACGACATGAAGTAGGGCTGTCTGCCGGAACATGGACAAAACTGAATAAGGGGGAAGAAGTGTCCCTCTCTATTTTGCTGCGCGTTTGTGATTACTTGAACTGTGACATCGGAGATATATGTGAGGCTGTGCGAACGGACAAGAACTGAGTCCGGTTTTTCGTACAGCTCTTTTTGTAGAATAGTAAGTGTGAAACTATAACTTTGGAGGTTGCTGAAATGGCTGAGAATAACACAAGCAATATCGGCTTTGAAAAACAAATCTGGGACGCGGCTTGCGTCCTGCGCGGAAACATCGACGCATCTGAATACAAGTCCGTCGTCCTCGGATTGATTTTCTTGAAATACATTTCTGATCGCTTCGAGGCAAAGTACAAGGAACTGGTTGAAGAAGGCGATGGATTTGAAGAGGATCAGGACGAATACACTGCCGAAAACATCTTCTTTGTCCCTGAGAATGCACGATGGAGTGCGATTGCTGCTGCCGCTCACACGCCGGAAATTGGCACGGTGATTGATGACGCAATGCGCAGTATCGAGAAAGAAAACAAGCGCCTCAAAGATATTCTTCCTAAGAACTTCGCCCGTCCAGAGCTGGACAAGCGGCGTCTTGGTGAAGTGGTTGATCTCTTCACCAACATTCAGATGATCGAGCATGGAAACAGTAAGGACATTCTTGGTCGGACATACGAATACTGTCTCTCCAAGTTTGCCGAGCAAGAAGGCAAACTTGCCGGTGAGTTCTATACTCCCTCTTGCGTTGTGCGTACCCTTGTTGAAGTGTTGCAGCCGTTTAATGGGCGTGTTTATGACCCGTGCTGCGGCTCTGGCGGTATGTTCGTTCAGTCCGCAAAGTTCATCGAAAATCATGGCGGCAACATCAACAAGATTTCCGTTTTTGGTCAGGACTCCAACCCGACCACATGGAAGATGGCGCAGATGAATCTTGCCATTCGCGGTATTGAAGCCGACCTCGGTAAGTTTAATGCGGACACGTTCTTTAACGATTGCCACCCTCAGCTCAAGGCAGACTTCATTATGGCAAATCCGCCCTTCAATCTCTCCGGCTGGGGTGCAGATAAACTCGTTGATGATGTCCGTTGGCAGTATGGTACGCCTCCTGCTGGCAACGCCAACTTTGCATGGTTGCAGCACATGATCTGGCATCTCGCCCCGAATGGACGTATCGGTATGGTGCTTGCAAATGGTTCGCTTTCCTCGCAGTCCGGCGGTGAAGGCGAAATCCGCAAAAACATTATCAATGCTGACCTTGTGGACTGTATCGTTGCAATGCCGACGCAGCTATTCTACACGACGCAGATCCCGGTATCGCTCTGGTTCCTTGCAAAGAACAAGAAGCAGAAAGGCAAGACACTATTCATCGACGCACGGAAACTCGGCACTATGGTTACGCGGAAGCTGCGCGAACTGACGGATGAAGACATCAAGAAAATTGCTGATACCTACAATGCCTTCGTTGATGGAACGCTTGAAGATGAAAAGGGCTTCTGTGCTGTTGTCACTACGCAGGACATCGCAAAGCAGGATTACATTCTCACTCCAGGGCGGTATGTCGGCATTGAAGAGCAGGAAGATGACGGTGAGCCGTTTGAAGAGAAAATGGGACGTCTGACTTCTGAACTGTCCGAGCTTTTCACCAAGTCTCATGAGCTTGAAGCTCAGATCAAAGAACGACTGGGGGCGATTGGATATGACATCTGAGTGGAATCATTCAACGATTAACGATGTGTGCGTTCTTGTCACAGACGGTTCTCATTCAAGCCCTAAAAGTGTAAATGACGGGAAGTATATGGTTTCCGTCAAGGATTTCACGGACTATGGTTTTGATTTCGCATCATGTCGGATGATTAGCAATGATGATTATGAAACACTCAAGAGAAACGGTTGCGTCCCCCAAATTGATGACATTCTGATAGGAAAAGATGGGGCTCGTTTCTTTGAAGATATAATAATCTATCGCCAAAGGGAAAAGCCAGCATTGCTCTCATCTATCGCTATTCTACGGTGCGATAAATCAAAGATACTGCCTGACTTCCTTTACTATGTCTTGCGTACACCATCATTTAGGCAGGACGTCAAAGACAACTATGGTTCCGGATCAGCGATTCCGCGTATTATTCTAAAGGACTTCAAGCGAATGATGGTTTCATATCCATCACTTGAAAAGCAACAGGCTATTATTTCTGTGCTGACTGCAATAGACAGTAAAATTCAAGCTAACACGGAGATAAACGATAATTTAGCGGCTTAGAACTGGACGGCGGAGACATCGATCTCGCCGGACATCAGCTTGGGCAAGAGACTATCCCTAAGTCGCTTGAGTCTATCGTTTTCGATGGCGTTAATTCGTATTTGCGCGTACATCGGTGAAACGAGAGATTGAAACTCTGCCAGCTCGTCCTCCGAAGGAAGAATTAACTCATAAGAGAGCGTGTCCGACGGTGTTGTTCTTTGTCTACTGCCCGTTGAGCCAGTAACATGACTACACATAAAGTCGGAAAAGGAATTGCTATCTATGACTGAGTACAGGAAATCTGTAATAGTCTTATCTTTTGCTTTATAGACGATGAACTCCGTAGAGCATACTGCATTCCCGGTCAGACAATACGGCTTCCAAACACGCTTCGTTGTTGGGTTGAGTTTTGAGATCATGAAGCACGAGGCATCAATGATGAATTTATTGCTCTTGATGGATGTGGATAGCTCAAAGACCGGAAACCTCGCCTCATCAAAAGCTGGAATGCTATAATGCTCAAGAAGTATCTCAGGCTCTTTCAGTGGGTTGAAACTCTTATTTGAGATCGTCGCAACCTCTCCAAGAGTTACAATACGCCACTCGGAAGGCAAATCATTAGGCGAAACAGTCTCAAAACGCTCATGATATATTGCCTGAGCTTGCTGCTCTAAATTATCGTTTACCGTCTGAATAACTCTCACCAGTGGCGAGAGTTTTACAAAAGGGACTGCCACTGAATGTCGTTCTCTTACCTCGAAAGGAGACACGACAATGACAGAACAACTCATCACGGAGATACAGCGAAAAATGCTGCCGTATCTTAACAACGAACAGCTCATGCACCTTCGGGATGCAATGGCTGAGACATTGGAAGGGGCAACGATCACCTATGATAGTGGCTCAATTCCAGCAGAAGAAACAGATGCAGTCGAAGCATTTATCACGGCAAAACGGATCGAAGGCTGCTCAGAGAAAACCCTGAGCTACTACCGGAAGACGATTGAATCTCTGATTGCCGGAGTCGGAAAGGCTGTGCAACAGGTCGCCACAGATGATTTGCGCCGCTATCTAACCAACTATCAGGTTCAGCGAAGGTCGAGTAAAGTGACCATAGACAACATCCGCCGGATCCTGTCCAGTTTCTTCTCTTGGCTTGAGGACGAGGACTTCATCGTGAAAAGTCCGGTGCGACGGATTCATAAGGTGAAAACCGCAAAGGTTGTTAAGGACACCTACACCGATGAAGCGTTGGAGCTGATGCGCGACAACTGCACAACGGCACGAGACTTGGCGATGATTGATCTTTTGGCTTCCTCTGGAATGCGCGTTGGTGAGCTGGTCACGCTAAACCGCGAAGACATCAACTTCAATGAGCGCGAATGTGTGGTTGTCGGCAAGGGTAATAAAGAACGATTGGTCTACTTCGACGCAAGGACGAAGATCCACCTTCAAAACTACCTTGAGGGCAGATCGGATGAAAACCCGGCTTTGTTTGTTTCCCTGAAATCTCCCTTTGACCGGCTGATGATCGGCGGAGTGGAGACACGACTTCGGGAACTGGGAAAGCGTCTGAATATCCCGAAGGTTCACCCTCACAAGTTCAGGCGTACACTGGCTACTACTGCTATAGACAAAGGAATGCCCATAGAGCAAGTCCAGCAGCTCTTAGGGCATCAGAAAATCGACACCACCATGCACTATGCGATGGTGAAGCAACAGAATGTGAAGCTGGCACATAGAAAATATATCGGTTAGGAGTGCAAATATGGAAACCAAGAAATACCGATTTGATGAAGTGACTATCAACTTTGACAAGAAACGAATCCCTCTTTCCAGCGCACAACGCGAAAAAAGGCAAGGCACGTTTCGTTATTATGGTGCGCAAGGAGTGATCGACCATGTTGATGATTATATCTTTGATGGTACATATCTACTAATTGCAGAGGATGGCGAGAATCTAAAATCAAAAAAGCAGAACATTGCGCAGGTTGTTGACGGACAATTTTGGGTTAACAACCATGCACATATTGTGCAAGGAAACGAACAGTGTGACACCCGATTCCTTTGCTATTTGATAAACAGCATGGACTTATCTGGATATGTCACCGGTTCAGCTCAGCCAAAATTATCTCAAGCGAACTTGAATGCCGTAACACTCTCTCTACCTACTCTCGCTGAGCAAAAGAGGATTGTAGAATACCTATATATGCTTGATCAGAAGATAGATGTCAATCGACAGATAAACGATAATTTAGAGCAGCAAGCAATGGCATTATATCGACAAATGTTTGTTGAAAACAACAATGATGCCCGCCGAGAGTGCCGCGCTGATGAATACTTTGATATTTCAATCGGTAAGACTCCACCGCGCAAGGAAGCACAGTGGTTTTCCATGAATCCTACTGATTGCATTTGGGTGTCAATTTCTGATATGGGAAGATGCGGTATGTACATCGCAGACAGTTCGGAATACTTGACCCATGAATCCGTGGATAAATTCAATATCAAAGTTGTTCCTGATAACACTGTACTTCTCAGTTTCAAGCTGACAGTGGGTCGTGTTGCAATTACCGATGGCGCAATGGTGACCAACGAAGCCATTGCACACTTCAAAACAGACAAGCCCGAAATCAACGAGTATCTGTACTGCTACTTGAAGGATTTCAACTATCAAACGATGGGTAGTACCTCATCCATTGCCACGGCAGTTAATTCAAAAATCATAAAAGCTATGCCGTTTGTTATTCCAACAGACGCAGAATTAGTGTCATTTCACTCTGCGACTGCTCCAATGTTTGAGATGATCAAAACACGCCAGCGAGAGAACACACGATTGGCTGAACTCCGCGATTCACTCCTGCCCAAGCTCATGTCCGGCGAGATTGATGTCTCTGCCGTCCAACTCTAAGCCGCTAAATTATCGTTTACGTTAGGAGGGATAAGATGAAATACTGCTTTTACTATGATGAGTCTGAGCATAGCAGGGTCATCAATCTCTCAACCGTTACTGGTGAGACATATTATGATGGTTTTCTGGCAGCTATTATCGGGTGGCGCAGCGATCACGAAACAGCTTTTGAACAGCGTTATCATGCTTTTGAAGAAAAATACGCTGATAGGAAGAAAAAAGGAGAGCTGAAAAGCGGAACGATAAAGCCGAAGCAGTTAGTTCATGGACTTGCCTCTCTCAACGAAGCAAATGTAAAGCTGCTTGGAGATTTCTTCTCCATCTTTGATGAGAACAGCTATATCTATCTGTTCTGTGCAAGCAAAATCGAATACGTTATCACCCAGATTTTCAAAGGCTATCGCAATAGCGTCTTCTTTGATATGGACGCTGCACGCTACTCAATAGTCAAAGCGATAGTTACATACCGACCCACAGAGGTAATTGAAAGCCTGTATAAAAGTCCAGCGGAGTTTGTAGCTGCGTTAATGACATTCTTGACGAACCGGATTAGGCGTAACAAAGAAAACCGCGAATTGAAGGCGCAGGAAAACACGGCATTTGAAGCCGTCCTTTATGTCCTGAATAACGTCGATGTTCCGCAGTCCCTCACTTGGGACTACCATTCGCAGTTTGTCGGGTTTGGAAATTTCCTGAGCAGCAAGGGCATTCTTGATTATTCAGTCTTGCTTGACAAGGAAGGTGAAGCAGGAGCCGAAAGCAAAACTCTCATTGCCGCGAAAGAAGCCAGTTTGAAGAATTGCGAAGAGGCAGACTCGATAGACCACTTTGGAATTAGAATGGCTGATATGCTGGTAGGAATTATCGGCAAACTGATGAAATCGCTATACCATTCCTTGACACCGACGCAGGACAGTCCCCGCATTGCGAAGACTCTTCTTAGCAAAGAATGGTTCAGACTAACCGATGGGCAGTTACAGCTATACAAGCAGCTTTATCATATCGTGTTCGAGATCAACAATGATTGGTATAAGGTCTATGCCGGTAATTATTCAGATGACCTTGTTAGCTTTTTGGGACTGCTGGATTTCATGAATCTTTTCAATTCAGCTAAAGACATCGAACAAGACTTTGATATGCAACCGGAGTATTGTAATAGCTGCATCTGCCAAAGACTTGAAACCCATTTTGAGCAGATGAAAAACAAGCTGCCTGTTGAGCCGGTGAAAGATCAAGAAAAGGATTTTTTTTGGAATCGACGCGGCGCAAAAGTTTATCACGATGTAGACAGACAACCCATTCTGGAACTCACCAAAGGAAAAAACGCCTTTGTAGTTCTTTCTGTCGGTATTGCAAAGGGCGGCATCCCATTAGTCACTGTTGAGGCATCACCTGAAAATCTATGTTATAGGCTGCCTGTACAGTTGAACGAATGGGCAATGACGCTGGTTTCAATGGCAAATACAGGAGAAGATTTATTTCCTGCTGAGGTAATCTTCACAAAAGCTGAAAACCGCATCTATGCGGATATTATATAGAGGGAGTTGAGTACAAATGTCGGGCTATTTTACCGAATCAAATTATGAGAATGCCGTCTTGCAGCTTCTCAATGAGGATCTTGGATATACCTATGTCTATGGACCAGATGTGGAGCGCGATTATCACTCTCCGCTTTATGAGGATGTCCTGCTGCCCTCTTTGCAGCGAATCAACAAAAACTTGCCAATGGATGCTCTGACGGAGGCAATCTATAAGCTCAAGAACTTTGAAACCGGAACGCTTTTGCAGAAGAACATGGTCTTTATGGACTACCTCCAAAACGGAGTCCCGGTAAAATACTATGACAAGGGTGAAGAACGCTCTACCCTTGTTTACCTTGTAGACTTCAAAAATCCTGCCAGTAACGAGTTCACAGTTGCGAATCAATGGACTTTCATTGAGAACTCCGAAAAAAGACCAGATGTGATTCTCTTTGTCAATGGTCTCCCACTCGTCATTGTGGAGTTGAAGTCTCCGTCCCGCGAGGAAACCGACGCTTCCGCAGCATACCGCCAGCTCCGGAACTATATGTATGAGATCCCCTCTATGTTCATTTATAATGCGGTATGTGTCATGAGCGACTTGACCACTTCAAAGGCTGGTACAATCACGTCCGGCGAAGACCGCTTTATGGAGTGGAAAACAACAGACGGCAGCTATGAGAATACGCAACACGCATCATTTGACACATTCTTTGTAGGACTGTTTGAGAAGACCCGCTTTCTTGACATCGTGAAAAACTTCATCTGCTTTAATGTGGATGGACAGAATACTTTCAAGATACTCGCCGGGTATCATCAGTATTTCGCAGTCAAAAAGGCGATTGAGTCTACAAAACACGCAACCGTGACGGACGGTAAGGGTGGCGTCTTCTGGCATACACAGGGCAGCGGAAAATCGTTGTCTATGGTCTTCTATGCTCATTATCTGCAAGAAGCGTTAGAAAGCCCCACTATCGTTGTCATTACCGACCGTAACGATCTGGACGACCAGCTTTACGGACAATTCGCCCGCTGCAAGGACTTCCTCCGGCAAACGCCGCAGCACGCTGAGAGCCGCAAGAATCTGAAAGAACTGCTTGCAAACAGACAGGCAAACGGCATAATCTTCACGACCATGCAGAAGTTTGAAGAAAGCAACGAAGCTCTTTCGGAGCGTCGGAACATTATCGTGATGGCTGATGAAGCGCATCGTGGGCAATATGGTCTCAATGAGAAGGTTGTGGTCAAGCAGAAGGACAACGGCGAAGTCGAGGCGAAAACCGTTATCGGCACTGCCCGCATTATAAGAGACACGCTTCCTAATGCGACCTACATTGGATTCACCGGAACACCGATCTCCACAAAAGACCGCAGTACACGAGAGGTCTTCGGTGATTACATCGACATCTATGATATGACACAGGCAGTTGAAGATGGCGCGACCAGACCCGTCTACTACGAGAGCCGTGTGATTCACCTGAAACTCGACGAGAACACCCTCCATCTGATCGATAATGAGTATGACATTATGGCTGACAACGCCGATCCGTATGTCATTGAAAAGAGCAAAAAGGAACTCGGTCAGATGGAAGCAATCCTCGGTGCCGACCAGACGATCAATTCCTTGGTAAATGACATTCTTGATCATTACGAGAATTACCGTGAGAATATCCTGACCGGCAAGGCGATGATCGTTGCTTATTCGCGTCCCATAGCAATGAAGATTTATAAGCGCATTCTTGAGCTACGCCCAGCGTGGACGGAAAAGATTGCAGTGGTCATGACGCAAGGCAATAACGATCCCGAAGAATGGCGTGAGATTATCGGCAACAAAGCTCATAAGGACGATATGGCGCGGAAATTCAAAGACAACAACTCTCCGCTGAAAATCGCCATCGTCGTGGATATGTGGCTGACCGGCTTTGATGTTCCCTCCCTTGCTACGATGTATGTCTATAAGCCGATGGCTGGACACAACCTGATGCAAGCTATCGCCCGCGTCAATCGTGTCTTCAAAGATAAAGAAGGCGGTTTGGTTGTCGATTACGTCGGTATTGCGGCTGCACTGAAACAGGCAATGAACGACTATACTGCCAGAGACAAGAAGAACTATGGTGATACAGATGTAAGCAAGGCTGCATATCCGAAGTTCCTTGAAAAGCTCTCTATTTGCAGAGATTTGTTCCACGGATTCAGTTATGAGAAATTCATGACCGGAAGCGACCTCGACAGGGCGAAGCTCATCAGCGGCGGAGTGAACTTCATACTCGGCAAGAGTGTTGCAGAGTACGAGCTTCCCGACCATGAGAAGACACAGAATGTGTTTATCAAAGAAGCCCTGCTTCTCAAGCAGGCGCTTTCGCTGTGCAGCAGCTTGGTAGACGAGCAAACTCGCATGGAGGCAGCTTTCTTCGAGTCCGTAAGAACAATGACCGTGCGCTTGGTTTCAGGCGGTACCGGGAAGAAGTTTACGCTTCCGGAAGTAAATGAGCGCATTAACGAGCTTTTGAAGCACAGCATCAAGAGCGAAGGTGTTATCAACCTCTTCTCCGATGTCCAGACTGAGTTTTCGTTGTTCGATCCGAAGTTTCTTGAAGAAGTGGCAAACATGAAGGAGAAGAATCTTGCAGTCGAACTCCTGAAAAAACTGATTTCCGAACAGGTCTCTGTTTACCGTCGAACAAATATTGTCAAGTCTGAAAAGTTCTCCGAAATCATTCAGAGCGCGATGAACCGCTATTTGAACGGAATGCTCACCAACGAGGAAGTTATTCAAGAATTACTCAAGCTGGCGAAAGACATTGCCGCTGCTGCCGCCGAGGGTGAAAAACTCGGATTGACAGCGGACGAGCTTGCTTTCTATGATGCTCTGACGAAGCCGCAAGCAATCAAGGACTTTTACGAGCATGATGAGCTTATTGCTATCACGAAAGAACTGACAGATTTGCTTCGCAAAAACCAGACAATAGACTGGCAAAAGAAAGAGAGCGCAAGAGCAGGAATGCGCCGCCTTGTCAAAAGGCTGCTGAAAAAACACAAATATCCGCCTGAGGGTATGGATGATGCTGTCCAGACTGTCATGAGCCAGTGTGAGATGTGGACGGACAATGTAATGACCGCTTAACTCCCCTACGAGAAAGGAGTAGATCATGGGCAATTCAGTCATGTTGAATGGCGTCGAATATGCCGGAGAGCAGATTGCCTACAAAGACAGCACCTATGAGCTTGTGTCAAAGGTCGCCTACCTGATCGGCGTCCCGCTTCGTATTTTCCAAAATGAACACGAGCCGCCGAAGATAGAGATATACAACCGGCTTGAACAGGATAAAAATGCCCGTATCATTCGTAATCTATGTATCATCCGCACCGCCATTGAGCGCAATTACCGGAAAATAAATGACATCATGCGGATGGAATACCGTGGGCTTCTTTCGATGCCGGAGATCCTTCCAACATCCAGTATGCAGCAGCTTTCAAATGACGGAATCAGCTTTATCAAAAAGTCGAGTACAAAGCTATGCCACCACATTATCGAGATCAACCGGCTGATTTCAGACCGCATTAACAACTGCAAAAGCCTCTTTCCAATCTGGATTAACTGGGCGTACATAAAAGAGCTGTTCATTATGCCAAACGGCTTGACAGAGGACGGAACGAAAGATGCTGCGGACATCTATTACGCAAGTCTCTCCTACTACCCCTATCAAATGTACATCAACTGGGTACCGATGGACGAGGGCAATGTCCTCTATAATGACAAGAAGTTTGCTACCCTGCTTTATCAATGGCATTGCGACGCCTTCACGGAATACAGTAAAGTCTCCGATGCAGGGGCTTTTGTAAAAAACAATATCTACGACTTCATTGATGACAGCGAGAAGACCGTATTGGTGGTGGACTGCGAAAACTCCGACCCGTACAAGCTGTGTGCCACGCTCAAAAATCTTGATTATGAGGTCATGCAGAAAATTACGGCGATCATTCTCTTTGATGACGTACATACCGCTACGGCATGGCGGATTCTTGAAAACTACACCCGCATCCCCGTTGAGCATATCATGATTGAGCGGATCAAGCAGAACAAATCACTGGTAGACATCAAGCTCACCGCAAGAGCCTGTCAGGAACACTACCAGAAGCAAGTGGATTCCTTCGTCATCGTCTCAAGCGATTCCGACTACTGGGGGCTGATTTCTTCCTTGCCGGACGCCAGATTCCTTGTCATGATTGAGCGGGAAAAATGCGGACCGGATATGAAGGCAGCACTTGCAGAATCAGGGATATTCTACTGCTATCTGGATGACTTCTACTCCGGCAACAGCGAAGACATCAAGAAAAACGCACTGTTCAAGGAGATGTACCGCTGGATTGACAACTCCGTTCACCTGAATGTCAACGATATGTTTGATGCAGCTCTGCGAAACACGAGGATCGAAATGTCTCCCGCAGAGCGGCGGCAGTTCTATGAGAAGCACATCAGGCACATGACGCTGACTATCGACGAGAACGGAAACGTCAGCATTGAACTGAAACGCGGATAGCCTTGGTTTCTATTCCGGGAGGAATGTGGATGGACAACAGATTCTATTTTGGATTCAATACATCGGAGGAACGGAAAAAGCGCAGAAGAGCAGAGCTGTACTCCATGAGTGAGCAAGTCAGCACCTTCTTTTGGGATGAAGCCCCGCAGCATGGCTTGGAAATGCGTGAAGGGCAGCAGGATATGTCCTTTGAGATTGTGGACGCCCTCATAAACGATCAGCATTTTGCGATTGAAGCTGGCGTGGGCATTGGAAAGTCCTTTGGTTATCTTGTGCCGGTGCTGCTGTACAGCAAACGCATGAACAAGCCGGTTATCATCGCAACCTCGACCATTGCGCTTCAAGAACAGCTCTGGCGCGATGTCCACGCGGTAATGCCCCTTCTTGGGCTGAACAGAGATGTTATCCTCGCAAAAGGACAGACCCATTATCTCTGCAACAAACGCGCAGATGAGTATATGTGTGACCCGAAAGCAGACCCACCGGACGCGATCAAAGAAGGAATCAAGCAAGGGTATGAGGAACGCAAGGATTTCCCGGAGGTTTTGCCGCAAGGAGTCTGGGACAAGGTAAACGTGCAGCGGTTCAGCATGAAGAATTGTGGCTCCTGTGAAAAGAAGTGCAAGTATTACAAAGTCCGCGCAGCATTAAAGTTTACGGATGGAGTGGTACTGTGCAATCAGGATTTTTTAACCCAGCATCTCATGAAACTCCGGCGCGGTCAGGAAGGGCTGATTAACGCCGCCGCTGATCTGCTTGTCGTGGATGAAGCACACAACTTGGATGATAAGGTGCGGAGTGCCACAACGGAGCGTTTCGGGCAAGGTATGCTCTTTGGAATGATTAAGAGCGCATTCTATGAGCTGCGATCCTTTGACCAGAGCAGTGTGTCAGGTGAAAAGCGAGAGGCAGAGAGCGCAATCATCGCCTTCTATAACTGCCTGAAAGCACAAGTCCAAAAGCAGATCAACGAGGCAGAACAGGATATGCGCTACGCTGACCGCTTTTTCTTCGACAACAATGGCAGTGCGATTGAACTGCTTACCGAGATGAACGCCGCCATACACAACCTTTCGTCCAGCATTCAGATTTATTCCAGCATGGATTTCAGAAACAACCGTTCCTTTGCTGCCTCTGATGATCTGGATGCCGTCAGCGAGTCCCTTTCAGAGCTTCTTGACCGGATAGATGATATGCTGATCTGGATTGAGCAGCACGGCAGCAACACGGAACTCGTCTATTGCCCTAAAAACACAAAAGAAATTGTGAGCCGCCTATACTTCAATGGTGATGAAAGAACCATCTTGACCTCTGCCACGCTGACGAACGCCACGAGCGGGTCTCTGGAAGAACAGTATTCCTACTTTATCAGCAATACCGGCTTTCCCGCTGGTGATCGCGGCTGCTTATCCGAGCCAAAGCCTTCCCCATATCCATACGATGAACACGCCATGATCTACTATTGCGACGATCTCCCGCACCCGACCAGAGAGCATGATGCCTTCATTGAAAAGGGCGTGGAGCGGCTGCTTGAGATCCTGAGCATTTCCAATGGAAAGGCACTCGTGCTGTTTACGGCAAAGACCGACATGGAAGAGGTCTACTCCATTCTCAGTGAGAAAAATCTTCCGTACAAAATCTTGATGCAGCAGCCGGGATCGTCGCAGGACAAGGTGCTGAATGAGTTTAAGGAAGATACGAACTCCGTGCTTCTGGGGACGGGCGCATATTGGGAAGGTATCAGCATTGAAGGAAAAAGCCTTTCCAATGTGATCATTTTCCGGCTTCCGTTCCCTGTCCCCGATCCGATTATCGAGTATAAGTGTTCCGTTGCTAAGGATGCTCTGATGGATGTCCGCGTTCCCGAAATGATTATCAAGCTCAAGCAGGGCATCGGGCGATTGATCCGCAATTTCACGGACACCGGCATTGTCTGCATCATCGACCGAAGACTGCGGGATGAGCCGCCGGAACGCTATCATGACATTACATGGGACTCCCTGCCTATCAAAAATCGGACAAGCAGTTTGGGCGAACTTAGGAAGTTTTACGAAGGTCTGCCCTCAGCCAAGGAATGATGATACAAACGGCAGTCTCTTCGGAAACATAGAGCAGCCCCCCAAAAAACGACAATCAGAAAACGGAGGTGTATCATGTTGTACAATGAAAATCTGCACGAAGAAGAACAACATCTGATCCAGCAGATTGCCGAGCAAACAGAGAGAGGTAAAATCGGCTGGGAACTGACGGAGTATAATCCGCTGTCATTTCTGAATGAGGACAAGATAGACAAAAACCCAGCAGTAATCTGTCAGTCCTTCTCCTTTGAGGCGATCATCGGCGGCTCCCGTTACGAGCTTGATGTCATGGAGAATATTGATGTGCCGTCCGGTATGGGAGACTACACCATAACCTTGACGCGGGATGAAACCGAAAATTATCTTAAAATTGAGGATGCGCTTTCCTTTGACTGTGACCGCTATGAATGCACACCGGAGGAAGTCGCAGAGCGATTTGCGGACAGCCCCATTATCCGTCTCTGCAACGCCATCATTCCTGCCACGCTTGGGCAGGAGGATTTAGAAGAGGTCTTCACATGGGCAAGGTTTTTCAACGAGACTGGCATTTCTGCAAAGCTGATGAATCATCCGCTGACCAAGCTCTGTGAAAAGCTGTTCGACGAACACCGTCTGATGGACTTCCATCGCTGCGTCTTGGATGTGGACTATCGAAAGCTGCTCCTAAATGAACTGGCTCATAACTAAGACACGGAAAAACGCCCCCGACACTGTGCCAGACGCACAGTGCCGGGGGCGTTCCCGTTTCCAGCGATTTATTTTTCTCTCGGCAAGGGACTGTTCATAAGGTGACACTTTCCGTTTTACGAAGCCGTGAAAATTCGATGTGTTCCGTGGAGATGTTCACTGGGCAGCATACGCCGTACACGTTTCCAATAATCACCGAGTAGTGCAATGTGTATTCACTATCGGGAAATACTTCACGGTTTTCGCAACGCTTGATTCAGGAGTGGGATTTTTGCCTTATTCCCGCGTGACATCAAGGGAAACCGGATTGATAACGATGATAGATTTGCCCTTTTTGTGGGCATATCTCACGGTGTTCCCGGTACCGCTGGGGCATCCATTCCATACTGCGAGAATATAATCGGCGTGATCGACCATGTACCGATTTCTCTTGTCCATGCAGTCCGACGTGTACTCCCGTTGCAGCATGGTCTCCTTGTCACACTTTGCCGCGATATTATAATACCGTTCCCGTGAAGCCACAGACCATTTGATCGCTTGTGTCTCACAAGGGATTGCACTTTCCAGAGTAATGTGAGGGTATTTTGATTTCAAATCGAGTACAATTTCCGCAGCGTACATATCGACGCCAAGAGCCATGCCGGTAATAAAATGCGTGACGCCCTCGTTCTCGATGAGTGCTACAATCTGATCCCGCATAACAGATTTCAAAGAAGTACAACGCTTATCGGATTCATCAAAGCCGAACGGAAGACTCTGCGGTCTATGACCGGTAAACGCACAACTCTTGCCTTGAACGGATTGCTTTGCAGCTTTTTGAGCAGACTTTCTAAACTCAATAATGCGTGACATGACACCCCTTCTTTCACTCTTTTGGTAGGTAACTCCATTCTATCACCCTCATCACGGACAGTCAACGCAATGTCGTTAGTAAAATCAACGACGGCGTACCGTGGATAATGACACCGCCGTTAGGTACACTAAATGCAAAGGTGGTGAGGCTATGCGAGAGAAGAAGGAGATCAATATTGAAATCGGCGGCAATATTCAAGTGGCAAGAGAACAGGCGGGCTATACGCAGGACACGCTCTCAGAAATGCTTGGCATGACGCCGAATCACCTGAGCGCTATTGAGCGTGGTGCTTCCGGTATTTCTCTTGAAGCCTTGCAGCGTCTTTGCCGTTTGCTGGGCGTCAGTGCGGACCGAATTATCTTTGGGACCGATGAGCCAGAAGCGGAAGCCCTTGCGCTTGCCAGACGTATTTCGGATATAAAGCCGGAATACCGGCAACAGGTTCAAGAGCTGCTGTCCGCTATTTTGAATATGTCATAAAAAAAGAGCCTCTGCCGACGCCCAAAACGGGCATCGACAGAGGCTCTTGGTTCGTTTTCCGGGCATTCAAACAAGTGCCGAAATCGACACTTATTTCCGCGCTAAAGAAGAAACTGCACAGGGAATACAATCACTTTGGTTGGTCAATTTGCGCCGCTCTGAGGCTTGCAATCACAGGCTTTTTCGACCCCTAACTGTCTACACCTCGATGCCTTGCGGGAGAAGTGCGGACAGGCGATGAGATCCGCACGGAAACTCTGCTTGCAGCTATGGACGCAGCGGACGCAAAAGCGGTTATACTTCCGGCGTCCGCTGTCCCCGATGAAGAACGACCACTCCTGCCGCCACATCTGACTTCTGCTCACAGTTCAATCTCTCCTTTGTGCTTTTTGGGAGGGCAGCATTCCTTCTGCTTTTCAGCCTTTGCAGACTTGAGCCTGTCCATGATGGAGGACTTTTCGCCCCTTTCGGGGGCTTTGACCTCTGCGGTCTTGTCCTCCTTCGGACCGTTGTTGATGATCCCATCAATCATGCCGTAGTCATCCTCCATCGACATCTCCGCCGCCTTGAGGTAGTTTTCCTTCTCAAGAGCCACCATCCAGCTTTCCTTGCTGATACCGAGCATTCCGCCCTTTGCCGCATGGTCGGCAATCTCCTTGGCATCCACGCACAAGCCCTCGGTGTTATCGGAATAGAGGCGGTAAACCTCGCAGCCCTTCTCCATCGCCTTTTCAGCCGCCTCCTGACCGGCGGGAAGGACGCCAGCCCATGCGTAGCCATAGTCCTTCATATCCTGAACAGAGAGCGCGGGATCGGGCATCTCCGGCACTTCCTTGACCTCAAGGTCGAGAAGGCGGAGCGTGTCATCGTCAAAGCCGTTGTAGACATCATCAAGGACGAGCTTGCCGCGCTCATCGACAATGATACAGGCAGCTTCATCGCCGTAGGTGTCATGCTCCATCAGGTAAAAGCTGTGACCGCCGACTTCATGCTGGTCAATGGTGTGCCACGTCCCGATGTGACCGGCAACCGTCAGACCGGAGGTATCGGCGTTCATCTCAAAGTCCTTCTGCTCAATGCTCTCCTGCTTCTGCTGTTCCTTCGAGATCATGGGAATCGCTACAATCTTATCGCCCAACTTAACAAACTGCTCCGGCACTTTGAAGTGGTCAGAGAACTTCTGCATCTGCTCTACGGTCAGAGAGCCGAAGCTGTCATCCGTCAAGCCGACTACCATGAATGTTCCGGCAACAACGTCGTAGATGTCACCGTCCTCATCCCGCAGAGCGCGGTTCAGGGGCAGACCTTCCAGCTTGCCTTCCTCATTACAGACTAAGGCAACCGGGTCTTCGTAGGGGTAAATCGCCTCGATGCAGCCGCCGACCTCATGCTGCAAGGACTCCAGACCGGAGTCAATCTCCTTCACATAAGGCTCCTTTCCCGGCTCAACGACGAGAACGGCGATGGTGCTGTCACGCTCGGCGGCTTCCCCTGAGCCGGTGATCCGATATTCGTCGGGAATATCATCAAGATCGCCGTTGAACTGTCTGTCCCACCTCTCGCTTGCGACGCGGACATAGCCTTCATCGGTGAAGCGTCCCTGCTCATCCATCGCAATGTCGCGCCCATAGCGTTCATAGTCGATGTAATTTGCCAGAGGTCCGAGATCCTTTTCGGAGTAAATACCGGCTTCGTGGGCGTAATAGTAGCCGAGATCGGATTCGTCGTTGATACCGGGCATGATGTCGTAGCAGTCCAGATTGAATGTCAGATTGATAAGATCGTCGATGTCGCTGACCTCATCGCAGCCAGCCTCCATAATGGCAACGAGCT
>OICK01000408.1_pt1 | contig 20285 bp, 17 predicted proteins | sample 1581281 | NCBI WGS metagenome assembly OICK01 (sample SAMEA3882557, study PRJEB24775) | human gut metagenome | biome: human-associated habitat; feature: intestine environment; material: feces | place: Netherlands | collected 2009/2010 | reverse complement strand
CAACGGTCGCAATAAAAAAAAATCATCGCCGCAGGCGATACCTTCATTCCTCATTTCTCATTCCTCACTTCTAAAAAAGGGGGTTGACAAAAGGGTGAAAGTGTGATATAGTCATATCAATAGGTTTAAATGCCGTGACGGAAAGAAGTAACCTTTTGAGAGATTTCAGAGAGCTTTCGGGTGGTGAGAGAAAGCATTTCGAGGAAGTGTGAATACATTCCTGAGCTGTCCGCCGAGAAAGCTTTTGCGTAAGGCGGAACGTTTTGCACACGTTACAGTGCTATGGTTTCGCTTTTTGCTGAACCTGTAAGGTCGGGATATTCCCGATAAACTGAGGTGGTACCACGATGATTCGTCCTCTGACAGATATTCTGTCGGAGTTTTTTTTTATTTATGTACCGCAAAAATAATACGGAGGTATGAAAAATGACAGCATTTGAAGAACTGAAAAGAAGAGGTCTTCTCGCTCAGCTTACTGACGAGGAGGAGATAAAGGAGCTTATCAACACCGGTAAGGCTACTTTCTACATTGGTTTTGACCCGACTGCTGACTCGCTGCACGTTGGTCACTTTATGGCACTTTGCCTTATGAAAAGACTTCAGATGGCAGGCAACAAGCCTATCGTTCTTATAGGCGGCGGTACAGCTATGATAGGCGACCCGTCAGGCAAGACAGATATGAGAAAAATGATGACAAAAGAAACTATTAATCACAATGTTGAGTGTTTCAAAAAGCAGATGTCACATTTTATCGATTTTTCTGACGACAAGGCTATCATAGTAAATAACGGTGACTGGCTGCTTGACCTTAACTATGTTGACGTTCTTCGTGATGTTGGTGCTTGTTTCTCTGTAAACAAGATGCTCACATTTGAGTGCTACAAGCAGAGAATGGAGAGAGGACTGACTTTCCTTGAGTTCAACTACATGATAATGCAGTCTTACGACTTCTACAGACTTTTCCAGGATTACGGCTGCAATATGCAGTTCGGTGGTGACGACCAGTGGGCTAATATGCTGGGCGGTACTGAGCTTATCAGAAAGAAACTTGGCAAGGACGCTTACGCCATGACTATCACTCTCCTGCTCAACTCTGAGGGCAAGAAGATGGGCAAGACTGAAAAGGGTGCGGTATGGCTCGACCCTGAAAAGACTTCTCCATACGAGTTCTATCAGTATTGGAGAAACGTTGGTGACGCTGATGTTATCAAGTGCCTGAAGATGCTCACATTCGTTCCTATCGAGGAGATAGAGGAAATGGAGAAACACATGGAGGGTGCTGAATACAACAAGGCTAAGGAGCTTTTGGCTTACGAACTTACAAAGCTTGTTCACGGCAAAGAAGAGGCTGACAAGGCTGACGCTGCGGCAAAGGCTATTTTTGCAGGCGGCGGAAACAGCGATGATATGCCTAGCACGACTATTGCTGCGGCTGACCTTACTGACGGCAAGATAGGTATTCTTACACTTCTCGTTAAGTGCGGTCTTTGTCCTTCAAACGGTGAGGCAAGACGTCTTGTTACTCAGAACGGTATTGCAGTGAATGGTGAGAAGTTCACTGACCCTAAGGGCCTTGTTGATCTTTCTGAGCCTGTTGTTATCAAGAAGGGTAAGAAGGTTTTCCACAAGGCTATTGCGGAATAATATAGTACAAAATAATTTCCACGGGTGGACAGAAGTTCACCCGTTTTTTTGTATATAAATATCAGGCTTTTTGCAATATTCATAAACATTCACACAAAATACATATAAGGTTTAGCTATATTTAAAGTTATTCATATATACTTTTAATCAAAGGAAAGTTTACAAAGAGCATATGAAAATATTACGAAAAGAGGCGTGGTAATGAACGGCAGCCAGGAAGTGTTCAGACGTATCGAGAAAAAATATATCGTTGACGAACCGACTTATGAAAAGCTTATGAAAAAGCTTGAGGGACATTTCGTCAGGGACAAATACTACAAGAGCACTATTTGCAACATTTATTATGACACACCAAGTCATCAGCTTGTAAGAAACTCTATTGAAAAGCCGGTATACAAAGAAAAGCTGAGGGTGAGGAGCTACGGCGTTCCTGACGAGGACAGCATGGTTTTTGTGGAGCTGAAAAAGAAATACAAGGGCGTGGTCTACAAGAGGCGTATCGAGATGACCCTTGCACAGACTCGTGATTTCTTTGCAGGCAAAGAGGTACCTCATGATAATCCGCAGATAGAGAACGAGCTGAAATATTTTCTCAAATTCTATGAGGGCATTGCTCCTGCAATGTATCTTAGCTATGACAGGCTTGCTTACTGCGGTGCGGAAGATCCGTCGCTTAGGCTGACTTTCGACTCACACATCATTTACCGTGAGGAGCAAAAGGAGCTTGACAAGGGCATTTGGGGCAAGGAACTGCTGGGTGCAGGCACTAGGGTAATGGAAATAAAGATACCGAACGCTATGCCTCTTTGGTTATCGGCTATACTTGATGAACTGGAGATATATCCTGCGTCATTCTCAAAATACGGAACTGCATATCTTAATGAGCTTTCTGAAAAAATACATAAAGGTAAGGTGATAAGCTGTGCTTAATTCTTCTATTCTTGCAGCGACTACTGTGACCACCACGGAAACAACGGTGGCAACGATAACCACAAACGAGTTTATATTCTGCACTGCGGCGTCTTTGGTGCTTGGTCTGATGATCGCATTTGCATTCAACTTCAAGCAGAAAAAGACAAAGAGCTTTATGATGACGCTTGCTTTGCTGCCTGTGATAGTGCAAGTAGTGATAATGCTTGTAAACGGAAACATCGGCACGGGCGTGGCTGTTATGGGTGCGTTCAGTTTGGTAAGGTTCCGTTCTGTACCGGGAAGTGCAATGGACATTTGTGCTATATTCCTTTCAATGGCTGTCGGTCTTGCGACGGGCACGAACCACCTTGCGTTGGCTCTTATGCTGGCGGTGAGTGTGAGCTTGCTGAACATTGTTTACACGCTTTTGCCTATTGGCAAGAAGTCAGGTCACAAGGATCTGAATATCACTATCCCTGAGAGCCTTGATTACACGGAGGTCTTTGACGATATTTTTGAAAAATATCTTTCAGACTGCGAGCTTATCTCGGTAAAGACCACAAACATGGGAAGTCTTTTCAAGCTGAAATACCGCATTGAGCTTAAAGGCGGTGCTAACGAAAAGCAGCTTATTGACGAGCTTAGATGCAGGAACGGTAATCTTGAGATAATGTGTGCAAGGTCTGCTGACATTGAGGAACAGGTGTTCTGATAAAATTACACAGATCATTATAAGCAAAACCGCACAAGGCTAAAGCGGTCTTGTGCGGATTTTTTCAACCTTTTTTACTATACAAGGGGGTATTTTTCATGAAAATTTCGGACACTAAAAAGCTGGCAGCTATCACGGCGGCGTTTTTTATCACGGTAACTGCTTTTTCGGGCTGTTCGGAGAATACAAGTTCTTCACAGGCGGCAAGCAGCGTTTCACAGGCTGCAAAGTCTGACATTGACGCAAACATTGCGGCGGAGGACATTGACGTTGGTTATGACGAGGAAAGCTCGGTAGGGATAACTTTTTCTGACGACAGTGCGACTATAGACGGCGAGGGTGCTGTGGCTGAGGGGGAAACTGTCACCATATCTCAGGCCGGCACATACATTTTATCAGGCACGGCTGCTAACGGCAGGATAATCGTTGCGGCGGACAAAAAGGCTGAGGTCAAGCTTATTTTCAACGGATTGGATATCACCTGTTCAGACAACGCTCCCCTGCTTGTGAGCAAGGCTAAAAAGGTTTACATTGTACTGGAGGACGGCACGGAGAATGTTCTGACAGACGGTGCAAGCTACTCGCTGGGTGAAGATGACAGCAACACGGACGGAGCGATATTCTCAAAGGCTGACCTTACTATAAACGGCGGCGGTACGCTTACTGTTAATGCAAACTACAAGCATGGTATCGTATCAAAGGACGATCTTGTTATAACAGACGGAAACATCAATGTAACGTCGGCGTCAACTGCCATTGAGGGCAAGGACAGCGTGAAGATATCAGGCGGCACGTTCAACATTTCCGCAGGCACTAACGGAATAAAATCCACCAACAAGGAGGAGAGCGACAAGGGCTTTATAAGCGTAACAGGCGGCAGCTTTACGGTGGTTGCGAATAATGACGCTTTTGAGGCGGAAACGGTGCTTTCCATTGAGGGCGGCAGCTTTGACATCACCACAGGCGGCGGAAGTGCTAACGCATCAATGAAGTCTGACGGCACGCCTAACGGTGACTGGCAGAAGAACATGGGCAACGGCGGAATGGGCAGACCTGACGATAACGAAAACGGCATGGGCGGCGACCCGCCTGCTAAGCCTACGGCTGACGACACGGGACTTACCATAGAAACTGCGGCTAACACGACTACTGACAGCACAGACACAACAGACAGCACTTCGACATCTGCAAAGGCTTTAAAGGCAGGCAGTGAGGTGAACATAAGCGGCGGCGAGTTCAAGATAGACTCGGCTGACGATTCTATACTCAGCAATGGAAACATTGTGGTAACAGGAGGAAACATTTCTGCGGCGTCAGGTGATGACGGTATGCACGCTGACGGAAACCTGACCATTTCTGAGGGCACTATCGACATAACAAAGAGCTATGAGGGCATCGAGGGTTCTATCGTTACAATAGACGGCGGTACGATATCAGTGGTATCAAGCGATGACGGAATAAACTGTGCAGGCGGCAGTGACACGGGTTCGACGGACAGAATGGGTGCTGACCAATTCTCGGCACAGGACGGTGTTGAGATTTGCATAAGCGGTGGAACTATTACAATAGACGCTGGCGGTGACGGAATCGACTCAAACGGCAACTTCACAATGTCAGGGGGAGTGGTTTACGTTTGCGGTCCGACAAATGGCGGAAACGGTGCACTTGACTACAACGGCACTGCAACGGTAACAGGCGGAACGCTTATTGCCTGCGGTGCGGTAGGAATGGAAGAGGGCTTTGGCGACAGTTCGACACAATACAGTGTTTTGCACAACCTTGGCTCGACTGTATCGGCAAACGAAAAGCTTACCATTACTGACAGCGACGGAAACGAGATATTGAGCTTTACTCCGACAAAGACATGGCAGAGCGTGGTATTCACAAGCGGCGATCTGAAGGACGGCGAGACCTACACTATCACGGCAGGTTCACAGTCGGAAACGGTGACTATTGACGGTATCGTTACTTCAAACTCCACAGGAATGAGCTTTGGCGGTGGTCATGGCGGCGGTCGTAGATTCTGATATGAATGGCAAAAGGACGAACTTTATTGATCGTCCTTTTTTGCTCACCTTTGTTGTATCCATACGCAAAAAAAAGACCGTCCCACAAAGGAACGGTCTTTAGCAAGCAATTTAGTTTTGGCTTTGCAGATTAAGCAAGCTCAGCAAAGTACTTGATTGTTCTTACCATCTGTGATGTGTAAGAGTTCTCGTTGTCGTACCAAGAAACTACCTGTACCTCATAGAGGTCATCAGCGATCTTAGATACCATTGTCTGAGTTGCATCGAAGAGTGAACCAAATCTCATGCCGATAACGTCAGAAGAAACGATTGGATCCTCGTTGTAGCCAAATGACTCAGAAGATGCAGCCTTCATAGCAGCGTTGATGCCTTCAACTGTTACGTCAGCACCCTTTACAACTGCTGTAAGGATTGTTGTTGAACCTGTTGGAACTGGAACTCTCTGTGCAGAACCGATGAGCTTGCCGTTAAGCTCTGGGATTACAAGGCCGATAGCCTTTGCAGCACCTGTTGAGTTAGGAACGATGTTAGCAGCACCAGCTCTTGCTCTTCTCAGGTCACCCTTTCTGTGAGGACCGTCAAGGATCATCTGGTCGCCTGTGTATGCATGGATAGTGCTCATGATACCGCTCTGGATTGGAGCATACTTGTTAAGAGCATCAGCCATAGGAGCAAGACAGTTTGTTGTGCAAGATGCAGCAGAAATGATTGTATCGTCTGCTGTAAGTGTCTTCTCGTTTACTGAGTAAACGATAGTCTTGAGGTCGTTACCAGCAGGAGCTGAGATAACTACCTTCTTAGCACCAGCATCGAGGTGAGCCTGGCTCTTAGCCTTTGATGTATAGAAACCTGTGCACTCGAGAACTACGTCTACACCAAGCTTGCCCCAAGGACAATCCTTAGCGTCCTTTTCTGCATAAATCTGAAGAGTCTTGCCGTCAACAGTGATTGTGTTAGCCTCATCATCAGCTGATACTGTGTGAAGGTTCTCACCGATTCTGCCACAGTAACCGCCCTGAGCTGTATCATACTTGAGAAGATCAGCAAGCATTGAAGGCTTAGTCAGGTCGTTGATTGCAACTACCTCGTAGCCCTCTGCTCCAAACATCTGTCTGAATGCAAGACGTCCAATACGTCCAAAACCATTAATTGCGACTTTAACTGCCATAATTAATTTACCTCCTAAAAAATTTTCTGATATTATTATACTACATTTTTCTATACATTGCAAGTGTTTTTACAAAAAACTTAGAACTTTTTTTCTTGCCCCTGCCCCCTGAAAACCTGCACGGTCTGCAACCGAGCACCATTCGTCATAAATCTTTAAATTGTGATTAAATATTACCGATTTTTATTGACTACCTGCACAGTTTAGGTTATAATATTTAAAAGAACACTTTTTAAGACAGGAGGCGGGCCAGTGGATCTGACAGCATCTGTAAAAGAGATTTATGCTCAGTCGGAAGAAAATATCATTCTTACGGACAAAGATCTGAATGTAATATGGAAAAATCACAGCGGTCTGCCGGAGGTCATTGACCGCTCGTCTTTATGCGTTTACCCTGAGGGCACTTTTTCCCTGCCCATTGAAAAGACTTCCACATTTGAATACAAGGGCAGGTTTGCGGATTCTGCTGCAATGAGGTTCGAGCCGCTGCGGCATGACGGGGTGATAACGAACTATCTTATACACTACTACTCATGCACGGACATTGAACGGCTTTCTGACAGGTCGGGATATGTACGGTTCAAGTCAAACTTTCTTGGCAACATCAGGATAGAGCTTTCGCAGATGATAGCTATGCTTGACAGTCAGAAGGACGCTTTTTCGGCTAAAGCCGGCACTGAGTACGAACACTTTGACCATGAGGCTAGGCTCAGGATACTGAAGGCATTTTCTGCCACGGTGAACATGAACGAGCTTGCTAAATATTTCAGCGGATATTTCACCACGGAATATCAGAGCTTATCGGACATATGCGGTGAGGTATGTGATGAAGAGGGTGCACTGCTGGAAGAGGACGGCTGCATTTTCAGGTATGCCATTGACCCGTGCATTTATTTTGAGACGAACAAAGGGCTTGTGAAAAACGTTTTGGCAAACCTTTTGATAAACGCATATATGTACAATGACAAGGAGCAGCGGCAGGTGGAGCTGGTCTTGCGGACTGAGGATGACAGGATAGTGCTGTCGGTGAGCGACAACGGCTGCGGCATCACTGATGAGGTATGGCAGGCAGCGATACGTCCATTTGGCACGTTCAAGCGATACAACGGCAGCGAGGCTTTAGGGCTTGCATTGGTGAAATGTTTCTGCGACCGATTCGGTGGTGAACTTAGCTGCCGCAGCAAGCCTGACAAGGGCACTTGCATTACCATGAGTTTTCCTTGTGACAGCCGTGGTTTGCCGAAAGAGTTTCATGTGAGCAGAATGCCGACTATACCTAATCCGTTTGGCAGCACATACTGCATAATGGCCAAGGGGCTTGACCCGCTGAAATAGGTTGTGGATAGTACGCTGAGCAAATAGATAAACGGGCGAACGCTGTTCGCCCCTACAAATGGGATATAAAAAGGCAGTACCGAGATTTCGGTACTGCCTTGATTTTTTATGGATATTAGTCCTTGATGATAGACTTGCCTGTCATTTCCTTTGGCTGCTCAAGACCCATGAGTTTGAGCATAGTTGGTGAAAGGTCAGCAAGAACGCCGCCCTCTCTGATAAGAACATTGCCTGCACCTGCGATAATAAGTGGTACAAGGTTTGTTGTATGGGCTGTGAACGGTGAGCCGTCCTCTTCCATCATCTTATCTGCGTTGCCGTGGTCTGCTGTGATAAGTGCTACGCCGCCCTTTGCAAGAACTGCGTCAACTATTTTGCCTACGCACTCATCAACTGCCTCGACTGCTGCTACGGCTGCGTCAAACACGCCTGTGTGACCTACCATGTCGCAGTTTGCATAGTTGAGGATAATTGCGTCATACTTATCTGACTCTATTCTCTTGAGGACTTCGTCGCAAACGAGATATGCACTCATTTCAGGCTGGAGGTCATAAGTTGCTACCTTTGGTGAATTGATGAGTGCTCTGTCCTCGTTCTCGAAAGGAGTTTCTACGCCGCCGTTGAAGAAGAATGTAACGTGAGCATACTTCTCTGTTTCAGCGATTCTCAGCTGTGAAAGACCCTTCTTTGCGATATACTCGCCGAAAGTATTTTCAAGGCTTGCTGGCTTGAATGCAACGTCAACGTTTGGCATTGTTGCGTCATACTGTGTCATGCAGACATAGTAAAGTGGGAATCTGCCGTTTCTTCTCTCAAAGCCTGTGAAGTCGTCGTCAACGAGAGTTCTTGTGATCTCTCTTGCTCTGTCTGGACGGAAGTTGAAGAAGATAACGCTGTCATTTGCGGATATCTTGCCGTTCTCGTCGATAACTGTAGGCACGATGAACTCGTCTGTAACGTCAGCTGCATAAGACGCCTTTACAGCATCAACAGCGTTATCAGCCTTATTGCCCTCGCCGTATACCATTGCGTCATAAGCCTTGCCCACACGCTCCCAACGGTTATCTCTGTCCATTGCATAGTAACGGCCCATTACTGTTGCTATCTTGCCGACGCCGATTTCCTTGAGCTTTTCCTCAAGTTCAGCAACGAAGTCAACTCCGCTTGTAGGAGGAACATCTCTGCCGTCCATAAAGCAATGAACGTACACCTTTGTAAGACCTGCTTTCTTAGCAAGCTCCAAAAGACCATAGAGGTGTGAATTATGTGAATGAACGCCGCCGTTTGAAAGAAGTCCGAACAGGTGGAGTGCACTGTCATTCTTCTTGCAGTTCTCAACGGCTGCTGTGAAAGCCTCGTTTGAGAAGAATTCGCCGTCCTTGATAGACTTTGTGATCCTTGTAAGTTCCTGATAAACTATTCTTCCTGCACCGATATTTGTATGGCCTACCTCTGAGTTACCCATTTGTCCCTCAGGAAGTCCAACGTCCATACCGCTTGCACCGATAAGAGTGTGCGGATAGTTTGCAAGAAGTCTGTCGATATTAGGAGTTTTGGCAGCTCTGATAGCGTTGCCGTAATCCTTGTGATTATAGCCGAAGCCGTCCATAATGATAAGTGCTATGGGTTTCTTTGACATAATTTTTAATCCTTTCAAAAAAATCGCAGGGGCAGCCGCAGCCGTCCCTGCGGAACGTTTTTAGTTTTGCTGTGTTATATTATTAGCCCTCAACAGCTGCCTGAACGATAGTGTTGAAGTCAGCAGCCTTCAGTGATGCACCGCCGATAAGACCGCCGTCTACGTTCTCCTTAGAAAGAAGTTCTGCACAGTTTTTAGCGTTCATTGATCCGCCGTACTGGATAGTTACTGCCTCAGCTGTTGCCTCGTCATAGATCTTAGCAAGTGTAGCTCTGATGAATGCACAAACTTCCTCTGCCTGATCTGCTGTAGCTGTCTTGCCTGTGCCGATAGCCCATACTGGCTCGTAAGCGATAACAGACTTCTTAACGTCCTCAGCTGACACGCCGAAGAAATCAAGCTTTACCTGTCTTGCGATAACTTCCTCTGTGATATTGCACTCACGCTCCCAGAGAAGTTCGCCAACGCAAACGATAGGCTTGAGGCCTGCTGCGAGAGCTGCCTTTGTTCTCTTGTTTACTGTTTCGTCTGTTTCGCCGAAATACTGTCTTCTCTCTGAGTGACCGATAACAACGTACTCAACGCCAAGCTCAACGAGCATATCTGCTGAGATCTCGCCTGTGAAAGCACCGCTCTTCTCAAAGTGAACGTTCTCTGCACCGATCTTTACGTTTGAACCTGCTGTTGCGTTGATAGCAGTTTCAAGGTTTGTGAAAGGAACGCAAGCGATAACTTCTACCTTGCCCTCAGCGTTTGCGACCAGTGGCTTGATAGCCTCGAGAAGCTCCTTAGCCTCAGGTCTTGTCTTGTTCATTTTCCAGTTTCCTGCAATAATTGCTTTTCTTACAGCTTTTTTCATGATAAAAAACTCCTTTATTTTTTATAGGGAACAGAAAAACTGCTCCTGCTAGTTTTCCAAGTCTATTATACAACATTCCCTCGTATTTGTCAACTAATTAACAAAGGCTTGGACTTATTTTATCCGTTTTTTACAGCTTATCTATAAGCATAACGACACCGAAAACTCCAAGCAGGACGCCGATAGCGATAGCCGCATAGCCGAAAGGCGTTTTCTCCTCTTTCTGCTCTTCTTCCTTTTCCGCATCATCGACTTCTACCTTTGATTTTTCATCGTCAAGGTAAAATTCCTGTGGGTTTGCGGGGTTATACTTTATGTCTATGATATCGCCTTTTTCATAGCCGTTGTCTGTGACTATTTGTGTATATTTCTCGCCGTCAATGGTATAGCCGATTTTCCACTCGGTAAAAACTCTGTCCTCGCCGCCGTTGAAGTCAGGCATAATGGTCTTGACTTTCTGCAAGGCCTTTGCCTGAGTTGGTTCGTAGTGATCCTCCTCGGGGATATTATGCTCCTGCTCGGGGAAAAAGCGATAGCCCTGCAAAGCTTTGATACCGAAATAGATAAGTCCAATGCCTGTGAGCAGAAGGATTATTCCACCTATCCCCTGCCAGCCTAATCCGCTTTTTGCAAGGAGTGTTACTCCATTCATTTTTACTACCTCGATTCCTGCATAAAAAAGGGACAGGCAACATCTGCCTGCCCCTAGCTTATAGCCTAGTAAGATATATTACTTGTCAGCAATTACGTCGATACCTGGGAGAACTTTGCCCTCGAGGTATTCAAGTGATGCTCCGCCGCCTGTTGAGATGTGTGACATCTTATCAGCAAAACCGAGCTGAATAACTGCTGCTGCTGAGTCGCCGCCGCCGATGATAGTTGTAGCGTCTGTTTCAGCAAGTGCCTTTGCAACTGCGATAGTACCCTTTGCAAGTGTTGGGTTCTCGAACACGCCCATAGGACCGTTCCAAACAACTGTCTTTGCAGACTTAACAGCCTCGCCGAAGAGTTCCTGTGTCTTTGTGCCGATATCAAGACCTTCCTTGTCAGCTGGGATCTTGTCAGAATCAACAACTTCTACATCGATAGGAGCGTCGATTGGATCAGGGAAACCTGCTGCAACTGTTGTATCGATAGGGAGAAGGAGTTTCTTGCCGAGCTTTTCAGCCTTTGCCATCATTTCCTTGCAGTAGTCGATCTTTGTATCGTCAACCAGTGACAGACCAACTTCCTTGCCCTGAGCCTTCAGGAATGTATATGCCATACCGCCGCCGATGATAAGTGTATCGCACTTCTCGAGGAGGTTTGAGATAACGTTGAGCTTATCTGCTACCTTTGCACCGCCGAGGATAGCAACGAATGGTCTTACAGGTGTTTCAACTGCATTACCGAGGTAGTTGATCTCCTTCTGCATGAGGTAGCCGACTGCTGTTTCCTTAACGAACTTTGTAACGCCTGCTGTAGATGCGTGTGCTCTGTGTGCAGAACCGAAAGCGTCCATTACGAATACTTCGTCGTCAACGAGGTCAGCAAGTTCCTTAGCAAAGCCTTCGCCGTTCTTTGTTTCCTCAGCACCTCTGAATCTTGTGTTCTCAAGAACTACGATATCGCCGTCAGCCATTTCAGCAACTGCCTTCTTAGCGTTGTCGCCTACTACTGTATCGTCGGCTGCGAATGTTACCTTTGTTTCAGGAAGGAGCTCTGCAAGTCTTGCAGCAGCTGGTGCAAGTGAGAACTTAGCCTCTGGGCCGTTCTTTGGCTTGCCAAGGTGTGAACACAGAACTACTTTACCGCCGTCTGCTACCAGCTTTTTGATAGTTGGGAGAGCAGCTGTGATTCTGTTATCGTTTGTAATAACGCCGTCCTTCAGAGGAACGTTGAAGTCAACTCTTACGAGGACTTTTTTGCCCTTTACATTAATGTCATCAACAGTAACTTTGTTTAAACCTGCCATTTTAAAGACACCTCTCAATTTAATTTTTTTAGTTCACGTTGTTAAAAATCTAACAACCTTACCTCTATTATATAACATACCGTCATAAAAATCAAGTATTTTTTAATAATTTTTACCCTGATTTTATTCTCTAGAGTGCATCTACCTTTATCTCGCCGTTATCGGCTGATATTGCCACGGCGGACACTGCACCCTCGCCCTTATCTATAAGCAGCTCTGCTATCTTATCCTCTACCTCGTTTCTTATGACACGGCGGATATCTCTTGCACCGAGTTTCTGTCCATAAGCCTTATGTGCGATAGTTTTCAGAGCCTCGTCCGTATATCTCAGGCTGATATGCTTTTCTGCCAGCGGCGACTTCATCTCATCGAGCATAAGGCCTGCTATGCCTGCGAAGTTTTCCTCTGTGAGCGGGTTGAACACGACTATCTCGTCTATTCTTCCAAGGAACTCAGGACGCAGGAACTCTCTCAGGGCTTTCATTGCCTTATCCTTTGCGATATCGCTGTCGGTCTTATTAAAGCCGACGCCTGTATCCTTATCGGTCGAGCCTGCATTTGAGGTCATGACGATAACGGTATTTTCAAAGGAAACACTTCTGCCCTGCGAATCGTTTATACGTCCCTCATCAAGTATCTGGAGGAGTATGTTCATAACGTCAGGGTGAGCCTTTTCTATCTCGTCAAAGAGCACTACTGAATATGGTCTGCGGCGGACTTTTTCGGTAAGCTGACCTGCCTCGTCAAAGCCAACATATCCCGGAGGCGAACCGATAAGCTTTGAAACTGAATGTTTCTCCATATACTCGGTCATATCGACTCTGATAAGCGGTTCGGTGGCGTCAAAAAGCTCTTCTCCAAGCACCTTAACAAGCTCGGTCTTTCCTACACCTGTTGGACCGACGAAAATAAATGACGCTGGTCTGCGGCGTTTTGAAAGCTGCACTCTGGTACGCTTTATTGCCTTTGCGACCTTATCCACTGCCTCGTCCTGACCGATAACACGCTTTGAAAGAGCCTCTTTCAGATGCTTTATCTTGTCATACTCTGTCTGAGCTATTTTATTTGCAGGGATACCGGTCCAAAGCTCTATTACTTTTGAGATATCGTCCTCTGTTACCTGAACGTTCTTGAGGGTCTCCTCAACTTCTTTGAGCCTGTTCTGTATTCTCAGTATCTCGCCCTTTTCCGTTGCGATTATCTCATAATCAGGGTCTGACTTCTGCTCATAATCCTCAACGAGCTTTTCATGCTTTTTGAGTTCTTCGTTGAGGGCGTCGAACTCCTCAATCTCAGGTGTTCTGATACTTGTGCAGGCACAAGCCTCGTCAAGTAGGTCTATGGCTTTATCAGGAAGGAATCTGTCATTGATATATCTCTCTGAAAGCACTGCACACTCTCTGAGCATATCGTCTGATATCTTTACTCTATGGAAATTTTCGTAATACTGCTTTATGCCCTTGAGGACTGTGATAGTATCCTCTACTGTCGGCTCAGTGACTGTTACCGGCTGGAAACGTCTTTCAAGTGCGGAATCCTTTTCGATATACTTTCTGTACTCCTTGAAAGTCGTTGCTCCTATTACCTGTATCTCGCCTCTTGAAAGTGACGGTTTAAGGATATTTGCGGCGTTCATTGTGCCCTCGTTATCGCCTGTTCCAACGAGCGTATGAACCTCGTCGATAAAGAGGATAACGTTGCCCTGCTCTTTGACCTCTTCCACAAGACCTTTGCAGCGGCTCTCGAACTGTCCTCTGAACTGAGTGCCTGCAACGAGTGCGGTCAAATCAAGGAGGTAAAGTTCCTTGTTCTTGATATGGAACGGCACATCTCCGCCTACTATTCTCTGAGCGATACCCTCGGCAATGGCGGTTTTACCAACGCCCGGTTCGCCTATAAGACATGGGTTATTCTTCTGACGTCTTGACAGGATATGGATAACTCTTGATATCTCCTTATCTCTGCCCACGACATTATCGAGCTTGCCCTCTCTTGCCTTTTGGGTAAGATTCGTGCAATAGTTATTGAGGTATTTAAGCTTTTTATTTTTATCCTTTGACTTTTTGTCAGCACCCTCGTCCATTTTCGGTGCACCTGCTCCTGCAAGGCTGCTGAAGAGGTTTCCTGCGTCGCCGCCGAATAGGTTGCTTAAAAAGTTTGTTCCGCCCGGCTCAAAATCGTCGCCGTCAGACGCCTCCATAAGCTGGTTGGACATTGCCTCAAGGTCATCATCTGAAATGCCCATAGCTTTCATATAATCGTCCACCTGTGAAATGCCAAGCTCCTTAGCACACACGAGGCAAAGTCCCTCGTTCTGCTTATGCTGCGGATCTTTAGCGTTCATCTGCGAGATGAACACCACGGCAGGACGTTTTTTACATCTTGAACACATTAACATTTTATTTGCTCCTTTCCTTACTGACAGACCTTTGGGTCATCATTTATACAGAATGTCAAAGAAGTAACTGAACAGATAGGTATTTTCAAAAGTTGTGCTGTTGAACTGTGGCAGTCTGTCTGAGGTGACGTTTATGACTGTGCACACCATAAACGCTATGAGTATCACATACAGTCCGCCTTTGCAAAGACCCAGTGCCATGCCGCCGAAACGGTTCGCCGCCGACAGTCTTGTCATTCTTGTGAACACTCCCGACAGTCTCAGGATAAGCCTTATGACTATCTCCATGAGCACATATATCACCACGAAAACGCAAAGCTTTATAAATGTCAATGCGATAGGTCGGAAGATGTTCTTTTCAAGATATTCCGCACCTGTTCTGCCGCCATTTGAGAGAGCCTTTACAGTATCGTCTATCTGCTCTGTGGTGAACTCCACCGCCTTTGAAAGGCTGCTGCCAAGCTTGTTCCCGTCCAGCTTTTCACTGAGTTTCTGGGGCATGACGCTGTGGACATACTCTGAAAGCTCTTCGCCTTTTTGCTGTGCGGTATCAAGGTCAGCACCCTTTGAGGCAAGCAGCTTTTCGGTATTCTCCGCAAGAGTGCCTGCTCCTGAAAGGATGTTTTTTATCTCCTCGTCTGAAAGCTCAATATCAACACCCTCGTTTTTCAGTTCGTTGCTCACAAGCTTTGAAATGTCCGTCTGTTCTGCGGCGTTTTCAAGGCTTGTTATAAGCTGCGTCTTGAAATATTTGTTATATACATTTTCAGCCGACATATTGGCTATGAGAAAAGCCACAAGGACGGCTGCCACTGTTCCAAGCATTGTGATAACATACTTCACAAAGCCCTTACAGTATCCTGTCAGAGCGGTCACGATAAGGATCATGATGACTGCTCCGTCAAAAACATATGCCATATTTTCCTGCCTTTCGTCAGGTATTGAAAGATATCTTATTTATCTCACGCAGACCGAGGAAATAGACGCTGTCGTTGAGATAGACAAAATCAAGATACTCTGAGGACACCGCTGCGGTGGCAAGGAGGTTTCCTGCACTGTCATACGCCTCGATATTATCCTCGCTAAGAAGTATTATCTTTTTGTTTTCGGCGGTCATTTTCTTAGGCGTGCCGCTTTGAGTATACACCACGCTGTCAGGCTTATCACCGTCTGAGTCGGAACGGAACACCGCAAGAGTGCCTGTTTTACGCTGTATGCCCTTGAACGCCACGCTTGCTGTGCTGTCGGTGAGTGCATAGTCTAAAAGCTCGTCAGGGTACTCATACTGCATGAGTATTTTTCCGCTGCTGTCAAGCTTATAGAAACAGGTATCGCCCACTACCCAGTAGTCGCCGTTGTCGTTTCGCTGAACAGCCACTGCTAGTGTTTCAAGCTGCTGGCTCTTCATTTTTTCCTCTGTGCTGTCAAAGGTAACATGATGTATCACGGAACGGAGTGCTCCGCCACTGCCTGAGAATGTGGATATACAGCAGCCGCTGCCGTCTTTATCAAAGGTTATGTCAAGTATCCTTTTTGAGCTTGACCACTGATATATCTCTGCTCCTGAAGAGTCATAGACTGTCAGAACTGCGGCATATTTTTCTGTCTGCGTGACAACTGCCACGGTGCTGTCAGGGGCTATCTCTGCAAGAAGTATCGACTGGCCGATATCCTTTGAGAGCAGCTCGCCTTTTTTATTGAGCACTCTGAAAGATTTTCCGCCGTTATCGTAGACAAGCACACGCTTGCCTGATGTTCTTACAACAGGGTTTGCAAAGTTATGAGAATTATCCGATATCTTATTGCCAGACTCGTCATAGAAAGTGATATTTCTATCGTCAACTCTCACTATGCCGTCTGAAAGCTCTTTTATAACATTTACTGAGCTTTCGTCAAAAGTCAGCGGGAAGTTGCCGCTTTCCTTTTTGCCGTCGTTTACTATGGTCGCATGAGGTCTGTCCAAAATGCCCTCAAGCTTTGGCACCCACACGCCTCTTGAGGCATACACCCCCACGCCGAACGCCAGCACGACGGCTATGGCTGCCAACTTCTTATAGAGCTTTTTGTTTTTCTCTTTCTTTCTTGCAGCCCTTATATCAGTGACGTTGGAGTTTTTTTCCTCCTCGGTCTTTTCTTTTCTGCTTTTGTGCTCGTGTTTTTTCTCCTCAGGTTTTTCGGCTTTGTTCTCGCCCCCTGAAACGGTGATCTTATTCTCCTCCGTTTTTTCAGGCTGCTCCTCAGGCTCGGCGTTCTCGGAATTTGTCAGCTCTATCCTACTGCGTGACTTCTCAGCCTCTTCTGCCTCCTGACGCAGCTGTTCTTCCTGCTCAAGTTGTGCTGCTTTCTGAGCCGCCTTTTTCTTACGTTTTATCTCCCTGAGCGTAACGTTAGGCATAGGCTCTTCCGCACCGTGGAACTCGTCACGCTGCACAAAATCAGTCTGCTTAGTTATTCTTATAGTTTTTTCTTCTTTGGTCGGCGAATTTTTCTTTTTCCGCCTGCCTTTTGATCTATTATCATTCACCTTGTTCAGATCCTTTGTCTTTATCGTAATACACTTCGTTAAGATACAATCCCTGCGGCGGAACGGTTTTTCCGCCTCTTGTTCTATCCTTTGACGCAAGTATATCAGGTATTTGTGTTTCTCCTATCTTGCCCTCGTTTATAAAGATAAGCGTTCCCACCATTATCCTTACCATATTGTACAAAAAGCCGTCCCCTGAAACTGTGAATATCACAAGCTCCCCCTCACGTCTTACATGGAAAGAGAATATCGTTCTCACTGTATTCTCCTTTGTGCAGTCTGTGGAGCACATGGACTTGAAGTCGTGCGTGCCCACAAAATCCTGTGCGGCTTTATCAAGCTTTTTCTCGTCTATGGGGAACCAGCTGCGGTAGGCTGTATCTTTATAAAAAGGATTTTTTATCTCGCTGTTATGGATAATATACTCATACTCCTTGCCGCTGCACATATATCTTGCGTGAAAATCAAGGGGGACTTTATCGCACTCCAGCACGGAGATATCGTCAGGGAGCTTTGAATTAAGTCCGAAAACTATGCCACGGCAGGTTATCGTGGACTCTATAAGAAAGCTTGCACAAAACCGCCTTGCGTGCACCCCTGCGTCTGTTCGTGAGCAGCCGTTTACTGTGACGGTCTGACCAATCAGGGCGAGGATAGCCTCCTCAAGCACCTGCTGAACGGCAAGAGCGTTGTTCTGCCTTTGCCACCCATGATATGCTGTGCCGTTATAGGCAAGTATTATCTTGAAATTCGTCATGAGCATATCCCGTTTCTTTAGTCAAGTGTTATGGAATCTATATTGTCAAGTCTTATTATCTTTGTGGTATCTGTTTTCTTCTCGTGGACGATAAGCTTTACCCACTCGTCATCGACATCAAGGATTGTACATCTTGTACTGAAAAAACCATCGCCGTCAATGGTACATTCCATACCGATAAGATCTTTTATAATGCCTGACATTTTACTTCCCCCATTTGCATTTCTCTCAAGTTTCTTGACTTTTCTTTCCAAAGTGTCAAGTCTGTCGTCCTGATCCATATCTTTAAAAACACTGCTCATAATACCCCTCCTAAACGACTATATTTATGACGATAACGCCTGCAAGGAACAGCACGCAGAATATAGAGCCATAGAGATCGACTATGCTCATATGGAGCTGTTTCATTCTTGTTCTGCCCTCTCCGCCGTGATAGCAGCGGCACTCCATAGCAAGGGCAAGCTCCTCGGCGTGTCTGAATGACGCCACGAAAAGCGGTATGAGCACTGGGATAAGGGCTTTAGCTTTCTGAATGAGCGAGCCTGTTTCCATATCCGCTCCTCTTGCTTTCTGTGCCGACATTATCTTGTCTGTTTCCTCGATAAGGGTCGGGATAAATCTCAAGGCTATAGTCATCATCATTGCAAGCTCGTGGACAGGCACTTTTATCTTTTTCAGCGGCGAAAGCAGCCTTTCGATAGCGTCTGTCAGGTCAATAGGCGAGGTGGTATAGGTGAGCAGCGACGTGCCGACAATAAGGCAAACTATCCTTATCATCATGAACACTGCCGTATCAACGCCCTCGTCTGTTATCTTGAGAAATTTCCACTCAAAGTAGGCTTTACCCGTTCTGATAAAAAGCAGATTGAGTATCGCTGTAAAAATTATGATAGGCACGATAGGTTTCAAGCTTTTGAGCATTAGCCTGCCGGGTATTTTCGAGATGATGAAAGTGAGGATAGTGAAAACTATTCCCACAAGAAGTCCCCACACGCTGTTTGCGGCGAAAAGCATCACTATGAAAACCGCCGTCATTATTATCTTTATTCGTGCGTCCATTCGGTGAATGACAGAATTTCCGGGAAAATACTGTCCTATAGTAATATCCTTTATCAAGGTATATTCCTCCAATTTTCTATTTCAACTTACACAGCCCTGCTCTCTGCTCATATGGGTCAAAGGCAGTCCACTGCTTACTTATTCTTTTTCTGCTCCAGCATTTCAATCAGGACTTTTTTTGCATAGCCAACTGTATACACATCGTCCTTGATATCTATGCCCATGGCTTTGAGCCTGTTTATAACTCTTGTGATCTGCGGCACTGCAAGTCCCATTGACACAAGTTCTTCTGAACGGTGGAACACCTTCACGGTATCATCATAGCAAAACAGCTTTGACTCGTTCATGACAAGTATCTTTGAAACGTTCTTTGCGATATCCTCCATAGAATGGGATACCAGCAGCACTGTATTTTTCATCTGCTCATGATACTCTCTTATAAGACCAAGTATCTGCTCTCTGCCCTTAGGGTCAAGACCTGAGGCAGGTTCATCAAGTATGAGCACTTTCGGGTTCATTGCCATAACGCCTGCTATTGCCACACGCCTTTTCTGTCCGCCTGAAAGTTCAAAAGGCGACTTATCAAGTATCTCAGGGCTTAGCCCTACCATTCTTGCTGCCTCTTTCACATACTTATCTATCTGCTCTTCTTTGACGCCCATATTCTTAGGACCAAAGGCGATATCCTTATAGCAAGTTTCCTCAAAAAGCTGATACTCAGGATACTGGAACACAAGTCCCACCTTGAATCTTATAGGGCGAAGTCTTGCTTTATCGTCCCACAATCTTTCGCCGTCTATATAGACGCTGCCGCTTGTAGGTTTCAGCAGGCCGTTGAAATGCTGGATAAGGGTAGACTTGCCTGAGCCTGTGTGTCCTATTATACCCACCATTTCTCCGTCATTTATCTCTATATTAACATTGTCTACGGCTGTTTTGCGAAAGGGTGTGCCCTCGCCGTAAACATAAGTCAGGTTTTCCGTTTTTATTACTGCCATTGTTACTCTCCGTTATTTCAGCATTTCATACAGCTTTTGAACGCACTCGTCCTCGTGGATTATCTCTGTGGAGATATCATAGCCTGCCTTTTTAAGCTCCCAGCAAAGCTCTGTTACCTGCGGAACGTCAAGTCCCAGATTTTTCATTGTTTCCACATTTGAGAATATCTTTTTCGGAACATTATCCATTATTACTTCGCCGCCGTCAATGACCACCACACGCTGTGCCTGTGCAGCCTCTTCCATATAGTGGGTGATAAGCACGATAGTAACTCCCTGCTCGTTGAGCATTTTGACAG
>OICK01000399.1_pt1 | contig 20676 bp, 22 predicted proteins | sample 1581281 | NCBI WGS metagenome assembly OICK01 (sample SAMEA3882557, study PRJEB24775) | human gut metagenome | biome: human-associated habitat; feature: intestine environment; material: feces | place: Netherlands | collected 2009/2010 | reverse complement strand
TTGAATTTCGTCATTTTCTTCTGGCCCGAGCTTACACGGTTTTGGGGACTCGAACGCCACCAGAGCAAGCAGGCCACGCACTTCCATAACACCGTGCGCGCCCAGCAGCGTCAGGAGCAGTATCAGCAGCAGACGCAGGGCTTCCGCCACAAGTGCGCCGTGTGCGGCATCACCGACGCCGACGACCCGGACATGGAGTTCCGCTACTGCTCCAAGTGCAAGGGCTACTACTGCTACTGTCAGGATCATATCAACAATCATACGCATATTCAGTAGGTGAAAAATGGCACGATTTGTGTAAATTCCTCTTGCAATATTCCGCCGCCCGTGGTATAATGTCCGCAGCTACTGAACAAGGAGCCTTTTTGTATGGTCACCATGAACTCTTCTGCCAGCTTTTCCTTTTATTACTATTACTTTTTTACCCGAAAAAAGTAATAGCGATTTGTGCTGCAGAAAATTTTCAGGAGCTTAAAGGGTTATCTCAAGACGCCGCACGAATTGCCGTGCGGCGTTATTTTATTATCAGGAGATGTTAAGCAATGATCGCAGTATTGAAAAACGGCACCACGCCCTCCCAGATCCAGCACCTTGTGGACTGGCTCAAAAATATGAATCTGGACGTTCACATTTCCGAAGGCTCGGAGGTCACCATTCTCGGTCTGGTCGGCGACACCAGCCGGGTGGACATCGACCTTCTGAAAAGTCTGGAAATGGTTGAGACCGTCAAGCGGGTCTCTGAGCCGTTCAAGCAGGCCAACCGGAAATTCCACCCCAAGGACACCATCATCGAGGCGGGAAACGCCCGCATCGGCGGCGGGTATTTTGCCATGATCGCAGGCCCGTGCAGCGTGGAATCCGAGGAGCAGATCATTGCCGTCGCTTCCGCCGTCAAGGAATCCGGCGCATCCATTCTCCGGGGCGGCGCGTTCAAGCCCCGCACCTCCCCCTACGCCTTTCAGGGTCTTGAGACCGAGGGCATTCTGGATATGGTAAAGGCACGCGAAGCCACCGGCCTGCCCATCGTCTCCGAGCTGATGAGCGAGGACCGCATCCCGGAGTTTGAGGAGTATGTGGACGTGGTGCAGATCGGCGCACGCAATATGCAGAACTTCCAGCTGCTCAAGGCCGTGGGCAAGATGCACAAGCCTGTGCTGCTCAAGCGCGGCCTGTGCAACACCATCGAGGAGTGGATCATGAGCGCCGAGTACATCATGGCCGGCGGCAACGAGCAGGTCATCTTCTGCGAGCGCGGCATCCGCACCTTTGAAAAATATACCCGCAATACGCTGGATCTTTCCGCAGTGCCCATCATCCACGAAAAGACCCATCTGCCCATCGTGGTAGACCCCAGCCACGCCACCGGCAAGGCCAATCTGGTAGAACCGATGATGATCGCCGCTGTGGCCGCCGGTGCGGACGGTCTGGAAGTGGAGGTGCACTACGACCCCCAGCACGCATGGAGCGACGGCGCACAGTGCCTGACCCCGGACGCCTTTGCACAGGCCATGGCAAAGTGCCGTCAGGTGGCTTGGGCTATCGGCCGGGAGATGTAAAACGTTTACCCCCTCAGGCGCTGGCGCGCCAGCTCCCCCAAGGGGACGCCTGAAGCGCCGCCCGGGGGAAATTGCAAAAGGATAACACCGCTATGCTTGTAAACATCAGACCTGCCCCCGGCGGCATCGGGGGCGTGATCGCCGCGCCGCCCAGCAAAAGCATGGCGCACCGCGCCGTGCTGTGCGCCGCGCTGGCCGTGGGGCGCTCCCACATCACCCATCTGGAATTCAGCAAGGACATCTCTGCCACCCTGTCCGCTGCCGCGCAGCTGTGCGCCGCCGTGGACACCGACGCAGACGATGCCACTGTGCAGGGGCTTGGGCATTTTCTGCCCCTGACCGCACCGGTGGACTGCTGCGAAAGCGGCAGCACCCTGCGGTTTTTGATCCCCATCGCCAGCCTGACTGGCCAGCCGGTCACCTTTACCGGACGCGGACGGCTGATGGAGCGCCCGCAATCCGTATACGAAACGTTATATCGTGAGCAGAATCTACGGTTTGAGCAGTCCCCCGCCGGGCTGACCGTGGAGGGCGCACTGACCCCCGGGGACTACCGGCTGGCAGGCAACGTGTCCAGCCAGTTCATCAGCGGGCTGCTGTTCGCCCTGCCCCTGCTGGCCGGGGACAGCACCCTGCACCTCATCCCGCCGGTGGAGAGCCGCAGCTACATCGATATGACCCGCGCCGTGCAGGCCGCCTTTGGGGTGCACAGCCGCTGGCTGGACGCAACCACCCTGCTGCTGCCCGGCGGGCAGCAGTACCACCCCTGCGACTACAACGTGGAGGGCGATTACAGTCAGGCTGCTTTCCCGGCGGTGCTGGGTGCGGTGTGCGGCGGGGTGACCATCACCGGCCTTGCACCGGACACCCTGCAGGGCGATGCTGCCATTCTGGACATTCTGCGCCGGTGCGGCGCGGTGTTCACCCGCAAAGGCGACAGCGTCACCTTTGCAAAAGCTCCCTTGCATGGGGTGGATATCGACCTTGCGGACTGCCCCGACCTTGGCCCCGTGCTGATGGTGCTGGGTCTGCTGTGCAAGGGCACCACCGTCATCCGCAACGCCCAGCGGCTGCGCCTGAAGGAGAGCGACCGCATTGCGGCCATGGAGGCCGAGTTGCGCGCCTGCGGCGGCGTGCTGGAAAGCGACGGCGGCACCATCACGGTGCACGGCTGTGCGGAGCGTCTGCACGCTCCTGCCGCCCCGCTGCACGGCCACAACGACCACCGGGTTGTCATGAGCCTTGCGGTGCTGGCTGCCGCCGCCGGGCTGTCCCTGACCGTGGACGATGCCGAAGCCATCCAGAAGAGCTGGCCCGGCTTTTTTGCAGATGCAGCGCCGCTTGGCGTGGAGGTAGAAGATGCTTGATAAAACAAAACGTTATCTCGTAGTGGGTCTGGGTCTGCTGGGCGGCAAGTACGCGCTGGAGCTGACCCGCGCCGGCTTCCATGTGGACGGCATCAACCGCAGCGAGGGCCACTTGCAGTACGCGCTGGAGCACGGCTATATCGCCGGCGGTAAGACCCACGATTTTGAGGATCTTGTCCGGCAGGCCGACCATATCATCTTTGGCCTGTACCCCACCGCGCTGCTGGACTGGTTCCGTACCTACGGCCACCTGCTCAAGCCCGGGTGCATCTTTACGGATGTTTCCGGCGTCAAGACCGGCCTTGTGGAACCGGTGCAGGCGCTGTGCCCGGCGGGGGTGGAGTTCATTGCCAGCCACCCCATGGCAGGCCGCGAGACTTCCAGCGTGGAACACGCCGCCGAGGTGAATTTTGCCCCGGCAAACTTCATCATCACTCCCACCGAAAAGAACACCCCGGCGGGCATCCAGTGGGCAAGGGAACTTGCCGAGGTGCTGGGCTTCAAGCATATCTGCACCCTGACCGTGCAGGAGCACGACCGGATGATCGGCTATGTCAGCCAGCTGTGCCACGCCATTGCCGTAAGCCTGATGTGCGCCAACGACAACTCCTCGCTGTGCGAGTACACCGGCGACTCCTTCCGCGACCTGACCCGCATTGCACGCATCAACGACAAAATGTGGGCAGAGCTGTTTTTGTGGAACAAGCAGAACCTGATCAGCGAGATCGACCAGTTCGATTCTGCCTTGCAGGAGATGCGCGCCGCCCTTGTGGCAGATGACCGGGACAAGCTGGAACAGATGTTCCGCCTTTCCACCCAGCGCCGCGCCGCCTTTGACAAAAAGCTGCCGGAATAAACCGTGACGGAGGTATTGCCCCATGCCCAAGCAGGAAGGACAGAAATCCAAGCTGGTAACGCTGCTGCGCATCCTTGAGCAGCGCACCGACGAGAACCACCGCCTGAACGTGCCCCAGCTGGTGCAGCTGCTGGAAAATCAGGGCATTCTGGCCGAGCGCAAGAGCATTTACAGCGACATTGACACCCTGCGCAGTCTGGGCTACGACATCCAGCTGCAGCGCGGGCGCGGCGGCGGGTACTGGATGGCCAGCCGTGCGTTCGAGCTTTCGGAGCTGAAGCTGCTGGTGGACGCGGTACAGTCCAGCAGCGTCATCTCGGCGCGCACCAGCAAGCGCATCATCCACAAGCTGGAAGCCCTCTGCTCCGACTACGAGGGCACCCAATTGCAGCGTCAGGTGTATGTGGACGGACGCCCCAAGACCGACAGCCAGACCCTTTTGTACAGCATCGACGCGCTGCACACCGCCATCAACCGGGGGTGTCTGGTGCAGTTCCGCTACAAGGGCAGCAGCGCCGTGCGCACCGTAAGCCCGTGGCAGCTGGCGTGGGAAAACGGCTGTTATTACCTGATCGCCTATCAGGACGAAAAAGCACCCCCGGTGCGCCACTACCGGGTAGACCGGATGTCTGGGGTGCTGGTGCTGGACGATCCGCGCCGGGGCAAGGAGTTCTTCCGCACCTTCGACCTGCCCGCCTACCTGCGCAAGCACTTCAATATGTTCGGCGGCACCGAGTACCGGGTCACCCTGCGGTGCGCTGCCGACCTTGAGCCGGTCATGCGGGAGCGCTTTGGCCGCGAGCCGGTGTTCTGCCCGGAGGACGCAGAGCACTTCCACTTTGACGTACCCATCTGCGTCAGCCAGCAGTTTTTCGGCTGGGTGTGCGGCTTTGGCGGTAAGGTAGAAGTCACCGCCCCCGCTGCCGTCCGCGCCCAGCTGCACGAGATGGTGCAGAGCCTTGCGGAGCAGCATGAATAAACAGAAAGGGTTCCAGAAACGCCTGCGGGCGTTTCTGGAACCCTTTTTCATAATAATTTTTCCTTATTCCTCAAATTCCAGATCGCTGGGCTGGATGAGGTCAAGGGGGGCGGCGGGCTCGGCGATGAGGCGGCGGCTCTGGTTGAAGATGGCCTTTTCCAGCGTGTTGCGCGCCAAACGGCCGTTGCCGGCGGTGCGGCTGTCCAGCGCCTGACGGCGCTTATAGTAGCCCAGCAGCGGGAAGGTGCAGCCCTCGGCAAGGCGGTAGCCCTTGCCCTTTGCCAGCACGGTGGTGATGTCCAGCAGCTCGTCTGCGGTGTAGTCCGGGAACTCGATCTTGTTGGGGAAGCGGCTGGCAAGGCCGCTGTTGGCGGTGAGGAACACCTCCATCTCCTTCGTGTAGCCCGCAAGGATGACCACCAGCTCGTCCCGGTGATCCTCCATCCCCTTCACCAGCGTGTCGATGGCTTCCAGCCCGAAGCTGTCCTGCTCGCCGCGGTAGAGGCTGTATGCCTCGTCAATGAAGAGCACACCACCCAGGGCGCTCTCGATGACGCTGTTGGTCAGGGGGGCGGTGTGGCCGGTGTAGCGGCCCACCAGATCGGCGCGGGTCACCTCCACCAGCTGGCCGCCCTTGAGGGCACCGATGGCTTTCAGATACCGTGCCACCAGCCGGGCAATGGTGGTCTTGCCGGTGCCGGGGTTGCCCGTGAAGATCATGTGCATCGAAAGGCTGGCAGTCTTGAGCCCGGCGGCGGCGCGGCGCTGCTGCACCTGCAGGTTGTCGGCCAGACCGAACACATATTCCTTGACCGGGGCAAGGCCCACCAGTTCGTTGATCTCGGCGCGGATGGCATCCAGCGCGCCGGTGTAGGCGGCGGGCAGCAGGTCGAACAGGGGGGCGGGGGCGGCATCGTTCAGGCGGAAGAAAAGTCCCTCCGGCGCGGCAGTCAGGGTGACGGTGCCGGTCAGCTTTTTGTCGGTCTGGAGGCAGTATTCACTCAGAGCCCGGAAGATGCGGTCACAGCAGCCGGAAAGCCCGGCGGCCCCCTTCTGGGGTGTGCACTGGGCGGCGACGTGATCCCGCACATCGGCTCCGGCGGCGAGGGTCAGGCCCAGCCGGGCAGTGACCTTCTGGGCCAGCGCGTTCAACTGCTGGGCCGCGAGGGCGGCAAGATCCTCCCGCGCGTAGGCGGTGGTCTCGCAGACATCGCCCAGCGCCGCGACCACGAACCGCGCGCCGAACTTGTCCGCCAGCGCGGCGCGGCCCTTGTTCGAGAAGAAGATGAGATACTTGCCGCAGGGGTCAAGGCGGCTCACCGCGCCGGGAGCCAGCGCGGTTCCGGCGTCCACAAGGATGCCCTCCCGGTTGACGAGATACCGGCTGGACAGCGGGGCGCTGCCCTTGACCGCAAGGTCGGAGAGGATGCGCAAAAAGCCGGGGTGGCAGCTCTCGTAATGCTCAAACACCACGATCTCGCCCGGGGCGTGCAGGGCAGCGTATAGGTCCTGCAAAAACAGCTTTTCCGCGCCGGGGTCGGGGTAGAGCGCGAGGTCCATCACCGCCATCCGGTCGCTCTGCAAAAGCCCCCGCGCCGCCATGATGCGGGCGGTCTCGGCCAGTGCAAAGTGCCGTCCCGTGCCCGGAGTGCCCCACAGCAGGATCACATTGCGGGCGGCTGCACCCTCGGTGCCCAGCACAAAGGGGCGGCGCATTGCCCGCACCACGCTGTCCACAAAGGCATCCTGCCCGAGGACGGTCTTTTTCACCTCGGCGTCAAGGCCTTCAAAGCTGCCCAGCTGCTCCGGCTTTGTGTCCGCTGTGCCCTTGGCCAGCAGGCCGTCCGCTTCCATGTCCCGCAGCATCTGGCGGCTGTCCTCCAGCGCCGTCTGCACCCCGGCATCCTGCGCTTTCAGCCGGGCGTTCTGCTGCTTCAGCAATTCGTCCAGCTGCTTTTGCTGTTCCAGCAGCGCTGCGTTCAGATCCGGCAGGCCGCTGCCCGCCGGTTTTTCGGACTGCGGTTTTTCGGGCTGCGGCTGTGCGCCGCCGAACTTCAGTTTGCCGCCCGCGCCGAACACGCCGTTCATCAAGCTTTCCCAATCATCGGTGTATGCCATGGTGCTGCCCTCCATCGGTGTTTTTTCTTCCAGTATAGTGAACTGCGCAGCATTTTGCAAGCACAAAAAAGCTCCCCCTTTCGGGGGAGCTGATTCCGCGTCTATGCGGGGATCATGCTGTTTTCTCAGCCCTTGCAGCCCTGCTCTTCCCAGTCGCCGAAATCGTTGGCATCGGCGATCTTGGTGGCATCGATCTTGCCGTTCTCATCCCTGGGGGCAACGGCTGGGCCGGCCTCCACGGGGTTGGCGTTCGGAGCTTCGGGGTCGTACACAGGGCGCTCTTCGGCGGTCTCCGGCTGGGTCTGGGGTGCGTTCTCAGCAGGGGCGGGTGCTTCCGGTGCGGCTTCTTCGGCAGCTTCTGCGGCGGCATCGGCAGCCTTTGCCTCTTCGTAGGCCTCAGCAGTCTTTTCGGCCTCCTCGGCGTCCTTTTCGGCTTCCTCCGGGAACTCGACCTCCTCCACATGGAGCGGGTCTTTCTGGTTCAGGATCTTGTCCAGCACCACGATAGCAGCGCCGGTGACGGCCACGGCAGCAGCCGTGCCAAGAATACGGAACAGAGTTTTCATACCAGAACCTCCTTGTTATAAAGAAACGTTAAGAGAACGTTACGACCTCTTCCAGGGGCTTTTCGGCAGGCTCTACCGACACGGCGGTCAGCACCGGGCCCTTGCCCCGGTAGATGTTGTGGAACTTGTACCCCACCTTTGCGGTCACCCGCACCCATGCGCGCTGCTCCAGCGCCTTGTAGCCATCGTAGCTGCAGGGGAAGCCCACAAACTGGATATCCTGCACGCAGCAGGTCATGGCAAAGCGGCCGGGCACAAAGCTGTTTTTGCCGGCGCGGTTGGTCTGGCAGACTTGTGCCAGAAAGCGCACCGTCTTGCCGGTGTACTTCTGGGGCTCGTCCTGACAGTCCATATACCAGATGCCGAAATCATCCTCGCCGATCTCAACGATCGGGGCATTCAGATCGAAGGGCAGCGGGTCGGGGATGTCATCGTATGCCACGCTGCCGTCGGCGAACTCATAGGCGATATCGCACTTGCGGGAGGCCTGACGCACCAGCTTGTGCAGCTCCTGACGGGCGGCATCGTTGTTCACGGCCTCGGCGCGGTTGAACACAATCAGCTCACTGCGGGCGATCTTGTCCAGCAGCAGAGAGCGCATGGAGTTGTCGCGGGCGTAGGTCAGGGCCGTGGTGCCGTCGGCCGTGGCGATGCACTGGTAGACGATCCAGTTTTCGGGCAGGTTGTTGGCCAGATCCTGCAGCAGCCACATGCCGTTGTACTCAATGACCACGCGGCCTGCGTCCGCTTCCTTGCCCAGCTTTGCAAGGTTCTGGGGGTTCAGCTCGGACTTGTCCTCCAGCACCTTCACGGTCACGCCGGGGAAGGCGAACTTCTTCTCGTTATATTCTTCCTCGCCCTCCTCGCAGACCAGCAGCAGGGTCTTGTCGCCGGAGTCGAAATTGGGGTCTTCAAAGGTCTCCTGAATAAACTTGGTCTTGCCGCTTTCCAGAAAGCCCACAAACAGGTAGACCGGGATCTCTTTTGCCATAATAAATGGTTGCTCCTTCTCTCAATAATGGGGTTCTCAGCAGCCGAACAGCTGGGCGATGGCGGCCTCGTTCAGCTTGGAGCCGATGACCACCAGCTTGCCGCCCACGTCTGCGCTGCGGCTGCGCACTTCCCACTCGCCGGGCACATAGTCGAACTCCAGCCAGCCGTCTGCGCCGCCGTCCACGATGCCCTTGCTGCGCAGGATCATGCCGTAATTGCCGGTATCCAGCTCGGTGAGGGCGTGCTCCACCTCAGCCTTGGTGAACTTGCGGGCCGTCTCCACGCCCCAGCTGGTGAACACTTCATCGGCGTGGTGGTCGTGATGATGATGACCGCAGCAGCAATGGCCGTCATGGTCGTGATGATGCTCGTGCTCATCGTGGTCATGCTCGTGGTCATGCTCGTCATCCTCGTCATCATGGTCGTGATGATGGCCGCAGCTGCACACACCGTTTTCATGGTCGTGATGATGGTGATGCTCGTGCTCATCCTCGTCATCCTCGTCATCATGGTCGTGATGATGGCCGCAGCTGCACACACTGTTTTCATGGTCGTGATGATGGTGATGCTCGTGCTCTTCTTCCTCGTCCTCGTGGGCGTGCTCTTCGTTTGCCTTGGCAGCCATGGCGATCAGCTCGGCCTTGAAGTCATCCTTGGTGGACATGGCCTTCAGGATCTGCTCACCGGTCAGGTGATCCCATGCGGTGGTCACGATGGTGGCGGTGGGGTTCTTTTCCCGCAGCATTGCCACGGCAGCGGCGATCTTTTCCTCGCTGGCGGTCTGGGTGCGGCTGAGCAGGATGCAGCTTGCGTGGCTGATCTGGTCATCGTAGAACTCGCCGAAGTTCTTCATATACATCTTGACCTTGTTCACATCGGCCACGGTGACAAAGCTGTTCAGCTGCACGTCCAGATGCTCCGCCACGCCCTCCACGGCGCGGGTCACATCGCTCAGCTTGCCCACGCCCGAGGGCTCGATGACGATGCGGTCGGGGTGGTACTGCTCCACCACCTGCTGCAGAGCGGTGCGGAAATCGCCCACCAGAGAGCAGCAGATGCAGCCTGCGTTCAGCTCGTTGATCTGGATGCCGCTTTCCTTCAGAAAGCCGCCGTCAATGCCGATCTCGCCGAATTCGTTCTCAATGAGGACAATTTTCTGGCCGTGATAGGCTTCCTTGATCATCTTTTTGATAAGCGTTGTCTTGCCAGCGCCAAGGAAACCGGAATAAATATCAATTTTTGTCATACAGGAACACCTTCCAGTTGCATTATTTTATTGAATTAGTATAGCACTTTCCCATGGGAACATCAAGGTTTCTTCCTAAAATATTCATCGGTTTCTGCAAAAGGAATTGACAAACCTGCCTGGATATGATAAGATGATTCACAGCTTTGGAGGCCGGCATTCGGAGAGATGTCCGAGCGGTTTAAGGAGCTGGTCTTGAAAACCAGTGACACAGCAATGTGCCGTGGGTTCGAATCCCACTCTCTCCGCCATTTTCTTTCCTTCATATCGGCTCAACCGACCTGCGGAAGTACCCAAGTGGCCGAAGGGGCTCCCCTGCTAAGGGAGTAGGCGTCTAAAAAGCGCGCGAGAGTTCAAATCTCTCCTTCCGCGCCAGAAAAACCTTGAAAACATCTGTTTTCAAGGTTTTTCTCATTTTCCGGATATGCAGCGGGCTGCCGCAGAAGCGGCAGCCCGGATTTTTTATCAGTCGCCCATCAGCAGGTCCATGACATACATTTCGAGTTTCTCGAAATTCTGCTCCTTGACGCAGGCAGCCTGGAATTCGTAGTCGAATCTCTTGACCTTGTCCAGCAGCTTCTCGAAGATCTTCTTGGAGTTGATGAGGTGGCGGTAGCAGTCCTCGTCGGGCTGGGTACGCATAGCCTTGACGTCGAGACCGACGCACTCGAAGTTGCCGCGGTCGCCGAAGTTGTTTTCGTACAGAACCTTGACCTGGTTGAATGCGTTGCGCAGGTTGTCAACGCCGAACGCCTTATCCTGGTCATAGCGGCAGCCGTTCTGGTCGTTCAGATGCACGCCCCACAGCTTGTTCAGAGCCAGTGCGAAGCCCATGTCGTTTGCGGGATCGAGACCAGCGAGGATGGAGTGCGCGGATTCAATGCACAGGCCGACACGGTTCGGATCAACAGTGTAAGCGCCGACAGCCAGTGCGTGACCGGCAGTGCCGCAGATGGAGCGGTCGATGGGCTCATTGGGCTTCGGCTCGACGAGAATCAGCGCATCATCACGATAGGTCAGGATGTCGTTGAACGCGTCGCGCAGCTGGAGGGTCATTTCAACGGGATTCTTGCCCTCGGCGCAGAGCGTGCCCTCACGGGCCAGCCACAGCTGGATCTTGTTCGTGCCAAGCGCCTTAGCGATGTCGCAGGAGCGGCGGGCACGCCACTGGGCAAACTCACGGTCTTCCTTGCGGGAAGCAGTGAAGCCGCCGTCATTCGTGCGCTTGTCGAACCACAGACGCGGCGCGACAAACTCTGCAAACAGGCCGTATTTGTCGAGCATCGCCTTGACGTCCTTTGCGTAGTCGATGATCTGCTTCTCGGTCATGTTGTTCATGTCGGGAACGGCGTCGTCGTCATGGAACTGCATGCCGGCCAGGCCGATCTCGGCGTACTTCTTCATTTTCTCCTCGAGAGGAATGCTCTTGCGATGGCCGGGGCCAAAGGTTTCGTTGCCCTCGTGGACGTTCCACGGGCCTGCGGTAAATCTGAATGTTGCCATGTCTGTATCCTCCTGTATCCATTGTTTGGTTTTATACAAATATGCGCTTGAGGGCGGATGGTTTCTGGCGAGAACCGCCTTCGGATACCATTATCATAGCGGAACCGGCCGTTTCTTCAATGTTAGACTTGCTTTTTTTATCCGACAATCTTGCGATTTCAATTTTTTCAGCAGTCTTTCACAAATTCGTATCTTCGGATTTGTGCGGTTCATCAACGAACGGAGGAAAACTTTTTTCGCCGAAATATCCCCCCCTTTAAGACACGGGAGGGATGCAGCGTGAACAAGGCGGAACAGGCAGGGCTTGAACTGCGGGAAATAGACGAACTGGCAGCGCAGGATTCGATTCTGCACCGGCTCAGCCCGCTCTCCAAGCTGTTTGTGACGGTCTTTTATATCGCCGTCACCGTTTCCTTTCCCAAATACGCCCTGACGCGGCTCGTCTGGATGGCGCTGTTCCCGGTTGCGGGTTATCAGCTTGCCGGGCTTCCGATGCGTCTGTGCTTTCAGAAGCTGCGCATGGTGCTGCCGCTCGTGTGCGCGGTCGGGCTTTTAAATCCGCTGTTTGACCGGCAGATCATGGTGCAGGTCGGCACGCTTGCCGTCTCAGGCGGCGTGTTGTCCATGCTGACGTTGATTTTGAAGGGCGTTTTCTGCCTGCTTGCGTCGTTCCTGCTGATGGCCACGACCACGATCGAGGCAATCTGCCGCGCGCTGCGGCAGCTGCATGTACCGAAACTGCTGACAAACCTTCTGCTGCTGACGTTTCGCTATGTCGGTCTGCTTCTTTCCGAGGTCGCCGTGATGCAGCAGGCCTACAGCCTCCGCGTGCCGGGGCAGAAGGGGATTCATATTTCCGCGTGGGGATCGTTTCTCGGCCAGCTGCTGCTGCGCAGCATGGATCGGGCGCAGGCGCTCTACGAGAGTATGGAGTTGCGCGGGTTCAGCGGCGAATTCCCCGGCGCTGTGCGCGGACGAAGCTCGGCGGCGTCGTGGCCGTATGCACTCGTGTGTCCGGCGCTGATGCTGCTGGCTCGTTATTTTGATTTGTCCGCGCTTATGGGCGGACTGTTTGTCTGAGACAGGAGGCGCTTATGCTGGTATTTGATCACGTCAGCGTATTTTACGGCGGGACGCAGGTGCTGCGCGGCCTTTCGTTTTCCATTCGGGACGGTGAACAGGTCGGCCTGCTTGGCGCGAACGGCGCGGGAAAGTCCACGCTTATGAAGGCCGCGCTCGGCCTCGTCCCGTATACGGGCAGCATCACCGTGGATGGTCTTCCCGTCACGCGGGAAAACCTGCCTGCCGTGCATCGGAAGCTGGGCTATGTGCTGCAAGACGCAGATAATCAGATGTTCATGCCGACCGTGCTGGACGATATGCTCTTTGGGCCGATGAACTACGGTCTGAGCCGCGCAGAGGCCGAGCGACAGGCGGACGAAACGCTTGCCAGTTTGCACATGGAGCATCTGAAGCTGCGCCACAACCACAAAATGTCCGGTGGAGAAAAGCGCATGGCTGCTATCGCGGTCATTCTTGCCATGAAGCCGGATATGCTTTTCATGGACGAGCCGTCCACCGCGCTCGACCCGCGCAACCGCCGCACATTGATCAATGTCCTGCGCGCAAGGCCGGAGACGAAACTGATTGCCTCGCACGATCTGGATCTGGTTCTGGAAACGTGCCGCCGCGTGCTTCTGATCGCGGACGGCGCATTGGCTGCCGACGGCCCCGCGCAGGAACTTCTGCGCGACAAGGCGCTTCTGGAAGCAAACGGGCTGGAACTGCCGCTGTGCCTCGCAGGTGTCCCGGAATTCTGAATCTTGCATTCCCGAAACGCATACAGTATAATGGACGCGTCCGGAAAAAGGAAGAAATAAGAGAATTCAGAAAGGACTGTGTAGTTTATGAGTTGTTCAGAATTAAAAGCCCGCGCAAGAGCACAGCTCGGCGGCGGTATTTTTCAGAATCTCTGGATGATGGGTCTGGCCGTGTGCCTGCTGATCGGTCTGATGGAGTCGGCTGCCGCCGGCATTATCCCCGGCATCGGCGCACTGCTTGTAGTCGGTCCGCTGGAATATGGTATGGCATATATTTTCCTCAAGCAGGCGCGCGACCATCAGTCCGTGCAGCTGGGCGATATGTTCCGTGGTTTTCAGGACGATTTCGGCGGAACGTTCCTCATCGGCCTTATGACGTCGCTTTTCACGTTCCTGTGGTCGCTGCTGTTCGTCATCCCCGGCATTGTCAAGGCGTATGCCTATTCTATGGCATACTATATCAAGCTTGATCATCCCGACTACGGCTGGAAGGCCTGCATTGACGAAAGCCGCCGTCTGATGGACGGGCACAAATGGGAGAAATTTGTGCTTGACCTGAGTTTCCTCGGCTGGATCATTGTCGGCTCTTTGTGCCTCGGCATCGGCATGCTTTGGGTTACGCCGTATATGGAAGCGGCGAACGCACAGTTCTACGAATATGTCCGCACCTGCCCGTCCGTGATGGAAGACTGAAAGGCGGCTGCGTATTCATGCTTTGCCGGGCGGACACTGCTGTCCGCCCGGCAAAATACACCGCCGGCGAAGCCGGCAGAAAGGCAAATGCCATGAGACTCGATAAATATCTGAAGGTTTCCCGCCTTATCAAGCGCCGCACAGTTGCAAACGAGGCGTGCGACAACACCCGCGTGACAGTCAACGGCAAGCCCGCCAAGGCCAGCTATGACGTCAAGGTCGGCGATCATATCGCCATCGCCTTCGGCGCGCGAACCGTCACGGTCGAGGTACTCGCCGTGGCCGAGGCTGTGCGCAAGGACGACGCGGCAGCCATGTACCGCGAAATCTGAACATAAAAAAGCTGCATAGGCCCGTCCTTCCCGCGTATATATGTAGGGAGAAGCCGGCATACCCGGACAGAAGAAAGGATGATACCATGCAGCAGGCGCTGATCGAAACGAACCTTGCCCAGCAGCCGCACCGGCTGACGCTCGACTCGCGCAGCCGTCTTTCCATCACAGGCGTTCTGGAGGTCGAAAGTTTTGACGACACGGAGATTTTGCTGACCTCCACGCGCGGCCCGATGTCCATCCGCGGACAGGGGCTGCATCTGCAGCAGCTGTCTATCGACGGCGGGCAGGTTTTGGTCGATGGGAGCGTCGATGCGATCTCGTATGAGGATGATATTCCGCGCGGCGGCTTTTTCGCCCGGCTGTTCGGCTGATGGAGATCCCTGTCTCGGCGCAGGCGCTGACCTTTGCGCAGGGGGTGCTTCTGGGGCTGGGGCTGTGTCTGGCATACGATCTGCTGCGGGCGCTGCGGCGGCTCTTGCCGCAGACGGGCTTCGCAGCGGACGCACTGTTCGGGCTGCTGCTCACGGCCTCGTTTTTGTCCTTCGCGCTCACGGCGGGGCAGGGACAGTTCCGGCTGTATGTGTTCCTCGCTGTATTTTTGACCGCTGTTTTGTATTTTCTGACGCTCAGCCCGTTTGTGCTGCGCGTATTCCGGACGCTTTTCCGCCTGCTGGGGCGGATTTTGCGGACGCTGCTCGCGCCGCTGCGCTTTTTCTTGAAATTTCTCAAAAAAATTTCAAAAACCCTCTTTGCAAGTTTCCGAAAATGGGGTACAATGACCTGTAAGCATATTCTCGATTGGAAACACGCACAACTCGAAAGGAGCAGACGCCGGAATGAAATTCGTCAAGTCGTCTCTGCTGGTCAAGCTGGTGATTCTGATCCTCGTTGTGTACGCCACTGTTACCCTGGTGCGCCTTCGTTCCCAGATCAACGAAAAGGAAGCCGAAGCCGCCGGGCTGACAAGTTCTATCGCAAGCACACAGCAGGAAAATGACCGTCTGCAGAGTTCGATCGACGCGCTCGACACACCCGATGGGCTGGAACAGGTCGCGCGCGACCAGCTCGGCATGGTTTCAGAGGGTGAGATTGTCTTTGAAGACGTCGGTGACTAACAAAATGGGGGATTAGGATAGAAAGATGCAGTTGAAGGTTGGAGAAATTGTTGAAGGAACCGTCAAGAGTCTGACAAAATTCGGCGCGTTCGTCGCGCTGGACGCAAATACGACCGGACTTGTCCACATTTCCGAGGTCGCGCACACCTATGTGAGCGATCTGCACGAGTATCTGACCGAGGGTCAGACCGTCAAGGTCATGGTCATCGGACTGGACAATGGAAAGATCAATCTTTCCATCAAGCGCACGCTGCCTGCGCCCACGCGCCAGCAGAGCCAGCGTCCGCGCGGCGGCGCACAGCAGCGCCAGGCGCAGCCGAACCGGCAGCAGCCGTCCGCGCCGCAGCAGAAATCGTTCGACGATATGCTCAAGCAGTTTATGTCTGAGTCCGACAGCAAAATGTCCTCCATCCGCGCCTATTCCGACCACAAAACAAAAACCAGAAGAAGATAACGTCATTCGCCCCAGCGCGGTCTGCCGCGCCGGGGCGGCGTTTTATGAGGCATCAAAATATGAAGCATGTCATCATCACCGGCGGCTCACGCGGCATCGGGGCCGCAGCCGTGCGCGCGTTTTCTGCGCGCGGCGATCAGGTCGCATTTCTCTATGAAAAGGAAGCCGAACAGGCGGCGGCCGTCGCTGCGGAGACGGGCGCGCTTGCTATCCGCTGCGATGTGTCGGACGAGGCGGCGGTGAACGCTGCGTTTGCGCAGCTTTCTGGTACGGATATCCTCATCAATAACGCCGGGATCGCGGATTATGATCTCATCAATGTGATCACGCCCGAGCGGTGGCGCAGGCTGTTCGCCGTCAACGTGGACGGCGCGTTCTACTGCATCCGCGCAGCCCTCCCCCATATGCTGCGGCAGCAGTCCGGCTGCATCCTCAACGTCAGTTCCATGTGGGGACAGGTCGGTGCGTCGTGCGAGGCAGCGTATTCGGCGACGAAGGGCGCGATTCTGGCTTTGACCAAAGCGCTGGCGCAGGAACTGGGGCCATCCGGTATCCGCGTGAACGCCGTCGCGCCGGGCGTCATTCAGACCGACATGTGCGCGCATGTAGACCCCGCCGTCATGGAGAGCCTGCGGCAGCAGACGCCCATCGAGCGGCTGGGCACGCCGGAGGATATCGCGCGGGCGATGGTCTATCTGGCAGATGCAGCGTTTATTACCGGGCAGGTCCTGCCCGTCAATGGAGGATTCGTCATTACCTGAACTTGCTTTTACAAAGGAGGAACCCATGAAACGCTTCTTGCACAGACTCCCGCTCCTGTTCGTCGTTCTTCTGCTGCTGACCACAGCGGTTTTCGCCGACATGGGCCCCAAGCCGCAGCTTACCGTCGTCGTGGAACACGCGCCGTCAGAACTGTATTATCTCGACCTGCTTGCAGAGGGCGAATACGAGTACGACCCTGACTTCGCCATGGATGAAACCGATCTTGACCCCGAGCTGCTGGCCGCATTCCGCGCCGCGATCCCTGACGGCTGGCACGCCTGCATCGCCGAGGGCACAACCGGCGCTCCGATCTGGGGGAAACTCACCGGCGACCCTGCCGGACCCACGAATTATCACAGCTTCCGCTATTACGGCGTCCCAGAGACATACCGCATTCTGATCGTCACGGCCTCCGGCGAGACGTTTTTGTCGGACGTACTGACACGCAGGACGCTCCAGTCCTCTGTCACGGTCGATTGGGTGGCGAAGACGGCGAAGCCGCCGCTGCAGTCCGAAGGGTATCTGCTGCAATTCGCCGCGACGTTTGTGCCGACGATTTTGATCGAACTTGTGGTCCTGCTGCTGTTCGGATTCAAGCTGAAAGAGAACTGGAAGCCGTTCCTGCTCGTCAATCTTGTGACGCAGGGGCTGCTGCACGGATATTTTGCGCTGTTCGCCGTCAACAACGGCGTCGGGCCGTGGTATTTCATGCTCTTTATCCCGGCGGAGTTGGTGATTGCACTGCTCGAGGCATTTATCTACCGCGCCGCACTCAAGGGCCGGTCAAAGCGCCGTGCGTTCCTCTGCGGCCTGTGCGCCAACGTCTGCTCAGCCGCGCTCGGCTATTTCCTTGCAGAGCCGGTCTGGCGATTTGTTGTATCGATCAGCTGAGGTGCAGATGAAAAGCCTCCTCTTGCCGTGCCCCGCACGGTAAGGGGAGGTGGCATTTTCGAAGAAAATGACGGAGGGGATTTGTTGCAAAGTTCAGAGTTCTCCGAAATTTGCAGCGTTCGAATCCCCTCAGGCCCGTTGGGCCAGCTCCCCTTGTGCCCAAGGGGAGCCTTTCGTGCGTGTGAATTTGCCGAAGATTTTCGTAAAAACCGCTGCTTTCTGCCGGGCGGACAGCGTCGTCCGCCCCTATGGAGCAGGCATATATCCGGACTTTTTGACAGACTGACAAAAATTCAATGCAGAAAGCCGGATTTTTGGGGTGAATCTGCCATTGACATTTTCTGACCCGCTGTATATAATGGCTCCAGAAATCAGGAAAGGAGCCGACACGCGATGAAAAAGCTGTTTACGACCGCTATGATGATGCCCATGTGCATGCGCCGCATGTGCATGTTTTCGCGTACCCAAAAATCGGCTCGCTTTGTTTCATAAATTTCCATATTGGCAGACAATCTGCCAATTCCGGAGCTGAGAAACGATGTGAGTTTCCCAGCTCTTTTTATTTGTCTCAGAAAACCTATTAAAACACTGTGGAAGGGGATTTCCCATGATCGAGCTGAAACACCTCGGCAAAATCTATTCCTCGGCCTCCGGCAGCGTGGAAGCGCTGAAGGATGTGAATCTGACTATCGCGGACGGCGAGATCTTCGGCATTATCGGCCTGTCCGGAGCGGGCAAATCGACGCTTGTGCGCTGCATCAACCTGCTCGAGCGCCCGACCTCCGGAGAGGTCTGGGTAGACGGTCGGAATCTGACGACGCTCAGCCAGAAGGAACTTCTGCAGGTTCGCCGTCAGATCGGTATGATCTTCCAAAGCTTCAATTTGCTTGAGCAGCGCACGGTTCTGCGCAACGTCTGCTTCCCGCTTGAGATCTCCGGTACGCCGAAGGCGGAGGCAAAGAAGCGCGCGGAGGAACTTCTGAAGGTCGTGGGCCTTGCTGACAAGGCTGCAAGCTTCCCCTCGCAGCTTTCCGGCGGACAAAAGCAGCGCGTTGCCATCGCCCGCGCACTGGCAACCAATCCCCGATATCTGCTGTGCGACGAAGCGACCAGCGCCCTTGACCCCAACACAACGCGCTCCATTCTCGAGCTGCTGCGCGAGATCAACAAGTCTCTCGGCGTGACGATCATCGTCATTACACACGAGATGAAGGTCATCGACCAGATCTGCGACCGCGTGGCTGTCATTGACAAAAGCTGTATCGCCGAAGAAGGCCGCGTGGCAGACGTCTTTACGAATCCCAAGTCTGATATCGCGCGCGAGCTCGTGCTTCCGCAGGAGCGCCCGGTGCTCGATCCCACGACCGGCGGCCGGAAGCTGCGCTTGATCTTCAACGGCGAGGATACGCAGAAGCCCGTCATTTCCGAAATGATCCTGGCTTGCCGCGTGCCTGTGAATGTGCTGTTTGCCGATACGAAATCCGTCGAAGGCGCGGCTTACGGCCATATGATTCTCGAACTGCCGAACGACGAGCACGATGCAGAAAAGGTCGTCAGCTGGCTGAAAAACAGCGGCCTGACGTGGAAGGAGGAGCGGTAAATGGCTACCGAATATTTCGTAAAGCTGTGGGACAACAATATTATCCAGCTTGGCATCTGGCAGACGATTTACATGACCGCTCTCACGACGATTTTCGCGTATCTCATCGGCCTGCCGCTGGGCGTCATCCTCTGGGCGACAGACAAGGATGGCCTGCACCCCAATAAGGGCGTCAACACCGTGCTCGGTTTCATCGTAAACTTCTTCCGTTCCATCCCGGCGGTCATTCTCATGGTCGCTATGATCCCGGCGGCAAAGCTGCTGCTCGGCACCTCGACCGGCAACGGCGCGGTCATCGTCACGCTGATCATTGCTGCTGCGCCGTATGTGGCGCGCATGGTCGAATCCTCCTTGAAAGAGGTTCCCGCAGGCGTGATTGAGGCAGCACAGGCAATGGGCTGCACAAATTTTCAGATCATCTGGCATGTGCTGCTGCCCGAGGCAAAGCCCTCGCTCATCTCCGGCTGCGTCATTTCAACCGTCACCATCCTCAGCTACACGGCGCTTGCCGCGACGCTGGGCGGCACGGGTCTTGGACAGATTGCCATCATCCACGGCCACCAGAGAAGCCAGAAGCTGGTCGTCTGGGTCTGCGTGCTGCTGATTGTTGTGATCGTCCAGCTGATTCAGATTGTCGGCACGACCGTCGTCCGCAAGACCGACAAGCGCGCCCGCTGAGTAACCGCTGAAAGGAGTTTTCCATGAGATTGATTTTTGAGCGGCTGCTCCGCATCAACTGGCGATGCGGACGAATGTGACCGAAGCCATCCGCACGTTAAAAACGAACTGACTCTTTCAAACTTCTAAAAATAACAAAAGGAGATTTTATCATGAAAAAGGTACTTGCAATCGTTCTTTCCGCCCTGCTGCTCGTCGCCGCGCTTGCCGGCTGCGCTTCCAAGAGTGAGACCGCTTCCAACGACACCCCCGCCTCCACCGATACTGCTGCTTCCACCGATGGCAAGCTTGAGGTGCTGAAGGTTGGCGCTTCCTCCACTCCGCACGCTGAAATTCTCGAGCAGGTTAAGGACACGCTGGCTGCCGAGGGCTATGACCTCCAGATCGTGATCTACGACGACTATGTGCTGCCCAACCAGTCCTTGGCTGACGGCTCGCTCGATGCGAACTACTTCCAGCACACCCCGTATCTGAACAGCTTCAACGCTTCCAACGGCACGGATCTCGTCGCTGCTGCCAAGATCCACTATGAGCCGTTCGGCATCTATCCGGGCACCAAGTCTTCTCTGGATGACATCGCCGAGGGCGACACCATCGCTGTTCCGAACGATACCACCAACGAAGCGCGCGCGCTTCTTCTCCTGCAGGACAACGGTATTCTCAAGCTCAAGGACGGCGCGGGTCTGACCGCAACGGTTCTGGACATTGAGGAAAACCCCTACAACGTGGAGATTCTCGAACTCGAAGCGGCGCAGGTTCCGCGTGTGAAGGACGAGGTCGCCTATGTGGTTCTCAACGGCAACTACGCGCTCGATGCCGGCTTCTCCGTGGCAAAGGATTCACTTGCCTATGAAAAGTCTGATTCCGATGCGGCAAAGACCTATGTGAACGTCATCGCCGTGAAGGAAGGCAACGAGAACTCGGAAAAGATTCTGGCGCTGGTCGGCGCCCTCAAGTCCGACGCCATCCGCCAGTATATCAACGATACCTATGACGGCGCGGTCGTTCCGTTTGACGACTGATTTCCACGCGCAGAGCGTACAGGGTTTCCTGCTACGCTCTGTTTCCATGTCTAAAAAACAATGTCCGGAAGATTTCCCGGGCAGAAACGAGGAATTTGATGAAACCGGTCATTCGATTAGAG
>OICK01000397.1_pt1 | contig 20749 bp, 16 predicted proteins | sample 1581281 | NCBI WGS metagenome assembly OICK01 (sample SAMEA3882557, study PRJEB24775) | human gut metagenome | biome: human-associated habitat; feature: intestine environment; material: feces | place: Netherlands | collected 2009/2010 | reverse complement strand
CTTACCCGCCATATTGGGACCTGTAATAATTGCTACTCTGTCATTAGCAGAATCAAGGCTGACATCATTCGGAACAAACGGTGCATCCTTTAAAAGAGCCTCAACAACAGGATGTCTTGAATCCTTAATTCTTATAGCAGTTGAAAGATTTACATCAGGTCTTATGTATCTGTTGTCAGCCGCCACATTTGCAAGTGATGTAATGACATCAAGATTTGCAATTGCTTTTGCTGTATTTTGAATCCTTTCAAGGTTATCGGAAACAGCCTTTCTCACATCGTCAAAAAGATTATATTCAAGAGCAACGGATCTGTCTTTTGCACCGAGGATTCTGCCCTCTACATCTTTCAAATCCTGAGTAATATATCTTTCGCAATTGGTGAGGGTCTGCTTTCTTATGTATGTTTCGGGTACCATGGATTTATATGAGTTTGAAACCTCTATATAATATCCGAATACCCTGTTATAGCCGACTTTAAGCTTAGGGATTCCCGTAGCCTCTCGCTGTTCGGCTTCAATTGCGGCAAGAATTCCCTTTGAGTCATTCATATCGCCTGTCACGGAATCAAGTTCTTCGTTATAGCCTCTCTTAATCATACCGCCCTCACGGACTGTAAAAGGAGGTTCTTCAACTATTGCAGAATCAATAAGAGAATGAATGTCCTCAAGCTTATCAATGCTTTTGTAAATATATTTCAAATAAACCGATTTGCAATCAACGAGTAAATCCGAAATCTGCGGAAGGTTCTGAATTGCACCGCAGAGTGAACGCAAATCCCTTGCATTTGCAGAACCGTAAACAATTCTTGTCATAAGTCTTTCAATATCAAATATGCCCGAAAGAGCGTCCGTAATATCCATACGGAGCATATTATCGTTTACAAGCTCTTCAACCGCACTTTGGCGGTTATTGATTGAAGTTATGTTAAGCAAAGGATGTTCAAGCCATGAACGCATAAGGCGTTTGCCCATTGCGGTTTTTGTCTTGTCAAGCACCCACAAAAGTGAACCTTTTTTATCCTTTGTCAGCATTGTTTGTGTGAGCTCAAGATTACGCTGTGTGTTGTAATCAAGGCTCATATACTGATTTTCTTTATAGAACTCAATGTGATTTATTCTTTCAAGACCCGTTTTCTGGGTATCACGAAGATATGAAAGCAACGCACCCAAAACACTTACAACAACAGGCTTGTCCGATACAGTACTGTATTCATCCGCAAACTGTGATTTTACAACATCAGTACATACCGATTCGTCAAATTTTTCATCCTCGAGCATTTCAACTCCTGCCGAAAGCTTCGCTTTAATGAACTTTGGCAGTTCTTTCAGCTTTACAATATCACCGCCGATGAGAATTTCACGGGGATTATAGCTTGTAAGCTGATTGGTAAGAACATTGTAGCTGTCATTACCTTTGATTTCCGTAGCGTATAATTCTCCTGTGGAAATATCGCAAAAGCAAAGTCCTATAGCTTTATTTTTGGAAAACATACAGCAAATGTAGTTATTTTTGCTTTCATCAAGCATACTCGATTCCATTACGGTACCGGGAGTAATTACCCGAATGATATCACGCTTTACAAGACCTTTTGCCTTTGCGGGGTCTTCGGTCTGCTCACAAATTGCAACCTTATAGCCCTTTGCAACAAGTCTTGCAATGTAACCCTCACAGCTGTGAAACGGCACTCCGCACATGGGAGCACGCTCGGCCTGTCCGCAGTCCCTTCCTGTAAGAGTAAGTTCAAGTTCCTTTGATGCAAGCTTTGCGTCATCGTAAAACATTTCGTAGAAATCTCCAAGTCGAAAGAACAAAATGCTGTCTTTGTTTTCTTCTTTTATTTTGAAATACTGCTGCATCATTGGAGATAACTCCGCCATTTGTTTCACTTCCTTAACAAAATTTAGAACCGTTTATCGAACCGTTTATCAGCCGCAGCCGCCGCAGGTAGCACAGCTTCCCGAGCAAGATGACTGGCTGTAATCAGCAGTTTCGGGATCTGCACCCTCGGCAGACTGCTGAACAATTGCGAGAACTCTGTTTGCAACAACATCAAAGGCTGCCTTTGCATCATTGTAAGCAATCATATTCTCGTTTGACATAATCTGAGAATATGCCTCTCTCATCTCAGTATTAAGCTTAGAAAGCTTTTCCTGATCTCTCTCTTTTTTAGATGCCTCATTGTTGATTGACATTCTCTTAAGATTGAATTCACCGATAAGACGCTGAAGCTCCATATCTGCATCTGCATTCTTCTGAGCGTCCTGTAATTTTTTATATGATTCTTCTTCCTGAATGAGTTTTCCAAGCTCCCTTGCCTTCTCAATGATATCCATAGTTTTAACCTCCGATTATTTTACAAGCTCGCCCTTTAATATCCAGTTGCGAGCCTTTGTTATTTTTACATTTTTGAATGTTCCGATACAGTCCTTTGATCCTTCAAGCTCAACAATTATGTTGCCGCTTGTACGGCCGCACAATTCACCGTTCTTATCGTTTTCACTTTCAATAAGCACCTTTTCTGTTTTGCCGACCATTGAAGAACAACGCTTTGCCGCAATTTCTTCCTGAACATCAAGAAGCTCACGGAACCACTTTGATTTTTCTTCCGCCGGAATAGGATCATCCATTTTAGCCGCAGGAGTACCGACTCTTGGCGAGAAAATGAAGGTAAAGAGCGATGTGAACTCAACCTCACGGATAAGCGATAAAGTTTCTTTGAAATCTTCATATGTTTCGCCGGGAAAGCCTACAATAATATCACTTGTAAGTGAAAGACCGTCAATTTTTTCTTTTGCATAATTGATTATTTCAAGATACTTTTTGCGGTCATAGTGACGGTTCATTGCTTTAAGCACTCTGTCCGAACCGCATTGAAACGGAAGGTGAAGATGCTTGCTTATATGGGTACCCGATGCAATTGTGTCAATAAGTTCCTTTGAACAATCCTTCGGGTGAGATGTCATAAAGCGAAGCCAATAATCTCCGTCAATTGAATCGACCTCACGCAAAAGCTGTGAAAAGTTTACTTTCTCGGAAAGACCTTTTCCGTAGGAATTTACATTCTGACCAAGAAGGGTAATATCTTTATAACCCGACTCAATCATATTTTTAGCCTCAGAAACAATAATATTCTTTTCACGACTGCGTTCTCTGCCTCTTACATAAGGCACAACGCAATATGTACAGAAGTTGTTGCAGCCGTACATAATCGGTAACCAACCCTTGAAAGTGCCGTCACGCTTAACAGGAAATCCCTCATAAAGCTGATTATCGTCATTACCTCTTTCAAACACTCTCTTTCCGTCAAGAAGAGCGTTATACATAAGCTCAGGAAAATGGTGCAATGAATGAGTACCAAACACAAGTCCCACAAAAGGAAAGCTCTTGTAAATTCTGTTTGCAATATGCTCCTGCTCCATCATACAACCGCACAAAGCAATGAGGATCTGGGGATGCTTACGCTTGAGATTTTTTAACGCTCCGACATTGCCGAACACTCTGTCCTCGGCGTGTTCTCTTACCGCACAGGTATTAAAAAGTATGAAATCCGCATTGTCGGGTTCGTCTGCAAACTCAAATCCCGACTGTTCAAGCATACCTTTGATTTTTTCACTATCCGCCACATTCTGCTGGCAGCCGTATGTTCTGATATACGCAACAGGTCTTTTCCCTCTTTTGCGGATATCCATAATTTCAGCTATTAAATTCATATACTCCGATTGTTTTTCGGAAATTTTCTGACTGTCAGGCAAAGAAATGCCTCCTAACCCATTGTATTAACTGTTAGATTATAACACAAGATATACGGTTTTTCAATGTTTTTCACAGGTTTTTCAAAATTTACTTCTTATAAGTCTGAAACAGAGAACCGTATCCGGACGGTATATTACCGACTATTACGGATTGTGCAATTTCAAAATCGGTAGTAAATGTTATTTTGCCTGAATAATCAAGCGAGGTAGTCATTATTTTTGAGGTAAGCAAAAGCTTTATATGGTGGATTGTCTGATTTATTCCCGCTTGTTCAAATGTACTTATAACCTCCGAGGAAAAGCTTCCTGTAAGGTTAAAATTTACGGGAATGCAAGGTCCGACATTTGAGAGTATTGTAATATTCGTAAATGCACCGAGAGGTATTTCAATTTCATTGTCATATACCTTAGCTATTTCCTTCTGAACAGCTTTCGTGATGTCGGCTTTAATTCTGTTGATTTTGAATGAATCCGTTTCAATGGACTGCACATTTCCGTTTGTATCACAATTGATCTTTGCAATATCGCTGTAAGAATAATTAAGCTTGTCAAGTGTATTGTTCACTGCATCACAGACAGAATTTACAGACAATATTTCAGCCTGAATCCTTATGTACTCCGGTCTGAAATCTGACAAATGCACTTCGCAGAAAACAGTAACCCCGATAATCAGCAAAACAACGGTAAGAAGTATTTTCTTTAAAAGAACAAATTTTCTTTTACATCTTTTTCTGTACAACATAAAAACACCCCTCGTACATACTATACGAAGGGTGTTTGTTTTGTTAATTATTCTTCTGTGTCCGAACAACCGCCGCATGATGCACAATCGACATCACAGTCGTCGTCTTCCTCATCACTGAAGAGATTTGAAAAATCAAACTCGAGGTTTTCACCGCAGTTTGGACATTCGATTTCGCCTTCAAGAAGGACATCTTCGGAAACATTAAGCTTCTGACCGCATGAATCGCAAGTTACCTCATAAAAAGGATTCTCTTCATCATCAAAATCATAGTCATCATCGTCATCGTCAAAATCCTCAATGTCATAGTCCTCGTCATCGTAAACATCAGACTCAACATCTGCAAGATCCTGATCAATTTCGTCAACCTGAGCGCTTAACTCATCGTAAAGCTCCTCCATATCGGATACTTCAAAAGCCATATCATCAAGAAGATCAACGATTGCGTTAATAACCTTTACTTCAGGTTTTGACTCATCAAGCTCAAGACCGTCGCAAAGACCGCGAATGTAAGAAATTTTTTCAGTAAGATTCATAACAGATTCTCCTGCAGAGATTAAGCTCTGCCCATATATTCGCCTGTTCTTGTGTCAATCTGAATAACCTCGCCCTCGTCAATGAAGAGGGGAACCTTAATTTCAGCACCTGTTTCAAGAGTTGCAGGCTTTGTAGCGTTAGTTGCTGTGTCACCCTTAAAGCCGGGATCTGTCTTTGTAACCTTAAGTTCAACAAAGTTCGGAGGCTCAATACCGAATACATTGCCCTTGTAAGAAAGAACCTTGCACACCATATTTTCCTTAACAAACTTAAAGCTGTCACCGAGAACGCTCTTGTTAATCGGGATCTGCTCCCATGTTTCTGTATCCATGAAGTAGTAAAGATCGCCGTCTGAATAGCTGTATTCCATATCCTTTCTGTCAATGAAAGCTGTGGGATACTTATCGTTCGGGTTGAAAGTTTTTTCAACTACTGCGCCTGTAATAACATTTCTGATTTTAGTTCTTACAAATGCAGCACCCTTACCTGGCTTTACATGCTGGAATTCAATGATTGATACAACCTGACCGTCCATTTCAAATGTAACGCCGTTTCTGAAATCACCTGCTGATATCATTAGTAATACCTCCTAATTATCTTTCATACGGAAATACGGTAATGTATGCCGTAATATAACAATTTACATTATACATAACAATGACAAAAAATGCAAGACTTTTATTACACAATAATGAGTTCTTTGGGGAGTGAAACAAAGTTTTTGTAACCTGTATCAGTCACGCAAAGCATATCTTCAATGCGAACACCGAATTTACCCGGCAGATATATTCCCGGTTCATCGGTTATTATCATACCTTTTTTCAGCGTTGTTTCACTTCTCGGAGATACAACGGGAGATTCGTGGATATCAAGACCCACACCATGACCGGTTGCATGACCGAAATATTTTCCGTAACCGTTTTCTGAGATTATATCTCTTGCAATTTTATCGACATCAGAACATTTTGCTCCGGGTTTCACGCTGTCAAGTACAGCAAGCTGAGCTTTTAATACAATGTCGTAAACCTTTTTCATTTCTTCATCAGCCGACTTGATTGCTACCGTACGCGTAGTATCACTGTGATAGCCGTCAAAAATTGAGCCGATATCAAAAGTAAAGAAATCTCCCTCACTGACAATATCATCTGACGGAACTCCGTGAGGCAATGAAGTCTTTTTGCCTGTAATCGTAATGAGATCAAATGAAACGCCCTCGCCGCCGTTAAGCTTTATAAGGTGTTCAAGCTCAAGTGCAACCCTGCGTTCGCTGACACCGGGCTTAAGGTAATTAAGCACTTCAAGATATGACTTTTCGGTTATCTCCTGCGCTTTAGCTATTTTTTTAATTTCTGATTCATCCTTGATACATCTGATTTCTTCAATCTTATGATCAAGACTGCCGTCACAAACGCACTCAATATTATTTTCCGAAAAAGCTTTTTTAAAACGGCTGTATTTTTCAACCGTAATATTTGAAGCCTCAAAAAGCACCTTCACAACAGAATTGTTCTTAACCTCGCTTATAAGGTCTTTAAACAACTTAGTAAAGCAAACCACTTTACAGCAGCTTGATTTTTTTAGTGCAGCCTCATAGTATCGAAAATCAACGAAAAGAACCGTTTCATTTTCAGTTACAAGCAAATAGCCTTCGCTGTGAAAAAATCCGCAAAAATAGCCGATATTTTTTTCATTAGTAATCAGAAGGGCCTGATTGTTACTGTCAATAACCGTCTTTAAATTTTCAAGTCTTTGCTCAAATAAAGCATTTTGCATCACATCAAGTCCTTTAATGCATTGATAGCAAGAAAGTAGCTGTTCTTGCCAAAGCCTGCAATCTGACCTACACAAACAGGCGCAATTACAGATGTATGTCTGAACTCTTCTCTTGCGTGAATATTAGACATATGAACCTCTACAAAAGGAATCTTTACACAAGCAATGGCATCTCTTAAAGCATAGCTGTAATGTGTGAGCGCACCTGCGTTAATTACAACACCGTCAAAGCTGCCCTTTGCCGAATGAATTTTATCAATAAGATCTCCTTCGTGATTTGACTGAAAAACTTCGGCAGAAAAGCCGTTGCTTTCAGCATATGAAATAATCTGCTTTTCAATATCGGAGGCAGTTTCTTCACCGTATATTCCCTTTTCACGAACGCCTACCATATTAAGGTTAGGTCCGAGTATAATAAGAATCTTTTTCATAGTGTCACCTTTTTTCAAAGAAATATGAAGATAAAACAAAAAGCGGACAGAATGCTCTGTCCGCCTGTTTGATTACCTGTATTTGCGTTTGCGAGCTGCTTCGGATTTTTTCTTACGCTTTACAGAGGGCTTTTCATAAGCTTCTCTTTTGCGAACCTCAGCAATAACGCCAGCTCTGGCACACTGCTTCTTGAATCTTCTTAAAGCACTTTCAAGGGATTCATTCTCTTTAAGTCTAATCTCTGCCATCTATCTTCCCTCCCATCTGCCACCGGGCATGGGTAATTTGCATATAATTGCAAATGTTATTATACATTATCACTCGAATAATGTCAATAGCATTGTAGAAATTTAGGTTAAATTTATTTTAAGAGTTGAATTATGGCTTAACAACAAGATTTACAAGTTTTTTAGGAACAACAATCTCCTTAATAATATTCATTCCGTCAATTGCTTTCCTAACATTCTCGTCATTTTTGGCAAGCTCAAGAACCATATCCTTGTCAGCGTCAACAGGGATATTAAGCTTAGTCTTAATTTTGCCGTTTACCTGAACGACAATTTCTACACTTTCGTCAACGCATTTTGACTCGTCATATTTAGGCCATTCAGCTTCGGCAAGAATACCATTGCCAAGCTTACAAGCCTCGTAAACTTCTTCCGTAACATGAGGAGCAAACGGATTAAGGAGAATTGAGAATATTCTGAGTTCTTCCTTATTGATTGACTTTACATTTGAAATATCGTTGATTAAAGCCATAAGAGTTGCGATGGCGGTATTGAACTTGATATTTTCAATGTCCTCGCCAACCTTTTTGATTGCCTTGTTAAACGCACTCTCAAGCTCGGGTCTGATTTTGTCACCGTCAATGAGAACATTCTGAAGGTTCCAATAACGCTCAACGAATCTGCGGCAACCTCTGATGCTTGCCTTACTCCACGGAGCAGCCTTTTCAAAGTCACCGATGAACATTTCATACAGACGCATTGTATCTGCACCGTATTCGTCAACGATTTCATCAGGATTTACGACATTGCCTCTTGATTTACTCATCTTCTCGCCGTTTTCACCGAGAATCATACCGTGCGAAGTACGCTTAGCGTATGGTTCCGGAGTAGGAACAACACCGATATCATAGAGGAACTTATGCCAGAAACGGCTGTAAAGAAGGTGGAGAGTTGTATGCTCCATACCGCCGTTGTACCAATCAACAGGTGACCAGTAGTTAAGAGCCTCTTTTGATGCAATGGCATTTTTATTGTGCGGATCCATATATCTGAGATAGTACCACGATGAGCCTGCCCACTGAGGCATTGTATCGGTTTCTCTCTTAGCCTTACCGCCGCAGCAAGGACAGGTTGTGTTAATCCAGTCTGTCATCTTTGCAAGCGGAGATTCGCCGTTATCAGTCGGTTCATATGACTCAACCATAGGCAGTCTGAGCGGAAGGTCTTTTTCATCAATCGGAACATAACCGCACTTCTCGCAATATACCATCGGAATAGGCTCGCCCCAATAACGCTGACGGGAGAATACCCAGTCACGGAGCTTGTAATTTACCTTTGAATGACCTTTGCCCTCACTTGTGAGCCAATCAATAATTTTTTTCTTCGCTTCATCAACAGTAAGACCGTCGAGCATTCCCGAGTTGACCATAATGCCCTTGGCACAATCTGTGTAAGCCTCTTCCTGAACATTTCCGCCCTTAACAACTTCAATAATAGGAAGGTCGAATTTTTTTGCAAATTCCCAGTCACGGGTATCGTGAGCAGGAACAGCCATAATAGCACCTGTACCGTATGATACAAGAACATAGTCAGAAATAAAAATCGGGATTTCCTTATTGTTTACAGGGTTTATAGCATTAACACCGTCAATTCTTACGCCCGTCTTTTCCTTTGCTACCTCTGTTCTTTCAAAGTCAGACTTACGCGCAGCAGCCTCCTGATACTTCTTGATTTCGTCCATATTTGAAATCTTGTCAGCCCACTTTTCAATCATTGGGTGTTCAGGAGAAATTACCATATATGTAGCACCGTAAAGCGTATCGGCACGAGTTGTATAAATTGTAAGTGTGTCGCCTGTTGTAGTTGTAAAATCAACCTCAGCACCCTTACTTCTGCCGATCCAGTTCTTCTGCTGTGCTTTTACTCTGTCAGGATAATTTACAAGGTCAAGGTCATTGATAAGTCTGTCAGCATATTCTGTGATTTTAAGCATCCACTGTGACTTAACCTTGTGAATGACTTCACTTCCGCAACGCTCACAAACGCCGTTTACTACTTCTTCGTTTGCAAGAACGCACTTGCATGAAGTACACCAGTTTACATTCATCTCTTTTTTATAAGCAAGACCGTGCTTATAGAGCTGAATAAAAATCCACTGCGTCCACTTGTAGTATTCGGGATCTGTTGTATTGATTTCTCTGCTCCAGTCAAAAGAAATACCGAGCGACTGAATCTGCTTTTTAAAGCGGGCAATATTCTTCTTTGTTACGATTTCAGGGTGAATGTGGTTCTTGATTGCATAGTTCTCGGTAGGAAGACCGAAAGCGTCCCATCCGATAGGATAAAGAACATTGTAGCCCTCAAGTCTGCGTTTTCTTGCAACTGTATCAAGTGCTGTGTACGGACGGGGATGACCTACATGAAGACCCTGTCCCGACGGGTACGGGAACTCGATAAGAGCATAGAATTTTTCTTTTTCTGTGTCCTCACTTGCGTGGAACACACCCTTATCTTCCCAAATTTTTTGCCATTTTTCTTCTACGGCTTTATGATTGTATTTCAAAGTAAACCCTCCTGCAATTAGTCAACGATACCTGCCAGGTCAACGCTTTCGCCGTCCTGCCAAAGTCTTTCAAGATCATAAAAGTCACGGGCTTCATCATCAAACACATTGACTATAACATCAATGTAGTCAAGGAGAATCCATGAATTAGATCTGTAACCTTCTATATGACTTACCGAAATTCCTGCCTGATCAAGCTTGTATTCAACCTCATCGGCAAGCGCCTTTACATGGGTTGAGCTTGTACCTGTTGCAATTACCATATAGTCGGCAAGAACAGAAACATCGGCAATTTTTATAATCTGAATATCAAGTCCCTTTTTTGAACTCAGGGCTTTTGCTGCAAGTATTGCTTCATCGTAAGAACTCATTTGTTTTTTCCTTTCGTTTGGGATATTTGCAGAACAATTTCATTATAGCAGGCAACCTCATCAGGATGAATTGCAAGCTGCCTTTTAGAAAGATCCTTGAATGTAAACTGATAGCCGTAGAGCATAGCCTCTTCAAGGCTCTTTTTTGATTTCTTTCTCATTGTTGCCACACCGCTGTATGTACGCTCCTCGGAAGTGAAATCTGCCGTAAAAATTATTTTTTCCAACAAACTCATTCCTGCTCGTCCTGTTGTGTGGTACCTTATTGCGTTGAGTATATCCTCATCGTCAATGCCAAGTTCATCACGGACAACAATGCTGCCGCTCATTCCGTGCCATAGCTTTGGAGCATGAAGTTGAACATTGTCTAAAATTATACCACTGTCAATAATAATTTGCAACTGCTGTTCTTTTGGCATTTCTTTTGTAATATCGTGAAGAATACCGGCAATCTCAGCCTTTTCTTCGTCGCCGCCGTAACACTTTGCAAGCTTTTTGGCCTCTTTCGCAACATTTACGCTGTGATTAAATCTGTAATCACCCATTCTTTCACTAATTATTTTTTTATAATCAGATATATTCAAAGCTCTCACTTCCGATATAAATTGTTTTTTATAATATAATCGTAAACGCCTTTATCAAGCATATCGCTTATCAAATTAAAATTGTCAAGATTTTCCCTTATAAATGTTGAGGACACGCTCATTACGGGATTTGGAAGAATAACCGAACTTGCTCCCATAGCTTTCAAAACCTTATTGTAAAAGTTCTCAAGTTCATGCTTGTTTTCTTCATCACGGGGAATTGTTATTATTGACGATTTTTCAAATATAATTTCAGGATTTTTCCACCTATCCAGAGTCAGAAACATATCCGCACCCATTATTGTATATAAGTGATCATCAGGATAAATTTTTTTCAATTGTGTAAGGGTTTCATAAGTATAGCTTTTTCCCTGCCTTTTAATTTCAATATCAGACACAAAAAAGTTTTCTTTACCCCTGCACGCAAGCTTACACATATTAAGACGGTCATTTTCGCTTGCAAGATTATTGCTTATTTTGTGCGGCGGAACAGCCGTAGGTATCATAATAATGCGGTCAAGTCCAACGCTGTCCATACAATATTCCGCAAGCATTATGTGACCCTTGTGAACCGGATTAAAGGTTCCGCCGAAAACACCTGTTTTCATAATTACTTCTTTGCCTTTGGAAGCTCGATAACAGGCTCGTCATCGTTTCTTCTGTAAAGTACAAATTTTGAGCCGATTACCTGAACAACATCCGCAGAACATTTTTCTGCAATAGCTTCGGCGGCCTCTCTTGAGGAATATGCACTGTTTTCAAGAACCTTACCTTTGATAATTTCTCTTGCGGTAAGAGCGTCATCAGCCTGTTTGATGATATTATCCGTAATTTCGCCCTTGCCGACAATAAGAATTGTGTCAATACGATTCGCAAGTCCTCTGAGAAATGCTCTCTGTTTGCTGTTTAACATATTTTAAATCCTTTCAAATCAGTTGTTTTTGAAATAGTATTCCAGTTTTGCTTTAAGCTCTCTTAACGCTTTTCCGCGATGACTTACTGCATCCTTTTCTTCGGCTGAAAGCTCTGCAAAGCTCTTGTCGCCAAACATAAAAATCGGATCATAGCCAAATCCGTCTTTGCCGATTGGCTCATAACCAATTTTACCTTCACAAATACCCTCGGCTGTTATCTTTGAACCGTCTGGAAGAATACAGCAGATTGAAGAAGTGAAGTGAGCGGAACGCTTGTCATCATCGACATTTTTCATCTCATCAAGAAGTTTAATGTATCTTTCTTCATCTGTCAAGCCTTCACCGCCATAGCGTGCCGTATAAACGCCGGGTCTGCCACTAAGAGCATCTACACACAAACCCGAATCATCGGCAATGGCAGGAAGTCCGGTCTTTTTATAAGCCGCACTTGCTTTAAGGAAAGCGTTCTCGGCAAAGGTTGTCCCGTTCTCCTCGACATCATCAAGGGATATTCCCTCTTCTTTCGGAGTAACAGCATTTATTCCGAGCGGATTAAGTATTCTTTCAAGTTCGGCAAGCTTCTTTTTATTATTACTTGCAATTATAAACTTCATATTCATCATTCCTTAACGCTGAAAAGTGCATCTGCAAAAGCATCGGGATTGAACGGCTGTAAATCGTCAATCTGCTCACCGACGCCGATATATTTAACAGGGATGCCAAGACCGTCCTTAATTGCAAGAACCACACCGCCCTTTGCCGTGCCGTCAAGCTTTGTAAGAACAATACCCGTGATTCCCGTTGCCTCTCTGAACTGTTCAGCCTGATTAACCGCATTCTGACCTGTTGTCGCATCAAGAACAAGAAGTTTTTCTTTTGACGCATCCGGAAGCTCACGGTCAATTACACGGTTAATTTTTGAAAGCTCGTCCATAAGGTGCTTTTTGTTGTGAAGTCTGCCCGCAGTATCGCAGATTATTACATCTGCCTGTCTTGCTTTTGCGGCTGAAATTGCATCATAAATTACAGCAGCAGGATCACTGCCTTCTTTCTGCTTAATAATTTCACACTTGCTTCTGTCTGCCCAAATTTCAAGCTGTTCAATTGCGGCAGCTCTGAATGTATCGGCTGCGGCAAGAATAACCTTTTTGCCCTCTTTTGAAAGTACATTTGCAAGCTTGCCGATTGTAGTTGTCTTTCCTACACCGTTTACTCCGATTACAAGAATAATTGACGGAGATGTTGCAAGGTCAAGCTCTTCACCACCCCTGAGCATATCGGCAATAATTTCTTTGAGAAGCGAAGTAATTTCGGACGGATCTTTTATACCTTCCTTTTTTACCCTTTCTCTGAGTTCTTTACAAATTTTTTCGGCTGTCGGAACACCTACATCACCCATAACGAGCAGTTCTTCAAGCTCTTCAAAAAGCTCATCATCAATTTTTGTAAAGGATTTGAGCATTGAATCAATCTGACCTACAACCGCGTCACGAGTTTTTTTCAGTCCCTCTTTAATCTTTTTGAAAAATCCCATATTATCACTTTCCTTATAATTACTTTGAATCTATACCGAGTTTTTCAGCAACTTCGGTTGAACGAAGCTCGAGTAATTTTGAAATGCCCTCATCCTGCATTGTAACACCGTAAAGCACATCTGCTTCTTCCATTGTACCACGGCGATGCGTAATGAGAATAAACTGTGTATTATCTGTCATTCTGCGAAGATATGCGGCGAAACGGTAAACATTTACATCATCAAGAGCCGCCTCAATCTCATCCATTACGCAGAACGGAGCAGGTCTTACTTTCATTATAGCAAAATAGAGTGCAATTGCAACAAGCGCTTTTTCACCGCCTGACAACGCCTCAAGATTTATAACAATCTTACCCGGCGGATGAACAAGAATATCAATTCCGCTTGTCAGAATATTTTCCGGATCCGCAAGCGAAAGTGACGCTGTACCGCCGCCGAAAAGTTCTTTGAAGGTGTAGGTAAAGTTCTTGTTAATTTGGTCAAAGCTCTCCACAAACACTTCCTTCATCTGCTTTGTGAGGTCAGTAATAAGCTTTTCAATCTCTTTCTTTGACTTCTCAACATCATTTACCTGTGCGCTCATAAATTCATATCTCTCGGAAACTTCTTTGTACTCTTCAATAGCGGACACATTTACATTTCCCAAAGACCTGATTTTTTGTTTAAGCTCGTTAAGCCGCCTTTGTGCCTGTTTTGAGTCATCAATTTCAACGGCACATTCCTCTGCCTCTCGTCTTGTCAACTCATATTCTTCCCAAAGCTTTGAGATAATATCATCATACTGCTTCTGAATGTTGATTTTTCTCTCTTCAAGTCTTGCAAGCTCTCTGCCTGAGGTTTCACGCTCTGATGTTTTATCACGCTCAACCGTTCTGATTTCGGCACTGCGTTTTTCAAGCTGTTCTCTGTCGGCATTGATTTTTTCAATAGCCTTTGAGCGTTCGTTCTGATTTGCAATCAGCCTTTCAATTTCCGCTTTTGCAGATTCGATAAGTGCTGTTTTTTCAAGAATAACACTTTTGATTCTCTCAATCTCTTGATTTAGTTCTGCCTTTCTTTCAAGGTTTTCATTGCCTGTTGATTTTGCAAAAACAATATCAGAATTAAGAGCGTCAATATCCTTTTGTGAAGAAACGATTTCAAGCCGCAGATTCTGTAACTGCAAAGAAATTTCTTCACGCTTTTTTGTAAGCTCTGCTCTGCTGCCTGTGAGTTCATTCACCTTTTCCTCAGCGGCAAAAATTTTCTTATTGAGTTCAACAAGGAGCTGTTTCGCGGAATTTTTATCTTTTTCAAGAATTTCAATTCTCCGTCGGCAATTTGTAATTTCATTCATTGCGTTTTCAACAGAAGCACCCGCGTTTGCAAGCTCATTGTCACAGGCTCTCTTTTCGGCTTCAAGCCTTACAAGGTCTTGTCGAAGATTTGAAAGGTCTGCCTGTGAACCGAGAAGCTGAGCTTCAAATGCCGAATATTCACGAGAAATTTCAACACTTCTGTTTTCTGCATCCTTTGATTTCTGTTCAAGAACAGTTGTCTGCTTTTTGAGTGTTTCAATCTCACTTGCTCTGCTGAGAAGTCCTGTGTTTCTGTTAAGCGAACCGCCTGTGAGTGAACCGCCGGCATTAACAACCTGACCGTCAAGAGTTACAATTTTAAATCTGTAAGAATATTTCTTAGCAATTGTTGTTGCACAGTTCAAATCCTCTGCAATTACAATTTTGCCGAGTAATGAATAGAGGATTCCGTTGTATTTATTATCGCATGAACAAAGATTTGCGGCAACCCCTACAAATCCGTAGCAACCTTCAAGACCGTTTTCACGGAGTTCTCTCGGCTTGATTGTGTTAAGCGGAAGAAATGTTGCCCTACCTCCGTCAACGGATTTAAGATATCTGATTGCCTGCTTTGCGTCCTCATCGGTTTCGGTTACGATGTTCTGCATAGCTGAACCGAGAGCAGTTTCAATTGCAACTCCGTATTCTTTCGGAACTGAAATCACTCGCGAAACAGGACCGCATATTCCGTGAACCTTGCCGTGACTTTGAGCATTGACAACTGTTTTTACGCTCTTTGAAAAGCCCTCAAGATTACGCTCAAGATTTTCAAGGAATGAAATTTTTCTCATATGCTCCTTGACATCAAGCATAAGTTTGTTACTTTCTTCACGGAGTTCGTCTTTTTTCTTTTCTTTTGAAGACAGTTTAAGCTGTAAACCGTCTATTGTATTTTTCAGCGATTCAATTTTTCCTTTTGCAGCACCGATTTTATTTTCGTAATCTTTTGAAATATCGGCAAGCTCTTCAGACTGCGTTTTCTTTTCGTCATTAGATGAAATTAAAGATTCTATTCTTGAATTAAGCTCCGAAACCGTGCTTTCGGCAGTCATCTCGGTAACTCTTGCGTCAGCCGACTTTGAAGTAAGAACAGAAAGCTCGGCAGTAATTTCCTGCAAAACATCACTGCTTTTGCCTGAAGTCGTATTAATTTCGTTAAGCTGCTCCGAAAGCTCGCTGTACTTTTTCTTTTTGGCGATTATATCCGCGTCAAGCTCCGAAATTTCTTTTTCCTTATCGGCAATTCTTTTTACAAGTTCATCCGCATTGACGTCAAACTGTGCAATATCATTTTTTATTCTTTCAATGTTTTCGTTGCTGTGAAGAATATCGTTCTCGGCAACGGACACAAAAGAACGCTTTTCGGAAATCTGTGATTCTATATCTGCAATTTCGGTTCTGATATTTTCTATTTTAGAAGAATACTCACCGTTTCTTATGTAAATTTCTTCACTTTCGGTCTGAATTTGTTCAAGTGCGGTTTCTGCGTCATCATATTGAGATTTTGCAATTGAAATTTTCTCATCCTGAACCTTTAATTCATTTTGTGAACGGTCAAGAGTTAAAAGCCAGAGTGCAATTTCAAGACCTCTTTTTTCTTCCGAATATTCAAGAAATTTTTGAGCTTTTTCAGACTGCTTTTCAAGAGGACCGACTCTTTCTTCAAGTTCGGTTACAATATCACGAAGTCTTAAAAGGTTGTCCTCCGTACTTTTTAGCTTTCTCTCAGCGTCAATTTTTCTGTATCTGTAGCGAGAAATACCCGCAGCTTCTTCAAAAATTTCTCGTCTGTCCTCACCTTTTGAAGAAACAATGCTGTCAATCTTACCCTGTCCGATCATTGAATAACCGTCACGACCGAGGCCTGTGTCCATAAAGAGTTCGTTGATGTCTTTAAGACGAACAGCCGCTTTATTGATAAGATATTCGCTTTCGCCGCTTCTGTAGTATCTTCTTGTAACGGCTATGTCATCACCGTTAAAATCAAGAGCACGGTCTTTGTTGTCAATATTCAGAGTAACCTCGGCATAGCCCTGTCTTTTACGCTTATCTGTTCCGTTAAAGACAACATCCTCCATTTTGGCACAACGAAGGCTCTTCGGGGACTGTTCACCGAGAACCCAGCGGATAGCATCACTGATGTTACTTTTGCCTGAACCGTTAGGACCTACAACAGAGGTAATTCCCTGTTCAAAGGATAATTTAGTTTTATCGGGAAAGGTCTTGAAACCTTGAATTTCCAAAGACTTTAATCGCATCAGCAAGCTCCTATTTTAAATATAATTCATATTTCTGCAAAGTATCGTCAAAACAAACCGAAAAATCGTATCCGAGTTCATTTAATTTTTTTACATTACTTTTTCTTTGTCCGAGAAATTTTGACAGGGATTTAGAATTGACGATAACCTCTTTAATTTCATTCGGGTTAGAAAACTCATTTGCTTTTTCGATAAACTTATCGTAAAAAAGCTTATTTTCGCACAATTCCTTAAAAGCCGGGTGATAGTTGTCACCGTAGCTGTTATTTACAAGGCTGTCGGAATAATGAAGTCCGAGCCTGATAATTTTTATATTGTTCTTTTCAAAAAGCTCAATCAGCCTTGAACAAAGGTTGACGGACTTTTCAAGACTGTACGGGATGTATTCTCCGTTAAGGTAAAGTTCGGCAAGCTTTGTATCTTTCATAATGACCGTAGGATAGATTCTTACGGTATCGGGATTTATTTTCACAAATGTTTCGGCTGTGTATAAATCCTTTTGAATATCTGATTTATACAGTCCCGTCATCATCTGCAAGCCAAGTGAAATGCCGTAACTTTTAATAAGCTGTGAGGATTTGAAAACATCCTCTGCGCTATGTCCTCTGTCGTTTGCAAGCAGTACATCGTCTGACATAGATTGTGCACCAAGTTCAATTGATGTCACACCATAGCTTTTCAAAATATCAAGAATTTCTTTGTCAATATAGTCGGGACGGGTAGAAATTCTTATTCCGCAAAATTTATCTCTGAACTTTTTAGCTGCATCAAGGAGAGATAACATATAGGTTCTGTCAATAGCTGTAAAACTTCCGCCAAAAAATGCAATTTCTGCATTTTTGGTGCGTTCGCCCAAATCAGAAGCCGCTTTATCAAGTGTCTGTTCAACATCAAAGGGAGTCGGCTGATATGCCTGACCTGTTATCTTGTTTTGATTGCAAAAACTGCACATATGCGGACAACCGTTGTGCGGAATAAAAATTGATACATTACTGTGTTTAATAACCCATCAGCTCCAAAGCTTCTCTGGCGGCTTGCTGTTCCGCTTCTTTTTTACTTCTGCCGCCGCCTTTTCCTATTACATTGCTGTTGAGATGGACTTCAACAACAAAGTGCTTGTTGTGGTCAGGACCGCTTTCACCAACGAGAACATATTCAAGCTGTTCACCGGGATTCTTCTGGATAATCTCCTGCAAGGCGGTTTTATAATCGTTAAGTTTCTTCTTCTTTGAGTTCTTGATTGCAGGAATTACAAAATTAAGAATGTGTTTCGACGCAGGCTCAATGCCGCCGTCAATATAAATTGCTGCAATCAAAGCCTCAAAGGCATCGGAAAGAATTGACGGTCGTTCTGCACCACCGTTGTTTCTTTCGCCTTTACTTAACACAAGGTACTTTCCGAGTTCAATCTGCTTTGCAAATTCAAAAAGAGTTTTCTCGCAGACAAGTGACGCTCTGAGCTTTGTCAGTTCACCCTCGGGAAGTTCCGGACAATGCTTAAAAATGTAATCGGAAACGACAATTGAAAGTACTGCATCACCGAGAAATTCAAGTCTTTCGTTATATTTTATATGCTTGGCTTTATGTTCATTTGCATAAGAAGAATGAGTAAGTGCCTCTGTAAGCAAATCTGTATTTTTAAATGTATAGCCGATTCTCTTTTGTAAATCTTCCATTATAAAACTCCTAAAGCGACATTATTTGCAAAAATTAAAGTGATGAAGAAATCGCTTCAATAGCATTTGCTTTTACATATTCAACAGAAAGTCTGATAGCATTCTTAACTGTAACAGCCTTGGCACTTCCGTGTGCTTTGAACACAGGCTTTGATGCACCGAGAATAGGCGCGCCGCCGTATCTGTTATAATCAAAATGTGTTTTCATATTTTTGAGGTCCTTCATAACAAGACCTGCGGCAAGCTTACCTTTGACACTGCCCATAAACATATTTTTGATTTGTTTCATCATTACAAGGGCAACACCCTCATAGGTTTTGAGAATCAAGTTGCCTGTAAATCCGTCACAAACCACGACATCACACACTCCGTTCGGAATATCCCTGCCTTCTACATTTCCGATGAAATTCAAGTTGCTGTTCTGAAGAAGTTCATGCGTATTTCTGTAAAGTTCTGTTCCCTTGTGTTCTTCTGCACCGACATTGGCAAGTCCGACACGGGGTTTTTTGATACCCATAACCTTTTCCATATATATTGAACCCATAACAGCAAACTGATACAGCATTTCAGGACGACACTCAACATTTGCACCGCCGTCCATAAGCATAAAGAATCCGCTTTCAGACGGCATAACAGGAGCGAACGCAGGGCGTTTTATTCCTTTAATTCTCTTTATTGCAAGAGTTGCACCAACACACAATGCGCCGCTGTTTCCTGCGCTGACAAATGCGTCGCCCTTGCCCTCGTTAAGCAAGCGAAGACCTACAGCCATAGAGCTGTCCTTTTTTTCTTTGAGAACAGACTCCGCAGAATCTTCCATTGTAATTTTCTGTGTGCAATGGCAGATTTCAATATTATTCATTGACAGTGAGTTTTCCGAAAATACATTTTTAATCTCGGTTTCATCACCTGTCAGGGTTATGTTTATGTTATATTCGGCAACTGCCTCAACGCAGCCTTTGATAATTTCCAAGGGTGCGTTGTCACCGCCGAATGCGTCAACAATTATGTTCATTCCATTCACCTTAAATATTCTTTAAATAGTTATCTAAGCTTTCCAACGCTCTTGCGGAATACGCCGCACCACGCTCTTTTTTATCTCTCGGTCGGTTTTCAAGCTCCGGCAAAACTCCGAAATTTGCTCCCATTGGCTGAAACTTTTTGACCGACGAATCAGAAATGTATGCCGAAAGTGCGCCAATCATTGTATCATTTGGCAATGTAATTGTGCTTTTCCCCTCAGCAACTCGACAAGCATTTATACCTGCCATAATTCCCGATGCGGCTGATTCCATATACCCCTCAACGCCTGTAATCTGACCTGCAAAGAAAAGGTTAGGATTATCCTTAACAGAAAAATCGCTGTTAAGGATTCTCGGCGAATCAAGAAAAGTATTTCTGTGCATAACACCGTAGCGGACAAATTCTGCGTTATGAAGTGCAGGAATCAGTGAAAACACCCTTTTCTGTTCGGGAAATTTTAGATTGGTCTGAAATCCTACAAGATTGTACATATTGCCGGCTTTGTTTTCTTTTCTGAGCTGAAGAACCGCCCAAGGTCTGTGACCTGTCTTTGGATTCACAAGACCGACAGGTTTCATAGGTCCAAAGCGAAGTGTTCCCTCGCCTCTTTGTGCCATTACCTCAACAGGCATACAGCCCTCATACACCTTCGGATTGCTGACATCGCAATCATGCAAAGGAGCTCTTTCTGCCGATATGAGTGCATTGTAAAAGATTTCATATTCCTCTTTATTCATCGGACAGTTGATATAATCGTCACCATCGCCCTTGTCGTATCTTGACGCGCAAAAAGCGTACTCCATATCAATGCTTTCGGCAGTTACAATAGGAGCGGCGGCATCAAAAAACGAAAGGGAAGAACCGAACATTCCTCTTATATATTCTGCAAGCGGTTCAGAGGTAAGCGGTCCGCTTGCCACAACCGTGATTTCATCTTTCGGAATTTCACAAACTTCTTCTTCACAAACCTTAATAAGCTTATTATTCTTTATGCCTTCCGTTGCAAGAGAAGAAAAAATATCTCT
>OICK01000385.1_pt1 | contig 21260 bp, 13 predicted proteins | sample 1581281 | NCBI WGS metagenome assembly OICK01 (sample SAMEA3882557, study PRJEB24775) | human gut metagenome | biome: human-associated habitat; feature: intestine environment; material: feces | place: Netherlands | collected 2009/2010 | reverse complement strand
GACGGACACCGTATTTCCATCCGCAAGATCGAGCTGAAGGAATCTTATGAACCGAAGAAGATCGTGGTTCCGGGAAAGACCCTGATCGAAGTCAGCAAGATCCTTTCAGGTGAAGCAGACAGCGAAGTGAGACTGTATTTCACAGCCAACCACATTGTATTTGAATTTGATGATACCGTTGTGGTATCCAGACTGATTGAAGGAGAATATTTCAGAATTGATCAGATGCTTTCCAGTGATTACGAGACGAAACTCAAAATCAACAAAAAAGAATTCCTGGATTGTATCGACCGTGCAACGCTGCTGGTTCGTGAAGTTGACAAGAAACCAATTATCATTAATATCACAGATGATGATATGGAACTTCGGATCGATTCTGCAATGGGTTCCATGAATGAAGAGATCGATATTGAAAAAGAGGGTAAAGATATTATGATCGGTTTTAACCCGAAATTCCTGATCGATGCCCTTCGTGTTATTGATGATGAAACGGTAACAATTTATCTTGTGAACCCGAAAGCTCCCTGCTTTATCCGTGATGATGAAGAAAATTACACGTATCTGATTCTTCCGGTAAATATCAACCAGAATCAGGCAAGATAATAGTTTGTACAATATAATGGACAAAAAGACAGCAGGAGATTTTTCTCTATATGCTGAAAAACCATGTGGCCGGCGGCGCGTGTCCGCTGGTCGCGCACATTACAAAAACAAGATAACTAAAGGATAAACTCCGGAAACTGCCAGAAGGAGGTAATTTAAAATACCACCTTTTGGAAAACGCCGGGAATGGGGGTATTTAATTACCACCACTGAGCAATATATTGGAAAGTGTTAACCAAATCCAGGAAAGAAAATTTAAGAGGGAAAAAAATTGGAGATCAGAATTAAAGACGAATTTATCAAACTTGGCCAAGCTCTGAAGCTGGCAGGAGTTGTGGAGGACGGCGTTGAGGCAAAATATGCGATCAATGACGGACTTGTTCTGGTAAACGGTGAGGTTGAGAACCGCCGTGGCCGTAAGATCCATCCGGGAGATACGATTTCCTACGATGGAAAAGATATTTATGTAATTGGGTGAAGGAATGTACATTGAATCCATCAGATTGAATAATTTCAGGAATTATGAGTTGCTGGAGATGAATTTTGATCAGGGAACCAATATTCTCTACGGTGACAACGCCCAGGGAAAAACCAATATTCTGGAGGCGGTTTATCTGGCCGGAACCAGTAAATCCCACAAAGGAAGCAAGGACCGGGAAATGATCCGCTTCGAGAATGAGGAATCCCATATCCGAATGATGGTAAAAAAGGGCGATCTTTCATACAAAATAGACATGCACCTCCGGAAAAACAAAGCAAAAGGAGTTGCCATTAACGGGCTGCCGATCCGCAAGGCAAGAGAGCTGCTCGGTGTGGTAAATCTTGTGTTTTTTTCTCCGGAGGATCTTAATATTATCAAGAATGGACCGGGCGAGAGAAGACGTTTTCTGGATTCAGAGCTTTGTCAGCTGGATGGAGTTTATATCACGGAGCTGGCAAGCTATAATCACATTGTGAACCAGAGAAACCGTCTTCTCAAAGACTGTTATATGAACCCGGGATTAAAAAGTACGTTGGATATCTGGGATATGCAGATGGCAGATTACGGAAAAAAGATCATTGAAAAAAGAGAAGAGTTTGTGGAAGAACTGAATGAACTTGCAAAAGGCCTCCATAAAGGTCTGACCGGTGGGCTGGAAGAACTGGAGATCCTGTATGAACCAAGTGTAACTGCAGCAGAGTTTGAACAGAAACTGGCGCAGAACCGGGACAGGGATCTTCGGATGAAGCTGACATCTGTGGGACCGCACAGAGATGATTTCTGTGTAAAGGTAAACGGGATCGATATCCGGAAATACGGTTCCCAGGGGCAGCAGAGGACAGCAGCTCTTTCTCTGAAACTTTCTGAGATCTATCTTGTAAAAAAGAAGATCAAGGATACTCCGGTGCTTCTTCTGGATGATGTACTTTCGGAACTGGACAGTAACCGGCAGACTTATCTTCTGGAAAGTATACATGATATTCAGACTTTGATCACCTGTACAGGACTGGATGATTTTGTCAGTCATCAGTTTGAGATAAACAGGGTTTTTCAGGTGATAAAGGGGCATGTTTATATGCCTAAAGGGTTTTGACAAGCCCGTATGCATATGGTAAACTGATTCTGATTATGGAAAGTTGGTGAATATTTTGGATAAAGAGGAGTTTCGCGTCAAATTGGGACAGATCAACAAGCTGGTTGAAGCCCAGGATTACAAAGGCGCCATGCAGATCGTAGACAGCATTGACTGGCGTCGCGTAAAGAATGTCCGTACGCTTTGTGTTGTGGGCGAGATCTACGCAGCTAACAAGCGCTATGAAGAGAGCAAGGAAATTTTTCTTCTTGCTTATCACAGAGCGACGATCGGCAAGAACATACTTTACCGTCTGATCGAAGTTTCCCTGAAAATGGGACAGATCAGTGAAGCCACAGAATTCTTTGACGAGTACAGAGAGGTGGCAGGTAGTGATAACAGCCAGTATATACTGCGATATAAAATTGCCAGAGCGAAGAATGCATCTCTGAATGAACAGATCCGTATCCTTGAGGAATATAAGGAGAAAGAGTTTACAGAGCGCTGGTCCTATGAACTGGCTAAACTCTACTATAAGGCAGGAGACAAGCAGAAGTGCCTGGATCTCTGCAATGAGATGATTCTCTGGTTCAATGACGGAACTTATGTGATGAAAGCCCTTGACCTGAAACAGCGTATGGGAGTTCTCACAGGAGAAGAAAAAGAGAAATACGAACAGCGTTTTATCCCGAAACTGATTCCGCCGGAAAAGGCTCAGGAGATCAGGGAGAGCAAGGAAACAGAAGCTGTTACAGAAACTGAATATGAGGAGTCCAGACCGGTTACAGATACGATCCAGGTAGATGACGAGCGTGATCTGAACAGTGCAGAGACTTTCCAGGAGAAGATTTCCAAGGGAATCCGTGATATCTTCGGTGGTCATAAGAAGGCTGCGGAAGAAACTGAGGACGTGGAAGAAGAACAGCAGGATGACACAGAAGAAACTTCTGAGACAGAAGCTGTTGAAGCTGCCAAGGATTCTGCAGATCAGGAGTCTGGTGAGGAGGAAACTCCGGAAGCTGAGACTGCTGCCACAGAAGAAAAGTCCGAAGAAGACGCTTCTGAAGAAGAGGCGGCAGAAACTGCTGAGGCTGGAGATGGTGAGGAACTTCTGGCATCCGGTATTGATAATCTGTCTGCCGGAACCGTACAGTTAAATGCCCGGACACAGGAACCGCAGGACGAAGAGGAAGAAGCTTATCAGGAAGCGGAAGAGGCGGAAGCAGAGAAGGCGACGGAAAAGGAATTAGCTGAAAGTTTTTCTGAGATCGTTGAGGAAGATTCCGTGGAGGAACCGAAGGAAACTTCAGGAGTTCCCCTTAATGAAGACGGCAAGCCTGATTTTTCAGCAACGATCCGTATGCCGGAGCTTAAGATCCCGAAGTCTATGATCAATGTAGATCCGGAAAATGCAAGCAGTGCTGCCGGTATTCCGGACGCATCCGGAATTTTTGGAAGCATTGATGAGATCGCGGCGGAAGTTGCCAAGGATAAAAAAGCAGACGAGGAACCTGAGAAAGAGCAGGAATTCAATCTGGAAGATACCATTCTTGCAGCTGCAAGCGAGCAGGGAATCAATATTCCGGAGGAAGAGAAATCTCCGGATGTACAGCAGTCAGAAGTAACCGAGGAAACAGAAGACGAAGAAGATCTGGATATCGCGGCAGATGAATTTGTTCCAGAGGAGCCGGATGCAGCGGATATTGAGGATATCATGGCACAGATTTCCGCACAGCAGGCAGAAGATGTAAGTGAGTCGGCGCACAGGAGAATTCCGGATCTGGTTCTGGATGAAGATGAAGAGCCGGTTACAGAAGAAGATATGCAGGCTGCGGAAGCAGAATTCCTGAATGGTCCCACAGGCGTGCAGAAGCCTGATACCAAGGACGAATTCGACGGTTTTGATGATCTGAAAGAAGAGGAACAACTTAAGGAAATGCCGGAGGATCTTTCCCTTGAGGATGAAGACTTTTCTCTTGAGGATGAAAGTGACGATCGCAGAGCGGATAAACTGACAGACGATGTTGTGATACCTGTCGAAGATGAGACACCTCTTGATGAGGAAGAAGAATTCAGTGACGATGATTTCGGATTCAAAGATGAGCCGGAAGACGATGAAGAGGATGATTTTATCTCAAGTCTTACAGAAGATATGGAAGAAGACGATGAGGAAGAAGAACTCAGCGAGGAAGAACAGCTGGAGCGCTTTATCGAGGATATGCAGCCGGAGATCAATCCGAACACTATTATTTCCAGAAAGAGACAGCTTACAGATGAAGAGAAGCAGCTGTTCACATATTTTGTAGCAGTTCCGGGAATGAAAGAGCAGCTGGTGGATGTACTCTGCGATGTACAGAAAGGTGCGGCTGACAAAACTTCCCAGACTGGAAATGTGATCGTTATGGGCGGCAGAGAAACAGGAAAGACAAGACTGATCTCAAGCCTTATCCCGGCAATCTGCAGAGAGCTGAATATTGAGGCATCCAAGGTTGCCTACATATTTGCGGAAGACCTTAACGGAAAAAATATTGCAGAGATTGCATCCAAGCTTGCAGGAGGTTTCCTCGTTATTGAGAACGCAAACCAGCTTTCCCAGGAAACAGCAGATGAGCTTGATGAAGTAATGAATGGAAATACAAAGAGTATGATCGTGGTCCTTGAGGATGAAAAGATCGGCATGCGTAAGCTGATCGCAAGATATCCGAAACTTGCGAAGAAATTTACATCCATGATCAATATTCCTGTATTTACAAATGATGAACTTGTTAATTTTGCCAAGGTTTATACCATGGAAAATGGATTCCGCATTGATCAGATGGGCATGCTTGCATTGTATAATCTGATCGGAATCAACCAGAAGGAAGATCAGCCGATGTGCATCGGAACTGTGAAGACCATGCTGGATAATGCCATGGCAAAAGCACAGGGCGGATTATTCAAACGCTCCAAGAAGCGTGTGGACCGTGATGGATTCACCGTACTTCTTGAAAAGGATTTCAGCTGAAAATAAACAGAAAAGCAGAGGTAAAAAATATGGCCAGACCTTATCTTGGTAACCCGAAATATACCATTGAAGTCCTTCAAAAGTATCATTTTGTTTTCCAGAAAAGGTTTGGTCAGAATTTTCTGATCGATGAACATGTTCTGGAAAAGATCATTGATTCTTCCGGAATTACGAAGGATGATTTTATACTGGAGATTGGTCCCGGAATCGGAACCATGACACAGTATCTTGCGGAAGCGGCCAGAGAAGTGGCTGCTGTGGAGATCGACAGTTCCCTGATCCCGATTCTTAAGGATACCCTGAAAGAATGGGATAATGTAACGGTGATCAATAACGATATCCTGAAAACAGATATCAAAAAGATCGCCAATGAAAAAAATGGCGGAAAGCCTGTAAAGGTGGTTGCGAACCTGCCGTATTATATTACGACACCGATCATTATGGGACTTTTTGAGAAGAATGTTCCTGTGGATTCCATTACGGTTATGGTACAGAAAGAGGTTGCAGACCGTATGCAGGTAGGACCTGGAACCAAGGATTACGGCGCGCTTTCCCTGGCTGTCCAGTATTATGCGAAGCCGGAGATTGTTGCAAACGTGCCGCCGAACTGTTTCATGCCACGGCCGAAGGTAGGAAGTGCGGTGATCAAACTGACACGTTATGAGAAACCGCCGGTTGAGGTGCAGGATGAACGCCTCATGTTCAGGCTGATCCGTGCGTCATTTAACCAGAGAAGAAAGACCCTTGTAAACGGCATCAAAAATTCCGGAGATTTTTCCCTTGGAAAAGAAGAGATCGAGAATATATTCGAGAAGTGCGGGCTTCCGCTGAATATCAGAGGAGAGGCGCTGACACTGGAGCAGTTTGCAATGCTTGCCAACTGTATCTCTGAAGAAAAGAATAATAAATAAAACATTACACAAAAAGAACCCGGGCAGCTGTTCCGGGTTCTTTTTGCGTTTCCGGACGGGACAATTGGAGAGGTATCCCACCCGGATCTATATAACTTGTCATAGAAAGGAGGTTATGTCTGAGGTGTCAGACATAAGTAAGTAATGAAAAATTTACAATATTTATTCTATAAAGGAGATGTTAGGAAAGTTTGTTGAAAATATGAAAAGATTGTGAATATATTTTCCGGGATATACATAAAGTCTGACCAGAAATATTGAAAAAAGGGAAAATTCCAGTTTACAGAAGGGTAGGGTGGTGTGTTATACTGAGTGGCGTTAAAAGGGAACTGAAAATTATGGAACTGGAAACAGTTGCAGATTACGTATAATGAGCCAAGGCTCTTTTGGAGGGATTTATTATGAAAAAAATGAACAGGATCACAGCACTGGTCGTTGCGGGAATTATCTCATGTACTTCACCAATGATGGTTATGGCATCAGATTCCAGCTCTGTTATGAGCCAGGCAGAGGAGATTCTTAAAGATAACGAGATTGAGTCTCTTGCGTCTGACCCGGATAAAGTTGGCGATATTATTGTTTATGTAAAAGGGCTTTTTGATTCCAATCAGATTTCTGATGATGAGATTTCACAGGGAATTGATGAGGCAGCAGATCATTATGGTGTGACACTTTCTGAGGATGATAAGAATTCTCTCGTGAATATTATCAGCAAATTCAGAGGAATCGACATCAGTGATGACCAGATTAAAGGTTATGTAAGCGATGCATACAGTACTCTGAAAGATATGGGTGTTACAAAGTCTGATGTAAAGAATATTTTTGAGAAAGCGATCGAGTTTATTAAGGGTATGCTTTCCCGTCAGTAGGAGGAAGGCGTTCAGAATGGCACTTTTATTGGGATTATTATTCTTAAGTTTACTGGAAATGTACAAAATGTACAATATTTAGAACGCTTGTCAATAAAGCAAATGTGGCGTTTTTATAAAAAAAGAGGAAAAACAGAAAAGAAATTGTGCAAATACGCTAAAAGTTCACGAGCTGTTCATAATTTGTTCATATTTATCTGATACTATAATAACAGTTCGAAAGAACACTACGAAAGACGCTGTAATGGTGTGTATCTGTATCATTACACATACAATTTTTTTCATAATAATCGCCCCGGTAAGCCACTACCGGGGCACTCCTCGTTTTATGGGGAAAAATATCAGAAAATGTAGCCTCTGCCAATGTGCGGAGTTTTTTTTGTATAAAGAGGCTGTTTTGCATTCAAAAAAATAATAGCGTCGGTGGTTTGCCCATGCTATAATAATTAAGATTAAAATGAAAATCCGGCAGAAAGAATAAGAAAAAGGCCGGAAGTAAATGATGAAAAGATGAAGCGTGAACGGAGGTCAGGAAATGGCGGAGTCTATGAAAGATTTTGAGCAGGAGCTGGAGGCTTCTTTTAAGAAAATTGAGGAAGGTGATATCATCGCCGGGACAGTGGTCAGTGTGGATGAGACAGGAGTTGTTCTTGATCTTAAATATTATGCTGAGGGATTTATTCCGGCAGAGGAATTTTCCAGAGAGCCGGGATTTAATATTAAAGAGGCAGTTCAGCCGGGAGAAGAGATCCAGGCAACCGTTCTTAGGAAAGATGACGGACAGGGAAATATTCTTCTTTCCAGAGCAGAGGCAGCAGATGTACTTGCATGGGATAAACTGAAGGAGCTTCAGGAATCCGGGGAAGCACTGGATGTTGTTGTAAAGGGAATCGTAAACGGCGGAGCCATTGCTTATGTGGAAGGTGTTCGAGGTTTTATCCCGGCATCCAAACTTGTAGATAAAGAGAAAAAGAGACTGGTACTTTCTGCAAAGGAACTTCTCCGTGAGAAAGCAGAGAAGGAGCGCAGAAACAAGATTTCCAATATTGAGGTTGGTTTCGTGACAGAGGGAACGGTTGAGAGCCTGCAGCCTTATGGTGCGTTTGTTGATCTTGGAAACGGAATTTCCGGTCTGGTTCATATTTCCCAGATCTGCGAAAAAAGAATTAAGAAGCCATCAGAGGCGATAAGTGTGGGAGACAAGGTTAAGGTGAAAGTAATTGCGATCAAGGATGGCAAGCTGAGCCTGAGTATCAAAGAGGCATCGGATCTGATGGCGAAGGAAGTTGAGGAAGAGACTTTTGAACTGCCGGAGTCAGGAGAAGAGGCAACCACATCTCTTGGTTCACTTTTTGCGAACATCAAACTTGATTAATTGTTATATTTTTGGATGAAAAAGGATGGATGTGAATGAAGAAACAGGAGAGAATATTTGTAATCGGACATAAGAATCCGGATACGGATTCCATCTGTTCGGCGATCGCTTATGCGGATATTAAAAACAGGACTACACAGAGTAAGAGATATATTCCGAAGAGAGCTGGTCAGATCAATGAGGAGACCAGATATGTGCTGAACCGTTTTGGTGTACAGCCGCCGGCTTATCTGGGAAATATCGGAACACAGGTCAAGGATATGGATATCCGTCTCAGTCCCCAGGCAGACAAAAACATGTCACTGAAAAATACCTGGGATCTGATGCAGGAGAACGGAATCGTATCCCTTCCGATCCGTGATAAGGAGGGATGCCTGGAAGGTCTTGTGACCATCGGAGATATTGCCAAGACTTATATGGATACCACAGACAGCTATCTGCTTTCCAATGCGCGGACACAGTATCAGAGGATTGCGGAGACGGTTGGCGGAGAAGTGGTGGAAGGAAATGGCCACGGATATTTTGTCAAGGGACGTGTTCTGGTTGGAACAGCCAACCCGAAGATGATGGAAAGCTATATTGAGGAGAACGATATGATCATCATGGGAGACCGTGAGGAGGATCATCTTCAGGCCATCAGCCAGAATGTAAGCTGTATCATCGTAGGGCTGAACATTGTGGTTTCCGAGAAGGTTGTGAAGCTTGCCCACGAAAAAAATATCGTGATCATCCGGTCACCTTATGATACCTTTAACATCGCCCGTCTGATCAATCAGAGTATTCCGGTCAGCTATGTTATGAAACGGGATAACATGGTTACGTTTAATACCGAGGATTTTACAGATGATATCCAGGATGTTATGGTCAAAAACCGCCACAGAGCGTTCCCGGTTATCAATCCTCATGGAAAGTGTATCGGAACGATTTCCAGGCGTAATTTCCTGGACATGCACAAGAAAAAAGTTGTTCTTGTAGATCACAATGAGGTGGATCAGGCTGTTGATAATATTGAGAAGGCGGAGATTCTTGAGATTATTGACCATCATAAGCTTGGAACATTGCAGACCATGACACCGGTAGCGTTCCGTAATGAGCCTGTGGGATGTACGGGTACGATCCTTTATGAGATCTACGGAGAGCAGCGTCTGGAGATTCCGGAAAAAATTGCGGGACTTCTCTGTGCGGCCATTATTTCAGATACGCTGATGTTCCGTTCACCGACCTGTACACAGACGGATAAGATCGCTGCCAGTGCTCTTGCCCTGATCGCGGGAATTAAGATAGAGGATTTTGCCAGAGAGATGTTCTCAGCAGGAAGTAATCTGAAAGATAAATCCCCGGAGGAGATTTTTTACCAGGATTACAAGAAGTTTATTGGCGAGGGCAATGTTTCCTTTGGTGTGGGCCAGATCAGTTCCATGGACAGCGAAGAGCTGAAAGAGATCAAGGAGAAGCTGATGCCGTTTATGGTCAGCGAGTGTGGACGTCACGATATCACGAGAGTTTACTTTATGCTGACGAATATTCTGGAGGAATCTACAGAGCTTCTGTTTTATGGTGAGGGCAGCCAGCAGATGGCTGAGATCGCTTTTGAGAAGAAGCCGGACGGAGATGCGTTCTGTCTGCCAGGTGTGGTTTCCAGAAAGAAACAGCTGATTCCGGCGATGATGGAGGCTGCTCAGCTGATGAACAGCGATTACGCATAAGGAGGCCGGATCAATGGCAAAACAGATTTGGAAACCGGGAAATATGATCTATCCGCTGCCGGCAGTGATGGTCAGTGTCACGGACGGAGAGGGCAACGACAATATTATTACCGTTGCGTGGACAGGAACGGTCTGTACGAATCCGGCGATGGCTTATATTTCTGTCCGACCATCCCGTTATTCTTATGGAATGCTGAAAAAAACGGGAGAGTTTGTTATTAACCTTACAACAGAAAAACTGGCTTTTGCGACGGATTTCTGCGGAGTCCGGTCCGGCCGGGATGTTGACAAATTCGAAAAACTGAATCTTACAAAAGAGAAAGCACAGTATGTTTCTGCTCCGATGATCGGGGAAGCACCGGTTTCCATCGAGTGCAGAGTACGAGAGGTGAAGGAACTGGGATCGCATGATATGTTTCTTGCAGATGTACTTGCGGTTCATGCGGATGAAGCATATATGGACAAAAAAAACAAGTTCCATCTCAATGATGCGGGACTTCTGGTTTATTCCCATGGGGAATATCTGGCTGGTGGCCGGAAGGTGGGAACTTTTGGCTACAGCGTGAAGAAGAAAAACGGTAAGAAGAAACGCTGAGAATAACACGGCACAGGAACGATTGTTGAGATTTTGTTACAGCTATGTTAAAATGAAAGGACACAGTATGAATAATATTACACTGATAGGGATGCCTGGTGCGGGAAAAAGCAGCATCGGTGTTGTACTTGCGAAAGTGCTTGGTTACCAGTTTATTGACTCAGACCTGCTGATCCAGAAGGAAGAAAAGAGAACTTTAAGTGAGATCATTGAGCAGGATGGAATTGACGGATTCAAGGCGGTGGAGAATCGTGTGAATGCGTCTATCCAGGTTGAGAATACGGTCATTGCCACAGGTGGCAGTGTCGTGTATTGTGATGAGGCAATGCAGCATCTGAAATCAGAAGGAGTTGTGGTATATCTGAAGATTTCTCTGAAGCTGCTGTCCAAGCGTCTTGGCAATCTGAAAGACCGTGGAGTTGTTCTGAAAGAAGGGCAGACACTGGAGAGTCTTTATGAGGAACGGACAGTGCTGTATGAGAAATATGCGGATATTATTGTAGACGAAGAAGACAAAGATCTGGAGGGAAGCCTTCAGATCGTGCTTGATGCACTGAAACGGGGAGAGAAATAGTTTACAAATCCGAAATATGTGTTATAATATACAACTGACCTAAAAAACGGTGTTGCGGAACGTATGTTTCCGTCGTAAATTCAGAGAAAGTTTCTTGCTCATAGAGGAGTAAAATAATAGAGGTGTGTTATGGAACAGTATGTGATTAAAGGCGGCAATCCTCTGGTTGGAGAAGTGGATATTGCAGGTGCGAAGAATGCTGCTCTTGCAATATTATCAGCAGCCATTATGACTGATGAAACAATATTAATCGAGAATCTGCCAGATGTGAGGGACATCAATGTTCTGCTTGAGGCTATTGCAGAGATTGGTGCTCAGGTTGAGCGTGTCGATAAATCTACTGTAAAGATCAACGGTTCTACCATCGGCAATCTCAGTGTTGATTATGAATATATCAAGAAGATCCGTGCTTCTTATTATCTTCTTGGTGCTTTGCTTGGCAAGTACAAGCATGCGGAAGTTCCGCTTCCTGGCGGATGCAATATCGGCAGCAGACCGATCGATCAGCATCTGAAAGGTTTCCGTGCTCTTGGCGCGGATGTGGATATCCGTCATGGTGCGATCGTTGCGAAGGCGGAGAATCTTCATGGCAGCCACATTTTCCTGGATGTGGTTTCTGTTGGTGCTACGATTAATATTATGATGGCTGCTTCTATGGCAGCCGGCCGTACCATTATTGAGAATGCTGCAAGGGAGCCTCATGTTGTTGACGTGGCCAATTTCCTGAACAGTATGGGTGCGAATATTAAGGGTGCTGGTACGGATGTGATCCGTATCCGTGGTGTTGAGAAGCTTCACCGTACAGAGTATTCTATTATTCCGGATCAGATTGAGGCAGGTACTTTTATGTTTGCTGCTGCGGCTACGGGTGGTGATGTTACGGTCCGTAATGTTATTCCGAAGCATCTGGAGGCTACGACTGCCAAGCTTGAGGAGATCGGCTGTGAGGTTGAGGAGTTTGATGATGCGGTTCGTGTTCGTGCACCGCATAAACTTCATCGTACTCATGTAAAGACTTTGCCTTATCCTGGTTATCCGACGGATATGCAGCCGCAGATCGCGGTTACTCTGGCTTTGGCTGAGGGTACGAGTATTGTTACGGAGAGTATTTTTGAGAACCGGTTTAAGTATGCGGATGAGCTTTCCCGTATGGGTGCCAACATTAAGGTGGAGGGGAACTCTGCTATTATTGATGGTGTGAAGAAGCTTACGGGTGCGCGTGTGAGTGCGCCGGATCTTCGTGCGGGTGCTGCGCTTGTTATTGCGGGGCTTGCTGCAGAGGGTGTTACGGTTGTCGATGATATTGTTTATATTCAGCGTGGGTATGAGAATTTTGAGGAGAAGCTCAGGAGTCTTGGTGCTGAGATCGAGAGGGTTTCCAGTGAGAAGGAGATTCAGAAGTTTCGGCTGCGTGTTGGATGATTGAATTTGAATGATTGAGAGAGTTCCCCGGGTGTGTGCCTGGGGGCTCTTTTTTTGTGGGTGGTGGGAGGGACGGACGGCTGACGGGGCAGCTGCATGTACGGGCCGGGGGCGGTCGCTTCGCCTGCCGTCCTGGTTGTTCATGGCGGTAGAGTGGCTGGATGGTAGGTGGTGAGCCATCAGCGCTGCGCTGGATGGCCGCAAGGGCTGAGTTTGTTGGTGTCTGACGGTAGGGTGGTGGGCCGAGGCGCTGCGCTGTCGGCTTGGAGTTTGTGTGGGTATTGGTGTTTTGAGGGTTTAGGGTGGTACTGAGTTGTGGATGTTGTCGGCATGGGCTGGGGATTTTTTGCGAAAAGTTTGAATTTATTTTTGTGGGGTTTTGGATTATAATTTATGTAAATACAGGATGAATTTGGGGCTTTGAACTGGACTTGAGGATATGGATTCTGAGTTTGCAAGGGTGTAATGATTTGATCACAGGAGATGATTGAGGTATGAGTGAATATACGGTGTTGCCACTTTTGAATTCTGCTTTTAAACCTGGGACGGCTGTGGAGGTTGTGGAGCGGTTTGAAGATAGCGATTTCAGGAATATTGCCAGGGCTGAGCTTTTTTATTTTTCGGGCAGGGCGAAGGAATGTTGTGAGATTGCGGAGTCTTATCTTGAGGATGAGGCGATAGAGCTGCGGCTTTCTGCGTGTATACTTTATGGCTATTCGAATCTTTCTCTTGGTAATTCGGCTGCGGCGCGGCGTGGTCTGGAGGGGATTCAGGAGTGTATGAAGCTGGTGAAACGTGAAGGGGCTTCGAAGGAGGTTCAGGCGGTTTGTTTTTTGGCCGGGTATGCTGGTGTTGTTCTTTTGCATCTTCCTACAGAGAGGATTCCGTCTCTGGAGGGGTATTGCGGGATGCTTCCGGAGGGGTTGCGGTTGTTTGCGGTTTATGTGATGGCGCATCAGATGTATCTGAACGGGGAGTACTGGAGTGCTTATGGAATGTGTAAGGCTGCATTGCTTATGACGAATGACGTTTATCCGATCAGTATGATCTACATCCGGTGTATGATGGCGATGTGTCGGATCAACAGGAAGGATATGCAGGAATCGCAGTCTGAATTTATGAAGGGATGGAATCTTGCCAAAATGGATAATTTCATTGAGCCTTTTATTGAACACCATGGTCTTTTGCGCGGGCTGGTTGAGGAGTGTATCCGGAAGAATGATCCGGATGGATACCGGAAGATTACAGATGGAGTCCTTTTTTTCAGCAGAGGCTGGATGGTGATACATAATAATGAAACGAAAAAGAAAGTAACGAATGAACTTTCGACGATGGAATTTTCCATTGCCATGCTTGCAGGTGAGGGATGGACGAATAAAGAGATTTCTGCACATCTTGGAATTTCTGTAAATACAGTAAAGCATTATCTTACGGATATTTTCAGTAAATTGAATGTAAAGAAGCGGGATGAACTGAAGAATTATATGCTGAAATAGTATTATGGGGCACTTTTTTGCGTTGGAATGGGCCTTACATGGTAACTGTCTATGCTGTATAATAAATAACGCAAATACATATATATTGATTGAAAATTATCAACAAAAGACAAAAATAACTATATAAGAAAGGGGAAGAAGCAAAGAAGTTTTTTTTCTGAGTGCCTAAAATGTACGTTTGGATACTAAAAATGTACATATGAGTGCCAAAAATGGTTTTCATATTGACACTTGAAACGCATATATATAATGTTGGTAAGGCTAAACTGCTTTCATTACCAGTTAAAAAACTTGAAGCTTTTTAAAAGAGGAATATAAACAAAAATAAGATAATAAAAATTATAGTACACGTTAATGCACACATAGGAAAGCGGGAAAGGTATGAAAAGATTGAAGAAAGATAAGATCAAAAAAATCCTGGCATTTATGGTGGCTTTGGCGTTGATGGTATCTTGTGTGCCAAGTGCATACACGATCTCCGCAAGTGAGACATTTGGAGATGGAACGGAGGATTTTACAGATGGTGAATCTGTCTCCGGATCAGCGGCCGAAGAAGCGACACCGGATGTAAGCAGCGCAGACCAGGGAGAACAGGCGCAGCAACAATCTACGCTTACATATGAAAACGATTCTATGAAAGTAACAGCAGAAGCGCAGGAAGAGGGAGCTCTTCCACAGAATACAACATTAAGAGCTGAAAGTGTGAATGAGAATTCTTCCGTTTCTTATGATACGGTATCTCAGAAACTTGCGAAAGCAGCAGAAGATAAGGGCAGCAGCCTGAAGGGTTTTGTTGCGTATGATGTGTATTTTGCAGATGCTGACGGAAACAGAGTTGAGCCGAATGGCAGAGTTAATGTTACGATCGAGTACAAGACACCGGCAGCACCGGAACTTACCGATGCAGCCAGCACCAGCGTAACGGCAGAGAAGCTTCATTATAACAGCAACACAGGTGAAACAGAGGTTACTACCTTACAGCCAAATGAAGAATTAAAGGTTCTGAATGTGAATGAGAGCAAACAGCTTCAGACTCTTCAGGTGCAGACTTCCAATGCAGCAGTTTTTGCAGTGATGTGGGATGCTCCGGAAGTGCAGGATGCTGAGGATGAGATTTCTGTTGAGGCTGAGGAGCCTGCAGCGGATGGAGATTTCACGGATGGTGATGGAACTTCTGATCCGGAAGTAACACCGACCGAGACTCCGGCAGCAGATCCTACTGTTACGGAAGCACCGGCGGTTGAGCCGACTGTTACAGAAGCACCGGCAGATGACCTTACAGATCCGGATGACGGAAATACAGATGCGACGATCACACCGGAACCGGCAGCACAGCCGGTGATCGTGGAAGTGATTGGAGAAGATGTTAATCTTCGGGTAAGCCCATCCACAGAAGCAGATGTAGCAACAACCATACCGGCAGGAACAAGACTTACCGTTCTGGAAACGGTTACCGCAGAAGACGGGACAACCTGGTACAAGGTTTCCTATGAAGATGTGGAAGGCTACATAAGAAGTGACATGGCGCAGGTGGTTGATGACAGTGAGCAGGAGCCTGCGGAGGATATTCAGGAAGAGGAACCTCAGCCTGAGATTACCAGATACGATTACAAGAGTGACGAAGTGAATGTTAAAGTCACACTTACGGATCCGGCAGATCTTCCGGATAATGCAGAGCTTTCCGTAACACCGGTAGAACTTACACAGGAAGCGGAAGCCCAGATCACAGAAAAAGCCATCAAAGAAAAGAAAGCCATTGAAAAGCTTTATTCCTACGATATCAAATTCCTGGTAGATGGAGAAGAAGTTCAGCCGGGTAATTCGGTAAAGGTAGCGGTAACGCTCAACAATGAGAAAAAGATCAACGACGCAGACGTATACCATGTAGACGATGAGAACAATATTGAAAACATGGATGGAAACGTTGATAAGAATGGAAATGTTGAGTTTGAGACTACACATTTTTCTACTTATGTAATCGTAGATAACAAGCGTAATGGTAAGATTAATGTTACAATAGAGCATTATGACGGAACGACGAATCCGGCAAGCAAGATTTATGCGGATGATGTTCGGACACTTACAATCGGTCAGAAGGTAGATTGCAAGAAAGCTGAGAACTGGGATATTTCAAAAGTGGAATTGGTTACTGACAACGGAACATCTACAGTTAAGCCGGGTGAGTTTAATGTGGCACAGGATGCTATTGTTAAAGTATATTATGAACCGGTAACTGTAAATTTCGCCGGTGCGCCGACATTTTATGATTATACGGTAAAAGCTGGATCGAACTATTCCATCAACCAACCAAGTAATTACGGTAAGAACAAAGACAGCAATACTAAGCTGACCATGGGTGAGGCAAAACAAAACTACTCGGAGTACCAATATAATTGGTTGAAAGACAGTCTTAGCGTTAACACATGGACAGGAAGTGCCGCTGTCATTAAAGGACTGCTGAAAGGTCTGGATGCAGACGGAAATGTTGAATTTAATTATCCGGATCCGGGCTTTTTCACAAATTCCGATCTATTGGCCGGAAATTCAACGGATAATTATTTGAGAAAAGTCTACAGGGATTATACGCTGAATTTTGACAGAAGCGGAGATACTTATACATTAACCGGCGTAACAGACGGAAATGGTACAAATGTAACGGAACAGTATAACTTAAACAGAACTGGTAAATCCGGAGAGGATTTCTTCCCGTTGGATTCTGTTCGATCAAGTTATGAAAAAGCTTATACCAGAAAGCAAGATAGTCCCCTTCCCGAGGATAATAAAATCCACAATTACTATTTTGGTATGCGCTATGATATTAAATTCAAACTTGGTGATTATATAGGACCATTAAGTTATAGTTTTACCGGTGATGATGATATGTGGGTCGTTCTGGATGGAAAACAAGTAGTTATTGATCTTGGCGGAATCCATAACGCAGCTACTTCTACTGTAGATCTGTGGGAGTATTTGTTAAATACAAATCAGGACAAAACCCAGCTGACAGATGAACAGAAAAAGGCAGAGCATACCTTAACGATCCTTTATATGGAGCGAGGTGCAGGTGCTTCCAACTGTTATATGAACTTCACCATTCCAAATGCCAGAATTTCACAGGTCACAACAGACGCGCTTGGAACACTGACATTTAACAAGGTGAATAAAGACGGTACCGGACTGAGCGGAGCAAGTTTTGCTCTTTATACAGATGAAGATTGTACTACACAGCTTGAAACAGCTACATCTGTTGGGAAAACCGGAACCGTAACGTTTGACAGACTTCGAGCAGGTACTTATTACCTGAAGGAGATCCAGGCACCGGAAGGATATGTTTTGTCGAACGAGAAGTGGAAAGTTGAGGTAACAAAAAATGGTGATAATGTTACCACAACGCTGAAGGATAGTGAAGGAAATGTTGTAGAAAATAATCAGATTTCTAATCAGAAAAGAGAAGCGATTATTGATTCCAGTATGGATTATGACAAGACTGCAACAGTAGCAGACTGGGACAAGAGAACATACAATATTAATATCACAGCTTCTTCTAAATCAACAAGCAGTTCAATCATAGAGCGAGAGAGCGTAGCCGACATCATGATGGTATTTGACATGTCTGGTTCTATGAATGGGGATGGAAGTCTTCGAGAATTTGGTTACTTTAACTCAGTAGAACAAAGCTTGGATAAAACAAAAGTATATTACTATAATACAAATGCAAACACAGCTAGTGCTTCCAGAAATACATATTATTCCAATCCTATGATTTATGTTGATGGGAAATGGCAGTATTATAATGGAAGTTCATGGCAAACATTGTCTAATAATTCTAATAGAATGGTATATACATGGAATTCCAGGATCACAGCCTTAAAAGAAGCTGCAATTGCTTTTATTAAGGATACTGCATCGAAATCACCTAACAGTAAAATCGGTATAACTACATTCTATGGATACATTGGATGGAATGATTATTATGCAACGCGCGGAAATGAAATACAAGCAATTACAAAGGTAGGAAGTTCACCATCTTCAATGATAAAAGCTGTAAGTAAGATTACAGCAGATGGAGGAACATCACCACAAAAAGGGCTTGAGAAAACAAAGATTCAGTTAAACAGTGTAAAGGATGATAACTTATCTAAGTATATTATTCTGTTTACAGATGGAGCTCCATCAGAGTCGAGTGATACATCAGAGACGGAAACAGCAATAACTAGCTTAAAGAAGGATGCAACAATCTTTACGGTTGCGTTGACTGCACAAAGTGAAACTGTACCGGGATCTAATAAAAATAATATCGAATGGATGAAAGATCTTGCTACAGATGAAGATCATGCATTTACTGCTTCTGATGCAAGCAATATCGGAATTATATTCCAGAAGATACAAGAAACAATTACGGATAACATTGATATCACAAATGCAACGATCACAGATGTAATTGATCCGAGATTCGAAATTGTCAATAATGACAAAGTAATTACAAATGAAGATCTTGAAAAAGGTGCTATTACATTAGCAAATGGTGGTGTTGTATCACTGGATGAGAATGGTAATCAGGTTGTAACATGGAGCCAGCAAACAATTCATAACGTAGCAAATGGTAAGCCGTGGTCACAGACAATTACGGTAAGAGCTAAAGACGAGTATATTGGTGGAAACAATGTCACGACTAACGTATCACCTGCTTCTAAGATTTCTACCGGATATGGAGATGTAGAGTTACCACAGCCGAGAGTCAATGTAAAATCAGACCTGATAGTTAACAACAATGAAACAACGATCTTCTACGGAGACAAAGTTCCGACGAGTGCAGAGATTTTAAATAAATTGTTTGATACGTCAGCACCACAGGGATATGTGAAACAGTTGGATGGTACAAAGAAATTAGTGACCTACACAAAGGGAGCTGATGGAGAAACAATTAGTCAGGATGACTTCACATTAGAATGGTATAAAGATGAAGCTTGTACGGAGAAAATTTCTGTAGAGGAGATGGGAAATGACAAACCAGCTCCTGATTCAAAAAGATATTATTTGAAAGTAACTTATAATAAATTAAATAATGATTTAAAATCAGTTACTTCAAGTGATAAATGTACAAAAAACACAAATGGAAAGATTTCCGGTGACAATGGTTCCGGTAAGCTGACAGCTTATAATTCGCAGGATACGGATAAGAATGATCAGGAGAAGAGATGGTATGGTATTTATACCATAAACATTATTCCTGGTCAGATTCAGATCACAAAAACTCTTGAATCTGAAGCAGAAAAGGATGAAACATTTACCTTTGATATTAAGAAAGACAACGTCAAAATTGCAACAGCAACGGCTATCGTTGAGAAAGGTGCTACTGAGGCAACAGTAACATTTACTACTGAAAAAGATACGACATCAAAAGTTGACACAGAGACACCAGCATTGACGAACTTAGAGAGAGGTGAATACACGGTTACTGAGAATGTAAACTCCAGTTATACTCTGAAAGAAGCAACCGTTGGCACTGAGACAAATTGTCGTTCTAATATAAGTCAGGCGAAAGAGATTACATTTAACATCGGAACAGATAAAGATGGTAAAGAAGTTCTGAAAGATGGAAATACAGATACAACAAACGGAAGAATTGGAGTAGCTAAGTTTACGAATGAGAAATCTGTAGCAGATGTGGAGTTCGAAAAGGTTGATAAGGTTGATGAAACAAAGATAAAAGGTGCCAAGTTTGCTTTATACAAAGCAGACGAAACAACCTGGAACAAAGTTTCTGACACTCCTGTTGAAGGCTATGATTCAATCACTTCCGGAGATAATGGAAAATTCAAACTGCAGAATCTTCCGGTTGGTAAATATCTGTTATATGAAATCGAAGCAGCAACCGGTTATATTTGTCCGACAGAACCATGGAAAATTACAGTTGGAAATGGCGGAACGGTAACAGTTACAGACAGTAAGGATGAATCAGTTGGTAGTATCGTTGAAGGTAAAATAACAATCTACAAGATTACAAATACGAAACTTTATTCCTTACCAAGTGCCGGTGGCCCAGGAATCTATGGATTTATAATCAGTGGTGTAGCGATTCTTGCAACTGCACTCCTGTTGTTTATAAATAATAAACGAAGGGAGGAAGAAGCAGAAAGATCGTAACACATTAATTGTAAATGGCAATACGAGGGGAAATGAAAAAGAAAAAAATGCATAGAAAGAAAGGAGCAGAAACATGAAGAATTTATTTAAGAAAGTCAGTGCAATACTGATCGCAGCAATTATGGTATTTGCTATGTCTGCATCTGTATTTGCAGCAACTGGAACAATGGCGACAACCCATCCTTCCGCAGATGATAAGGCGACTCTTACGATTACAGGAATTGCAACTGATGAAACACCAACAGTAACATTGTATAAAGTGGCAGAAGGTAAATATTCTGAGCGTGGATTTGCAGGTTATAACTGCACAGCAGGAGTTAATCTTGCAGATCTTGAAAATCCTACAGAAGCAGCAATCAGTGCGATTGCCAAGGGAATTCTGAATGGAACAATTACTCCGCTGGATACAATTACTGACGGAACATTAAGTAATGGAACTTATACAAAAGAGGTAACAGGCGCTGGTGCATACATTGCAATCATTGCCGGGGCAGCAAAAACTGTTTACAATCCTATTCTTTTAGGTGTTTCATACAATGAGAACAGTATTATTACAACAGCAGATTCAGTTGACGCAGGAAGCCTTTATAATGCAAGTGCAGTTGCAAAGAGCACAAAACCTCATATTGACAAAACAATTGCAGGCGGAACAACAACAGATGGAGATAAAGAGACTGTTTCTGTAGGTGATGTTGTTAAGTACAATATCGCTGTAACAGCACCAAGTTATCCGACTAATGCTACAAACAAGACATTCTTCGTTGCAGATACAATGTCAGCTGGACTGGATTTTGATTATAACAGTCTTACTGTTAAAGCAGATGGTACTGCAGCAACAAGAACAGATGTAGAGGGAATTGCAACATTTAAAATTGGTGATACTGTAATTGCCACAGCAAAAAAAGATAATTGTACAGAGGAATGAAAGTAGTGCTCCAAGTAAATGTTTTGTTTTCATGATTATTTTGTTTTATAGTTTTGCAGGAGAGATATAGTCTTATAAGT
>OICK01000379.1_pt1 | contig 21522 bp, 17 predicted proteins | sample 1581281 | NCBI WGS metagenome assembly OICK01 (sample SAMEA3882557, study PRJEB24775) | human gut metagenome | biome: human-associated habitat; feature: intestine environment; material: feces | place: Netherlands | collected 2009/2010 | reverse complement strand
GTTGGACTGCATGGTCAGAATGCAGCCGTTCAGAGCGGGGGCAACGGCGCGGCGCGCTTCGGCAAAAACAGAATCCAGCTGCACGGGTACCAGTTGGGGGGCGTGCTCACCCAGGCCCATCAGCTGCAGCAGCTTTCCGCTTAAGGCTTCCAGCCGCTGGGCTTCATGGAAGATGGCCCCGGCGGCTTCACGCTGTTCTTCGGGGTCTGGCTGCATGCTGCGCAAAAGGTCGGCATAGCCGATGATGCCGGTCATGGGGGTTTTGAGCTCATGGGTAAACGCACCCACAAAATCATCCCGCTGCTGGACCGAAAGCTCCAGAGCTTCCACTTTGTCCTGCACGGCACCGGCCATCTGGTCAAAGCCCTGGCTCAGGATTTCAAGCTCATCCCCGGTGTGCATCCTGGTGCGCAAGGCATAATCACCCGCGGCAATGCGGGCGCTGGCGGCGGTCAGCACGGTCAGTGGGTGGGTCAGGCGGCGGCTGACAAGCCCGGCCACCACGGCAGCCCCGGCCACCACGGCAGCTTCCAGCAGGAAAAAGCGCTGCAGGCTGCGGTTGCGCGCGGCAAAAATCTCCGTTACATCAAAGGTGGTTACCATCACAAGGCCGCCCAGCAGATCGCTGCGGTAGGTGCGGGTCACATTGGGGCCGTACTGCAAAATGCTTTGGCCGTCCTGCAGGCCGTATATGGCATAGGCTTCGTCCTGGGCGGGGTCAGCGGATGCGCGGAACAGCCCCTGGGAATAAACCCCACGGGCCAGATCCCCTGCGCGCCAGGTGGCGGCGGTGATAAAATCATCCCCGCAGGTATCTTCGCCGCGGCCGGTCTGGTCCAGGTAGTAATCCTCCACCACGCCGCACAGCATGGCGTGCATGCTTTGTTCCTGCTCGGCGGCTGCGCTCAGGCGGTCCATAAAGCTGCCGTTGACCAGCACCGCACCGCCCACGGCAAAAAACGCGGCGATGACCAGCAGCATGATGCAGACAAGTTTTTGAGAAAATTTCATAGAAAAACCCGTAAGTAAGTTTGAAATTAGGAATTGGAAATGAGAAATCAGCAATTTGAGGTTATTTCTGGTCGGATTTAAGGCGGTAACCGACACGGTAGACGGTTTCGATCTTATCCGCCCAGCCAAGTTTTTTGCGCAGGCGCTGGATGTGCAGGTCCAGGGTGCGGCTGTCCAGCAGATCGCCGCCCCACACCCGCCCGTAAAATACATCGCGGTACAGCGCCGCCCCGCGGTTGCGCATGAGCTGCTCCAGCAGGTCGAACTCCCGCGGGGTCAGCTCCACCGCCTTGCCCTGCCGGGTCACGGTGCGGGCCACAATATCCATCGTTACATCAAAGGCGGTCAGGGTCTGGCCGCCGCGGCCGGTGCGGCGCAGTACGGCTTCAACACGGGCTAGAAGTTCTTCGATTTCAAACGGCTTTACGATATAATCATCGGCGCCGAGCTGCAGGCCTCTGACCCGGTCCTTAGTGGCGCCCTTGGCCGTGATAAAGATGACCGGCACCCCCAGCGGGCGCAGGTAGCCCAGCAGCTCGTACCCATCCAGGCCGGGCAGCATAATATCCAAAAGCGCCATATCAAAATTGGTGGTTTCGATGAGATCCGCCGCCGTCCGGCCATCCTCGGCCAGCGTGCAGCGGTACCCGGCGCGGGTCAGCGTCATCTCGATCAGCCGCGCGATCAGGTGCTCATCCTCCGCGATCAGTATGTTGTTCATCCGCGTTTCCTCCCTGTTTGGGGGTATTGTAACCCCGTGTTGTTACAAGGTTGTGTCCTCACAGCTATAATTTTACACTTTTTTATTTTATTTTCCACCCGCGTCGTGGTATAATGTTGAAAACTGCTTTGTCAAAGGAGAATTTTCCCATGTACGCTACCGTTCAAGAGCTTGTGGACGCGCTGACGCTGGAAGAAAAGGCCGGTCTTCCTCTGAAAGTTGTCCGTTTTATGCCTAATACCCCGGCGCAGGTCGGTGAGGGAATGACTGCTGTATGTGCCAATGAACGGGTTTCACAGGAGGAACTTGCTGAGATTCTTAAGATCACAGACAGCTTCGGATGTACGGAAGTGATCCCGGAACGTCTGATGGATGCGGCCGGTGCTGTAGGTGGCTGTGCACCGGCTTATGTGTTTATGTTCATCGAAGCTATGGCTGATGCCGCTGTCAGCCAGGGAATGCCTCGTAAACAGGCCTACAAGTTCGCTTCCCAGACTGTTCTTGGCAGTGCAAAAATGGTTCTGGAAACCGGACGTCATCCGGGAGACCTGAAAGACATGGTCTGCTCCCCTGCCGGAACTACCATCGAGGGTGTACGTACCCTGGAGAAGAATGGTTTCCGCAGTGCTGTGTTTGAAGCGCTTACTGCTGCTGCTGAGAAGGGTAAAAAATTATAATTTTTTGAAAGCATCTAACGGTCAGGCAGCCAAATATCCTCCGCCTGATCTGATCAGATTCAGCATTGTTACTGACATGAAAAAACTCCGTGTCATTCTGCCGTCATGCAGACTTCACGGAGTTTTTCTGTCTTATGTCAGCTATAGGATCTGATGGGATCTGCAATGCAGCTTCTATTTGCATGCAGGATCATCTCAGCTGTTTTTCTGTCTGCTCATGACTTTACAGAAGTTCGATCAGCGCATCAATATCCTCCATCTTCGTTCCCCAGCTTGTGGCAAAACGGATCACTGTATGATCTTCATCATATTTCTCCCAGAAATCAAACTGAACTTTTTTGCCCAGTTCTTCTTTCTTTTTATTTTCCAGAACTACAAACTGCTGGTTTGTGGGAGAATCCAGATATAACTGATAGCCTTTTTCCTGAAGGGCTTTTTTCAGTTTCATGGCTGTCTCGATGGCATTTTTGCTGATCTTTGTATACAGATCATCGGTAAACAGCGTATCAAACTGGATTCCCAGAAGACGTCCCTTTGCAAGAAGGGCACCCTGCTGTTTTACCATGGTCATGAAATGCTTCGGAGCTTTTTTCGTAAAAACGACTGCCTCTCCGCAAAGTGCGCCTACCTTGGTTCCACCGATATAGAATACATCGGTATATCTGGCGATATCTTCCAGTGTCACATCTGTCTCCGGGCTTACCAGGCCGTAGCCAAGTCTTGCTCCGTCCAGAAACAGTGGAAGATCGTATTTATGGCATACCTCGGAGATTTCTTCCAGTTCCTTCTTTGTATAAAGGGTTCCGTACTCGGTCGGATGGGAAATATAGACCATTCCCGGAAATACCATATGCTCATGGTTCGCATCCCCATAAAAGGTTTCCACATAGTCCGTGATGCTCTCTGCGCTGATCTTTCCATTTTTTTCCGGAAGTGTCAGCACTTTGTGGCCTGTGTATTCAATCGCGCCTGCTTCATGACAGCCTACATGACCTGTCTGTGCCGCAAGGACTCCCTCATAACGGTTCAGGACAGATGCGATGATCGTTGCATTAGTCTGGGTTCCTCCCACCAGGAAATACACCTCTGCATCCGGACAGCTGCAGGCTTTTCGGATCTTTTCTTTGGCAGAATCGCAGTATTTATCCGTGCCGTAACCGGAAAGCTTCTCCATATTGGTTTCCAGAAGTTTCTGCAGGATCGCCGGATGAGCGCCCTCGCAGTAATCATTTACAAAATATAACATCTCACATGCTCTCCTCATCTGTATTTTTTGCAATCTTTTTTAAGTATAAATCCCGGAAAATGTTTCTGTCAACCGGCATTGCTCTGTATACTTCTGAAGCTTTTTCACTTTTCTTTTACTGCGTTCTTTGCATATTCCGTCTGCACCAGTTCTTCATACTCTGCACGTTCGCCTAGCTCTCCTGCATCTTCCAGGATATCCTGCAGAAGCTCAAAGCTGTCTTTCTTAAAGATCAGATTTTCTTTCCAGGTGTCCTGATCATAGTACCGCTTCACAATGGTAGTGATCGTGTCGATATCTGTTTCTTTAAACTGGGGTGCGATCACTTCTGCGATCTCCTCCGGCGTATGACTCTGCACATAGTCCATACCTTTCTGAAGTGCATTTGTGAATTTCTGGATGATCTCCGGGTTTTCTTTCATGTAACTTGTTTTTACACTGTAAGATGTGTAAGGCACATACCCGGATGCTTCCCCAAGCGATGCCACCACATGGCCTGCGCCTTCTTTTTCCAGAATTGTGGCAGATGGCTCAAACTCTACGGTATACGCCGCAGAATCATCCCCTGTAAAAGCCGCCGCCGTGGAACCGAAATCAATACTCTGGTCAATGGTCAGATCTTTCTGCGGGTCAATGCCGTTTTTCTTCAGGATATATTCAAATACCATTTCCGGCATGCCACCTTTTCGCCCGCCAAGAACTTTCTTTCCTTTCAGATCTTCCCACTTGAAATCCGGCATCTCTTCTCTTGCAACAAGAAAATTTCCCGCGCGTTGGGTCAGCTGGGCGAAGTTCACGGCCGGATCGGTTGCCCCTTCCTGGTATGCATAGATCGATGCTTCCGCTCCCATGAAGCCGATATCTGCCTCACCGGAGATCAGAGCTGTCAGAACTTTATCTGCGCCAAAACCAGTTACCAGTGTCAAGTCCAGACCTTCCTCTGCAAAATATCCCTCTTCGATCGCCACATACTGCGGCGCATAGAAAATCGAATGCGCTACCTCATTTAATGTAACCTTCGTAATCTTCTCCTCTGCCCCGTCCTTCTTAGCAGCAAAAGCCGTCATCGGCAGCGCGGTCACCGCCAAAACCACTGCCGCCGCCAGGGAAATCCATTTTTTATTTTTCATGCAGATACTCCTTTAAGAAACTTCTGCTGTTAGGATATGCAAAATTGCTCAATTAGTGACCACCGGGACACACAAAGTGTCACAAAACACCGTCCCCATGGTTCTTGCTGTAATTTACCGTTTGATCTATAATGTAAACACACAATTAAACGAGAGAGGTATTTATTATGGTTTATTGCACATTAGGTCATATTTCAAAAAACGGTATTAAATATAATGCTGTTTCTAAGCAGTATTCTGTGTTATTTTCCAATTTGAAGGTTGGTAGAGAGCCTGGCAAGGATGGCTTGATATATTTCGATGAAAAGGTTGTCCGTATGTCGGGAAAGTATTGTGTCGAAATAGATATGTGTCAGGAAACCTATAAAATGTATGTATTTAATTCAGAACACAGGGAAGTCATAGATGTTCCATTGGAGAGTATCGTAAAGAGTCACTACAACTATTTCAAGAAACATCAATATATATTTGTTGTAGCACAAAAAGCAGTAAAAGAAAGTAATAAGCCTGATTGCAAGAAAATAATTTTCGACTTACCAATACAGTTCTGGGGTATATCTAAAAGCAAAAATTGTTTTGTAGAAATATTTAATAATCAGTTTATTGTACAGAATTATAAACGTGTTGCAGTAATGACTTTTGGTGAAAAAACATCGGATGTAGAAGTGAAACTTTCAATTCAGCTTAAAGATGGTAGCTGGAAAGAACAGACAATGTCAGCAGGACGTTTTTGGTATACGGTAGATGCTGCGAAAAAGAAGAAAAAAGAAAATAAAATGTATTAATATCTTTATCACAGGTAGACAACATCTCGTTTTTAATCTAGAAACTTGAAGATAATTGTTCTGACGCGGACTGAATCAATTGAGCCAGACATCCTCGGCGACAAAGCGGCGGAAATATCGCTGATGACATTTCCGCCGCATCTTTATAAACGATGATTAATTTCTCCGTCCCTGTTTCGACTGAACCTTATCCTCATACATATTAAGGTCTGCTTCGTTGAGGAGATCCAGCAGGGAAGCTTCCGGATAGTCGCCTGAGAAGGCGTAGCCGCAGGCATAATTGATCTGGCATTTCACATTGTTTTTCTCACACCACTCCTGAAAAAAATCTGCCTGCACACTGCCTTTGTTGATTCCAACTCTGGCATTCTCAAGCGTAGAAAGATCGGTTGCGTTGATATCTATTCTGTCCTCACGCACAAACAGATAATAATATTCTCTTCCCTGCTCTTCATTTGCAAAATAGATATCCTTCTTGTATATTTTTTCTCATCTTTCCCCCCTGTCAAGCAGATCTGGTCAGTCCGCTTTTATATTTTTTTGCGTAACCGGACAGTTGCTCTGAAACTGGGTTTCTACTGTATATCTGGCTACTTTTTTCACTGATATTTCCATGATACAATGCCGGGTTATCCTGCGTCAACATAATTTCCGTTAAGAAATCCTACTGTGCTTTTTTTCTCAAAAATATTGTCACGTCGTGAATCATATGTTAAAATATGCACCGAAACTGGTTCGAAAACCTCCCAGTATAAAAAACTAGGCAAAGTAAAAAAAGAATTTCCGGCTGCACGTATACACAATCTGCAGTCTTTTTACGGATGCTTTTGTTTATTGGAGGTGATAAACAAAAGCATTTTTTTTGCTTTGACACAAGTTGGAAAGGAACAAAATGAACAAACGAAAAATCATCATTGACTGCGACCCGGGAATTGATGACAGCCTGGCCATCATGCTGGCTCTTACATCACCGGAAATCGAAGTACTTGGAATCACCATTGTCTGCGGAAATTCCCCCGTGGAAATGGGATTCGAAAACGCAAAAAAGATCCTGAAGCAGATGAACCGGCTGGATGTGCCGGTCTATATGGGGGAACCCAGACCTTTGAAGCGGGATTACGTAAACGCTCTGGATACTCATGGCGCTGACGGGCTCGGCGAAAGCTTTCTGCCCGAGGTCCCCGGATATCAGCAGGAAATCGGTGCTGTAGATTTTCTCTCCAAGGCGCTGATAAAAGAAAAAGTCTCCGTGATCGCCCTGGGTCCCATGACAAATCTTGCACGCCTGATCCAGAAAGCCCCGGCAGCTTTTGACCAAATCGAGGAACTGGTATCTATGGGCGGTTCTTTTAAAAGCCACGGAAACTGTTCCCCTGTTGCAGAGTATAACTACTGGTGCGATCCGGATGCTGCCGCACTGGTCTATGACACCCTTCACCAGAATGGAAAAATGATCCACATGATCGGTCTTGATGTGACAAGAAAGATCGTTCTCACTCCTACTCTTCTGGAATATATCTGTCGTCTGAATAAAGAGACCGGAGAATTTATCCGAAAGATCACGAAATTTTATTTTGACTTTCACTGGGAATGGGAGCATATCATTGGCTGTGTGATCAACGATCCACTGGCAGTGGCATACTTTCTGGATCCGGATATCTGCCAGGGTTTTGATTCCTATGTACAGATCGAAACCGAAGGAATCTCTCTTGGACAGTCCGTTGTGGATTCCATGGATTTTTACCGGAAAACACCAAATACAAAAGTACTGACCGAAGTAGACGTATATGCATTCTTCCAGCTGTTCCTCTCCAGGATCCTTGGTCTGGAACCGGAAAAACTGGATATTTTGCAGGATTTAATATAAGGAGTGACTGAATATGAAAACAGAAAAAATAAACGTACAGAAAATCTGCCTGATTGCTTTCGCCATCTGTATTAATTTCGTAGGCGGACAGATCGCGCTTTTTCTGAAACTTCCCATTTATCTCGACAGTATCGGTACTGTATTTATTGCTTCAATTCTTGGACCGTTTTATGGCATGCTTCCTAATCTCATCAGCGGATTATTGATGGGAATGACTGTGGATATTTATTCTCTGTATTATGCTCCGGTGGGAATCGTTCTCGGTTTTGTGACCGGTCTTGTATACCGGAAATTTCAGCCGAAAAAATGGCAGATCTTTCCGGCGGCCATTGCGATCACCCTTCCGTCAACTCTGATCAGCTCCTGCATCACTGCATTTTTGTTCGGCGGGATCACCTCTTCCGGTTCCTCCATTCTTGTACAGCTTCTCGCAAAAACACCTCTTGGAATGGTCGGAAGCTGTTTTGCAGTCCAGTTTATCACCGATTACATTGACAGAATTCTCTGTCTTGCACTGGCAGCTGTCCTGATGGGAGCATTGCGAAAAAGTATGAAAGAGAGTTTTATCCGATGAAAATTTTAATTACAGGTACCAGCTCCGGGATCGGAAAGGGATGTGCGGAGTTTTTTCTGAAAAAAGGCCATGAAGTCTATGGCTTCGATAAAAATGCCGCCACGATCACTCAGCCCGGATATACCCATTTCTGCCTGGATATCCGGGATAAGGATTCCTACCCGGAACTCCCTCCTGTAGATATCCTGATCAACAATGCAGGAACCCAGGACGGAAATGACATTGACGTAAACTTAAAAGGAACCATTTCCATTACCGAACATTACGGAATCCACCCTGATATTTACTCTATTGTGATGATCGGCTCAGCAAGCGGACATACCGGCTCCGAATTCCCGGAATATGCAGCCAGCAAGGGTGGCGTTCTGGCCTATGCCAAAAATGTGGCAATGCGGATCGCGCCTTACCAGGCCACCTGCAACAGCCTGGATTTCGGCGGCGTCATGACAGAGCTGAACCGTCCGGTGATGGAGGACAAAAAACTCTGGGATCAGATCATGGATCTGACTCCGCTGAAGCGGTGGATGACTGTGGATGAAGCTGCAGAATGGATTTATTTTATGGCTGTAAAAAACCGCTTCTGTACAGGCCAGAATATTCTCATCGATGGCCTGGAAGCCGGAAACTGCAATTTTATCTGGCCGGATGAAACGTGAGATTTCTCTTAACACCGCCAGACGCTCCACAATATAAAAATCTCCTCTACCGTCTATTCTGATCTGTGTTATAATAGACCTCATAATACTGGCGTTCCGGTCTATCACTATGCCAAGCAGGCAGATGCCATCTGTCCATAAACACAGGATACATTTCCGGAACGCTGTCAACAGGAGGAAATCGTTATGAATATTAAAGAAGAAATCCATTCATTATCAGAAGAAATGCTCACAAACCTTGGCAGACTGGTTGCCATCGACTCCCAGCTCGGCACACCTGCCGAAGGAAAGCCTTTCGGTGAAGGCCCTGCAAAAGCCCTGAAAGAAGGTCTCAAGATTGCCGATGAGCTTGGTTTTAAAACCGTAAACCTGGACAACTACTGTGGCTATGCAGAAATGGGTGAGGGCGATGAGATCGTTGGAATCGCCGGACATCTGGATATCGTGCCAGTGGGTGGTGACTGGACTTATGATCCATTTAAGCTTACCCGTGAAGGCGACCATGTATACGGACGTGGAACTACCGATGACAAAGGTCCGATTCTGGAAGCGCTCTACGCCATGAAGCTTCTCCGCGACCACGGTGTAAAACTGAACAAAAGAGTCCGCCTGATCATGGGCTGCAACGAAGAGACCGGTTCCAGATGTATGGCTCACTATAACCAGGTAGCCGAAGAGCTCTCCTGTGGTTTCACACCGGATGCCAATTTCCCATGTATCCACGGCGAAAAGGGACAGCTGGGTATGATGGCCTACTCCAAAAACACCAGGATCCTTTCCATGAACGGCGGTTTTGTTTCCAATGCAATGTGCGACACCTGCACAACTGTTATTCCCGCCGAAGATGATCTGAAAGAAAAGCTGGAAGCAGCACTTTCCCATACAAAGCTCCAGGAATACAAAGTAACTGAAGAAAATGGTGAGCTTACCATCTACGCCAAAGGTGTTCCGGCTCATGCCAGCACCCCGCACCTGGGAGTCAATGCTGCAGGTGTAACCTTTGAATGCCTGGCAGAGGCAGGATTTGAAGATGATTTTGTAAAATTCTATAACTCCCATATCGGCACTGCCTGTGACGGTTCCGGCATCGGTCTGAAATTTGCGGATGAATACGGAGATCTGACCCTGTGCAACGGAATCGTAAAAACAGAAAACGGCGTGATCTCCTGCACCATCGATATCCGTGTCCCGGTTACTCTTAAGGAAGCAGAGATCCGCAAAATGTGTGAGGACAAACTGGAGGATAAAAACGGACGTATTGAGATCAACAACGTTGTTGCCCCATTATTCTTCCCAAGAGAATCTCCACTGGTAAATGCCCTGTACAAAGCTTATACAGATGTAACCGGCGACACAGAGCACAAACCAATGGTCATCGGCGGCGGCACTTACGCAAAATCCCTCAAAAACATCATCGCCTTCGGACCTGAAAAAGAAGGAATCGACTATCGCATCCACGGAGCCGACGAATTTATCCTGGTTTCCGGTATGGAAGAAGCAGTCCTGATCTATATGGAAGCGATCAGAAATCTGCTTGCTATCTGAAAAATACTATAGAAAGATAGGAGAATTTTTATATGAAAGCACATAAATACTGGTCACTTGGAGCATTGCTCTGCATGACAGGTTCTTTTTACACAGGCTACAGAAAATTCATGAAAGCACACAAATATTTCTCTTTCGGCACACTGTTTTGTATGATCATGGCTATCTGGTCCGGTCACAAAATGATCACTCCCTCAAAAAGATCGCAGGAAAAAGAATGTCCTGCTGACAACAAATAACTGCAAATATGAAATTAAAATTAATCGCACTTGATATTGACGGTACACTTACCAACGATGAGAAAAAAATCACAGCAGATACCCTAAGCACACTTCTGAAATTTCAGGAACAGGGAATCCGGGTAATGCTGGCTTCTGCCAGACCTGTACCCGGACTTTATTCTGCTGCCAGTGAGCTGCGCCTTGGTGACCACCACGGCATCCTCATGGCCTACAACGGCGGAAAAGTCGTAGACGCCACAGACGGACAACTTCTTTCACAAACCCATATGGACCTTAATAAAACCCGGGAACTTCTCCGTTTTCTGGAAGCGCTTCCTGTCACTGTAATCCTGGACGACGGCGAACGCTTCTATGTGGAAGATGCTCATGGATATAAGGTGGAATACGAATGCTGGAACAATCAGATGGACTGCACAGAAATCGATAACCTTGCAGATTTTCTGGATTTTTCCCCGGTAAAGCTTCTCCTATCTGTTGACCCGGATCATATCCTGAACATTCAGGATATGATCCGCAGCCATCTTCCCGATGATCTCTGTGTTGTCCGCACGGCACCTTTTTATCTGGAAATCATCCCGGTTTCCATCAATAAGGGAAAAGCTCTTCTTGATGTGTGCAGCCGCCTTTGTATCGATCCGGCTGACACGGCAGCATTCGGTGATTCCGAAAATGACATCCCTATGCTCCAGGCTGCCGGCTGTGGTGTTGCCATGGGTAATGCGGAAGATGCGGTAAAGGCTGTCGCTGATAAGGTTACACTGTCCAATAATTCGGACGGTATCGCCCATGCACTTCGTGAACTGATAATGTAACAATTGTTTTCCTATTTCCATACTGGTATAATACGAAAAGACTTTTCAGTATCACGGAGGAAAAAATATCTATGGAACTTTTATTTCTGGCGCTGTTTGCAGCCAGTCTCATCGCATGTGTAGTCACCGGTGCTTCTGTTGTTTTTGCCCTGATATTCGGGTACATTCTGTTCTTTTCCTATGGACTGATCCATGGAAAAAGTGTAAAAGAGATGCTTCGTTTTTCCCGGAACGGAATTTTCACAGTAAAAAATGTTCTACTGACTTTGTTACTGATCAGTATGCTCACAGCGATCTGGCGTGCCTGTGGTTCCATTGCCTATATCGTATATTATGCATCTGCCATCTGTACTCCTTCCGTGATGCTGCTGGCGTCTTTTCTTCTGTGCTGTCTGATCTCCTTCCTTACGGGAACCTCCTTTGGAAGCGCCGCCACCATCGGCGTAATCTGTATGACTATGGCCAACAGTATGGGTATTCCTCCCTTTCTTACCGGCGGCGCGATCCTGGCCGGGATTTTTTTCGGGGACCGGTGTTCTCCGGTTTCCACCAGTGCGCTTCTTGTCAGTGAACTGACAAAAACGGATCTTTTTTCCAATATCCGGAATATGACACGCAGTGCTCTGGTTCCCTTCATACTCAGTTGTGTTCTGTATGGAATTCTCGGCTTTTCCGTCCATACCAGCACGGCTGTCGATACCACCCGGAACCTGCTTGTGAATTACTATAATTTCACTCCTCTGATGCTGCTGCCGGTTATGATCGTGCTGGTACTTTCCCTTCTTCATGTGGATGTAAAAAAGACCATTGCCATCAGCGGACTGGTGGGAATGGCCATTGCGGTGAGTGTACAGCACTTTCCGGTGTCGGAACTTCCTGCTTTATGTTTCTCAGGATTTTCGCCTTCTGATGGGAAGATTGCGAAACTGATGAGCGGCGGCGGTTTTCTTTCCATGCTGCGGGTTTATCTGATCGTTGGAATTTCTTCCTGCTATTCCGGCATGTTTGAGGGAACCGGATTTCTGAACGGAATTGAAGCCCTGATGGAAAAACTGGGTTCCAGGATCACCCCTTATGGCACAACCTTACTGACTTCCATTGTCACTTCCGCCATCTCCTGCAACCAGACTCTTGCCATCATGCTCACCAGCCAGCTGTGCGGGGAAAACAATCCGGAAAAATCTTCTTTTGCCCTGGATCTGGAAAATACGGTGGTGGTCATAGCGCCCATGATCCCCTGGTCCATTGCAGGAGCCGTGCCGCTGGCTGCCATTGGTGCGCCAAACATCAGTATCGCAGTTGCCTTTTATCTGTATCTGCTGCCGCTGTGGGGACTGGCTGTGCATCTGTTCAGGTAGGGTCTGTTTTTACCGTCAGATCCTTCACCCAAAGATACTTCTTATAATTCAGATACACAGCCGGGATCTTCACAAATTCATCCAGACTGATGATAAAGTAAACCGCAAGCACCGGAAGCTTCAGCACAAATGCGGCGATAAGGCCCAGTGGAACCATAATACACCACATGGAAATACAGTCACAGTACAGCCCGAACTTACTGTCTCCGCCTGCACAGAAAATTCCGCTGATGGTTACTCCGTTTACCGAACGTCCGATCATATAATAAGCACAGATCAGGAGCATTCCCTTAAGATATCCTTCCGCTGTAACGCTTAGGTTGGCCGCACGGAGAATCAGCGGACTGAATGCCAGAAGCACCAGTCCGGATACGATTCCGCTGGAAACAGACAGATGACAGAGCCTTCTGCCGTATTCTTTGGCTTTCTCCAGTTTTCCGGCTCCCAGTTCGTTTCCTACCATGATTCCGCCACCGTTTCCAAGTCCCATACAGAAACATCCGGCCAGGTTTTTGACAATGCTGGCAATGGAATTGGCGGCTACCGCATCACTTCCCAGATGTCCCATAATTACGGAATACATGGAAAATCCGGTTCCCCAGACGATCTCATTGCAGATCACCGGTGTTGTATATTTCCAGAAATCTCTCCTGAGAACGGGATCGTCTCTGCGGAGATATTTTGCCCGGAGTTTTACCTGATCTTTTCCCACAGTTTCCAGAACGCACCATGTAACTTCAATGATACGAGCCGTTACTGTTGCCAGTGCGGCTCCGGCAATCTCCATTCTTGGCATTCCGAATAATCCATAGATCAGCACTGCATTGATAAAAATATTTACTACCACACTTGTGGCGCTGATCATGCTGCTTTTTGCCGCTCTGCCGCTGTTTTTCAGGATGCAGAGATACATCTGTGAAATTCCGGTAAGCAGATAGGATACCGCGATCACACGAAGATACAGGGAACCGCCCCGGATCAGTACCGGATCATTGGTAAAGATCCTCATCAGCATTCCCGGGATCAGCAGCGCGGACAGAGTAAAGATCAGGGAGATTGCAGTCGTAACTTTCATCACAAAGGCAAAGATCCTCTCCACTGCCGGAATATCTCCCTTTCCCCAGTACTGGGCTGCGATGAGCGAAAGGCCGATGGTCATTGCTTCCAGAAGAAGATTGTGGATAAATGTTATCTGCCCTGCCAACGATACTGCGGAAAGAGAATCCTGTGAGATCACTCCCAGCATCAGGGCATCGGATGCACTGACCAGAGCCAGCATAAACTGCTGAAAAGCGATGGGCATCACCAGGCTTATAAGCTTTCTGGTGAATGCCGGGTCTTTTTTATTTTTCATTTATTTTTGCCCATGCCTCCTCATCGAATTTTCGGTCTTTAAAGTAATATGGCTTGTCCGCATCCGTGATCTCGCGGATCACGCGGCAGGGATTTCCGGCTGCACATACATTGTCCGGAATGTCCTTTGTCACTACGCTTCCCGCGCCGATCACAACGTTATTTCCAATCTTTACACCCGGAAGAACGCAGCAGCTTCCGCCGATCCACACATTGTCCCCGATGGTGACAGGAATCCCGTACTCAAAAGCGGAATTCCTGCACTCCGGATGGATCGGATGCCCGGCTGTGTAAATACCTACATTGGGGCCAAACATTACGTTATCCCCGATGGTGATTTTTCCCACATCCAGCATCACGCAGTGGGTGTTGGCATAAAAATTCTCTCCGACTTCGATATGGCTTCCGTACTCACAGTGAAACGGCGGCTCAAAATATACGTTTTTCTTATGTTTCAGTCCTGTGCGTTCCAGATATTCCATACCCTTTTCCGGGTCAAAAGGCATGGCCTCATTGTACTCCCGGACGGCCTTTTTTGTTTCTTTCTGCTGCGCCACTACTGCATCATCGGAGATGTATGCCATTTCGTGATCTCTTCTGTAAATATTGTCCATTGTAAATCCCTCTCTTATAAATACACTTTGTTTTCTTCAAAAAAATGCCCGGTGTCTCCTGACGCACTGTGAGTGATTCCGGAGAGGACGGCGGCATGCTCCACTATATCTGCCTTACAGTTTACGCGGACATTGACCGAAGCATCTTTTCGTTTTATAATTATATTGTATATTTTTAAGTTATTCTATCGGTTTTCTATCTAACTTTATAACAATCCTGCGAGGTATGAATATGATCTATATAGACTTAAAGGATGACCTTTCTGAAAAAATGGTCTACGATTATCCTGACTGTCCGGCCTACACCATCCATGAAATGCTTTCCCACTATCCCAATTATTCCGCTATCAGCCACTGGCATGATGACATTGAATTTCTGATGATTCAGTCCGGCCAGATGCAATATAATGTCAACGGAAAAATCCTCACTCTGGAACAGGGACAGGGGATTTTTGTAAATTCCAGGCAGATGCATTACGGATTTTCTGAAAGTCACAGGGAATGTGAATTTTTTTGCATCCTCATCCACCCCATGCTTCTGTGCACATTACCTGCCTATGAAAAAAACTTCGTCCTTCCTCTGATCCGGAACAACGAAGTTCCCTTTTTTATCTTTGATCCCGGGATTTCCTGGCAGGCACAGATTCTGAAACAAATGGCCGACATCTATGTGCACCGTAAGAGTAAAACTGCTCCTTTACGGATCCTGTCCTCTTTTTCCCTGATCTGGGCTCTGCTTCTTGAACATCTGCCCTCTGCCTCCCGGACCGAAGACCATACCAATACAGATCTTACCGCCATCCGGAACATGACCGGTTTTATCCAGCAGAACTACACTTCCAGGATTTCCCTTAAGGAAATTGCGGCTGCCGGTTCCGTAGGTATCAGCAAATGCTGCAAACTCTTTTCCAGATATTTCAGCCAGAGTCCAAATCTCTATCTGAATCAGTACCGCCTGAATAAAAGTGCTCAGCTTCTCCGGGAAACCGATATGACTATAACAGAAATCGCTCTTTCCACCGGCTTTGGCAGTGCCAGTTATTATGCGGAATCTTTTCGAAAATGGGCAGGCATGAGTCCCGGGAAATTTCGCAAAGCCTGATAACTGCCCCAGGCAGATCACACTGTCTTCCGGAATTTTGCCGGTGACACCCCGAACTGTTCCCGGAACAGATGATAAAAATGGCTCACATTAGAAAATCCACAACACTCACAGATGTCCAGGATCTCCCTGTCTGTCTGCGCCAGAAGATAGACCGCGTATTTCAGACGTTCCTGGTTGATATACTGAGTAGGAGTTTTCCCGCTGATCTGCTTCATCAGCCTGCAGAGATGGCTCGGAGAACAGGGCGCCAGCTCACACATTCTTTCATAGCCTTCCTGAAGATTTTCGATCTTGGACATATTTAAGAGAAGTTCTGACAGCCAGGACGGCATCTGATTCCAGGGATCCTTTTCATCGTAAGTGAAAAAATAATCCTCCAGAAGAAGCGCAATGATACACTGTGCATGATATCTTGCATGCCTGGGATGGCTTTCGTTTACCAGATTTCCGGCAGTATCCATGGCATCCAGGACTTTGCGGAAATTTTCCCCTTCCAGATGAACATAGGCCGGCATCTCGCTGTTTATCAGTTTATCCATCTTTTCTTCCTGTTCCAGAAACAAAGAAACATTTCGAAGCACCTGGGTGGAAAAGCCCAGATTCCGGACACAGAAATTCTCTGAATGAAAAAAGCTGTAACTGTGCATATCATTGGGGCGTATAAAAAACAGGTCTCCTTTTTTCACCGTCTGCACGGAATCATTGATCAAATGATAGGCCGTACCCTCTGAAATAATAAAAAGTTCATAATGATTATGGGTATGTAGCGGCACATGCTTGTAAATATCCGAGATCGTATAGGAAAGTCCGGACTCTTTGCGCAGTGGATATTGTTCTTTTCCAAATACCGGTATTGCCATTTTTTCTACTCCTCCCCGTTTTCTGATATCAATATACTACAAAAATCTGACAGCTGTAAACAAGAAACACGGTGGAAATTATGATATTCTTTTACCGCATTGAAGAAGATTTCTCTGATGCAGAAACTTGATCTTTATTTTTTCAGGGAGGACTTATTATCATGTCATCATCCAAAGCTCGATTTTTTAATCCGGCTGTTGTAGGCCTGATCATGCTCAGCTTTTTTCTGGGTACCAGTGAATATACAGTGATCGGTATCCTGCCGGAAATTGCTGACGGATTCGGGATTTCACTGACACAGGCCGGAAGTATTGTATCTCTGTTTGCTTTCGCCTATGGCCTGGGCACTCCGTTTCTGGCTGCCTATGTGGGAAAATACAACCGTTTCCGTATTACCATGCTTGGAATTTCACTGTTTGCACTCTGCAACCTGATCTGTGCCATTGCTACCAATTACATGGTATTTCTGGTATTCCGTATTCTTACGGCTGTCGTTTCCGGTACTGTGGTTTCCATCTCCATGACTTATGCGGAAGATGTTGCTTCCATCCCGGAGCATATCCCAGGTGTGATCGCAGGTGTTTTTTCGGGCTTCAGTATCGCTTCGGTCATCGGTGTGCCTATCGCTTCCACCATCACTCATGTTTTTGGATGGCGTGCGGCTTTTATCACGATCTTTGTGGCGACTCTGGCTCTGCTGGCGCTTCTGTTTATGAAACTGCCACGTCAGAACCGTCTGAAAGCAGGAAGTATCCTGGAACAGTTTAAGCTTTTTCTGGATAAAAGGATCTCCATCGGCTGTGCCATTGTTTTCCTGGCCGGTGCTTCCACTTACTGTTTTTATACATACCTGACACCGATTTTCCAGCAGGAACTTCACATTCCGGATTCCATGTTAAGCCTTGCGCTTCTGATCTTCGGTATTGCAGCTATCACCAGCAACGTAAGTTCCGGTCAGGTGGCAAACAAAACCGGCATCCGCATGCTGCCTCTGATCTATGTGATCCAGACTGTATGTCTGCTGCTTCTTCCCATTGCCACCCACAATCTGGTAAGCGGAGGACTGGTACTTTTTATCCTGGGTGTTGTGATGTATCTTCTGAACTCACCGCTGCAGATGCATTTCCTGAACATTGCCACCAGGGATCACCCTGCCTGTGTAAACCTGGCTTCTTCTCTGATCTCGGTTTTCTTTAACTTCGGTATTGCAGCCGGTTCTGCCATGGGTGGTGTGATCGTAAAATATGCCGGACTTCGGTTTGTGGGAATCGGCGGTGCCATTCCCGGTATCGGAGCGATCATCTGTGCGGTGATCCTGCTTCAGATCATGAAACCGGGTGCGGATATCCGGTAAATCAAACAATACTGTCCATTTACCGGGACTATGACATTTCCATAAATTACTGCCATACAAAAATACAGTCAGGAATATATCAGAATCTACATCCGATACTCCTGGCTGTATTTTTATCTGCATCTTGCCTTGTATCACTCTTTTTATTTTCCTGTAATTTTCATCATTCGTCGTTTTTACAGTACAATAAAAAGGACTTTATATCTTTCTTATTTCATCTCGATCTTAAATAGTCTGGCTGCTTTTTCCTGCGGCATCTTCACTGCAAGATTTCCATTTTCGATCTTATATTCGCACATCTCTTCTTTCGGATAGATTACGGATACCTTACTGATCTGCTCTGAGTCTTCCAGCGGGATCACCGCTTCTGTTGTTCCCGGTGTCCATACAGAAAGATAGGTATTCTTCTCTGCTTTTACTCCGTAAGCGAGAACTTCCGACTTCAGAGTACCGAAGCCCAGCGGGAAGAACGGCACACCGTCACGGACTTCCTCACGGATCTCTTTATACAGGGCGATTCCCTCTTTCATACGGTTCATGGAATTCTCGCCAAGCTTCCATACCATACCGCTGATATACGGGCGAAGGAGCATACCGTTTACCACATTGTAGATCACATGCTCTTCTTCATCCTCATACGGATATACCCACATGCCACCCTGCTCAGGGGCAACCGCACTTGCCACATTGGCTGCAATATTGGCATTGTAGAGATAATCGGTCTGGTCACTGGTTGACTGAAGGCTTAAGACTTTCAGCATACCATAGTCCATACGCTGTCCGCCGGAACCGCAGTTCTCCACAACAAGATCCGGATAATCACGGAAGATCTCCTCATACCACTGATGGAGGCATTCATAATGCTCACGGATGGCATCTGCACAGCTGTCGCTGTTCAATTCACTTCCGTATCCCATCGTTACGTTATAGTCCACCTTAAAGTACTCTACGCCATAATCACGGATCAGCCTGTCCACTACATCACGGCAGTATTTCCGTACTTCCGGATTGCGGAAATCCAGCATGTAACGTTTGTTGTCAATGTGGCGTTTTCCATGGCGGCAGACAAACCAGTCATCCGGAAGTTTATTTGCAAGCTCACAGGCAACTCCCATAACTTCGATTTCCAGCCAGAGTCCCATTTTCAGGCCTTTGCTGTGTGCGTAATCGCAGACTTCTTTCAGGCCTCCAGGGAATCTTCCGGATGCTTCCTTCCATTCACCGACACGGTCCCACCAGAATCCGTCGTCATACCATCCTGCATCCAGACAGTAATATTCGCATCCCAGCTCTGCCGCCTTGTCAATGATGGAAAGCTCCCGCTCTGTTGTGGGATCTCCCATCAGGCAGTTCATGTAATCATTAAATACCACGTTCAGTTTCTCATCGTCCGGATTCGCTCTGCGTACTTTTCTACGATATCTGGTCAGCGCTGCTACTGCCGGATTCAGACCTCCTTTTACAACGGCTGCCCCTGCCGGAACAGTTGTGAAGCATTCTCCCGGTTTCAGATTCTTATACCAGCCATGCTCCTGCTCTGTGGCACCGCTTACAGTAAGATACAGATTTCCACCCTGGGCGGAACCATATTCTATCAGCCACTGTCCGGAACTTTCAACCTGGAAAATATAAGTTTCCCCTGTTTCTCTGTCTTCGGCAATTCCCATTGGAAGATACTCGCAGGTAGACCAGGTTCCCTTTCCACTGTAACAATAACGGTTCAGTCCATATCCCTGATGATTAAATCCGTCTACGACCATTCCGTTTAAGTTCAGTGTCTCTGCATCATATTTCTGCCACTGTGCCTCACAGCACCAGCTGTTAAACGGTACATAGATATCTGTTTTTTTGTAATAAGGTTTGTCACCGCCTCTGGAAATTCCCTGATATATAAAAGAAGAAACGTAAGTCAGGCCCTGATCTTCACTTCCCTCGTTGGTGATCTCTGTCCAGGTCTGCACTGCCGGAACTCCGTCAAACAGGCGCATATGATATACGGCTTTCAGCTTTTCCGGAGAAACCATTACGATCTCCAGTTCTTTTCCACCGTCCTGCTCTTTCAGTTCATGTTTCTCATAAACAAAGTCTACAGAGGACTGATTGATGTTGTTTTTGTAAGCATGCATATTCAGGCTTCCGGTGCCGCTTCTGTGGATCTCAACAGCCGGATAATAAATATCTTCCTTCGGCTCCATGGCTGCCTTTTTTACTTCCTGTGAAGAAAGATCTGCCAGCTCTACCACGCCGTTTTCACGGATACGGAACTGGATATCCAGGCCGTTTTCATGTAATTCGATTGTTTTCATGTTCCCGTTTTGGTCGCTCATACAAAATATCCTCCCGTTTTTGTAATCTTGCTTTCAGTATATCATCGGATTTTCCGCAAGGTGACAGGTATCATCCCCTGAATGAAAAAATGCAATATATTGTCGCATTTATTTTTACGTGATATACTGTTCACAGACCACAAAACGGACATTACAGCAACTGTGGATTGAGAATATACGAGTCAAATGGATATTCGTGATCTCACGACATGCTCAGGAGGTTTTTCATGCCAGACATTTTTCAGGATTCTTCCAAATATTTTCATATTTCCGCCTTTTATGCCCTTTCCCTGCCGTATTATCATATGGAACATCACACACATTCCAGCTATGAGATCATGTACATTACTTCCGGTTCCTGCCGGGTTTTCTGCATGGATGAGGAACAGGACATGGAATTTCCGCTGAAATCCGGGCAGTTTATCTTTATACGCCCGGGTATCCCGCACAGGCTTGAGATCCCGGACGGTTTTCCATGCTCGATCCTGAATCTGGAATTTTCCCTCACCTCCGAAAAAAGCCCGGTTTCTCTGGACCTACTTCTGAAAAAAGATCCCGGATTTTCCCGGTTCTGGAATTTTATTGCCTCCTCCCGGGGATTCTGCTCCGGCACGGATTCCCGGAATTTCGGATACAGCCTGAAAGACCTTCTCACCTTTTTACAGCGCAGTTCCGATCAGATAAAGGAGGAAGAATTTCTCTTCTTTCTTCTGTTTGGCCGTATGCTCACAGAACTTGCTTTCTGCGCCCGCTCCAGCCGGAACACCCAGGGAAGTGTTTATCTGAAAAAAGCGCTCCGGTATATTGATGAACATTATCTGGAAGACATCGATATTCCTGCCATTGCCGCATATGCAGGGATCAATAAATCCTACCTCCAGGCACTTTTTACAGAAAAAAACGGCTGTACCATCAACACTTATATCAACCGCAAGCGTATGGAGCAGGCCGCCTTTCTTCTGTGCAACAGCACTCTTCACATTACGGATATTGCCTTTTCTTCCGGATATAACAGCCGGCAGCATTTTGCACATACCTTCGAAAAATTTTATCACATGAGTCCTTCCCGGTACCGGAGCCTGCATACCCGTCCTCTTCGCTCGGATACCGAAAAGAAACGCTATCATATGGCGGACGGACGGAAGCTGGAAAGTGAACCTTTTCCGCAGGAATAAAACTTACCATCTCAGATCCATCTTCAGGCTGATACCTGCAATACACGTCTGATCAACCTGAAAAAAGCCGGCCAGGCACGAAGATCTTATCTCTTCGATAACCTGGCCG
>OICK01000363.1_pt1 | contig 22209 bp, 17 predicted proteins | sample 1581281 | NCBI WGS metagenome assembly OICK01 (sample SAMEA3882557, study PRJEB24775) | human gut metagenome | biome: human-associated habitat; feature: intestine environment; material: feces | place: Netherlands | collected 2009/2010 | reverse complement strand
TCGATAGATTTCTTGTAAAGTGCAGCCTGCTTTTCATCAGGAATAAGGATCATGATGATATCAGATGTCTTTGCAGCCTCTTCAGTTGTCATAACTGTAAGGCCCTGCTGCTCAGCCTTTGCCCAGCTCTTAGAGCCCTCGTAAAGACCTACTACTACGTCAACGCCGCTCTCTTTAAGGTTGAGTGCATGAGCGTGACCCTGTGAACCGTAACCGATAATGGCAACTCTCTTACCCTTGAGTACGTTAATGTCGCAATCCTGCTGATAGAATATTCTTGCCTGTGCCATTGTTAATTCCTCCAAATTCAGAAATTTTAGATTTATTTTATGTAGCCTTGCGGCTATATAATCAAAGTTTATTTGCTTGCGTTGAATGTGTCAGAGCCTTTCTCTATAGCGATAGTGCCCGTTCTTACCATTTCGATTATTCCGTAAGGTGCGATGACCTCTTCAAATCTGCAAAGGTGAGCGTATGTATCGCAAAGCTCCAATGTCATTGTCGTAAGTGTTATATCCATGACCTTAGCTCCTGTGATATCCGCAATAGTCATTATCTCGCTGCGTCTGTTTGCAGCTGCCGACACCTTGACTATCATAAGCTCTCTTGCGAGATACTCATTAGCCTCGAATGTCTTTACCTTGATGACCTCGATAAGCTTGTTGAGCTGCTTTTCTATCTGCTCAACTGTATGCTCGTCGCCGTCAGCAACTATCGTTATCCTTGAAACAGCAGGGTCATGTGTTGGACCTACCGCAAGGCTCTCGATATTAAAACCACGTCTTGAAAACAGTCCAGAAATTCTTGAAAGAACACCGCTGTGGTTTTCCACAAGAACTGAGATCGTATGTTTCATAAATTAACCTCCAAAGGAAACCTTTCCTTAGTTTTTTATTATATCAGCTTATTATTAAGATTTCTTGAACGCAAAAGCTATATACTGTAAACGCTACAGATAGTTAAAATATTGACCCTATAGCGTTGGCATATCCTTATCCACAATGACTTCCACAAGGCATATGCCCTTATGTTCGGCGAGCATCTCAACGCCCTTTTCCATGGTCGCATCATCATAAACTCTCATTGCAGGTATACCGTAAGCCTCAGCGAGCTTAATAAAGTCAGGTGAACCGTCAAGAAAAACGGCAGTCTGTCTGTCATGATAGCCATTTGTCTGAAGTTCTCTTACCATGCCAAGGCGGTTGTTTGTCATTACTACCACCTTTATGTCAACGCCGAACTGAACGGCTGTTGCAAGCTCCATGAACGACATCTGAAAAGCACCGTCGCCGCATATAGCCACTGTCGGTCTGTCAGGGTCAGCCATTTTTGCTCCGATAGCCGCAGGCACTGAATAACCCATTGTGCCCATGCCGCCTGAGGTGAGCAGTCTGCCTTCCTTTTGGAATTTATACTCTGTGCAAGTCCATATCTGATTTTGTCCAACGTCTGCCACAACAGTAACGTTCGCAGGCATTTTCTTTGCAAGTCTGTCGATAAACACTCTCGGATTGACAGTGCCCTGTGAAGGCTCAACATACTTTCTTTCGCCGCCCAAAGTCTTGATATGAGCTATCCACTCATCATGTTTCATAGGCTTTGCAAGCTCGGTCATCTGCTGCAAAACAAGCTTTGCGTCACCTACCAGCGGCAGGTCTGCACCGATATTCTTGCCTATCTCCGCAGGGTCGATATCGATATGGATTATCTTAGTAGTTTTTTCGAGGGCAAGAGGCGTTTTAACGGCTCTGTCGCCAACTCTTGCACCCACAAGGAACAGTACGTCGCACTCGTTCACAGCGGCGTTAGCCATTTTCACTCCATGCGTACCTATCATGCCGCAGAAAAGCGGGTCATCATCAGGGAAAACAGAAATGCCCATCATAGTAGTTATAACAGGTATCTGCATAAGGTCTGCAAGCTCTCTTATCTCGTTCTCAGCATGAGCGGCAAAGACGCCTCCGCCAATACAGATAAGCGGCTTTTCAGCCTCCTCCAAAGCAGCCATAACACGTCTTACCTGAACGTAGTTGCCCTTTGTGGTAGGCTTATAACTTCTTATCTCGCATTTGTCAGGATACTCAAAGTCGATAACAGACTTCTGAACGTCCATAGGGATATCTATAAGAACAGGGCCCGGTCTGCCCGTGCCTGCGATATAGAAAGCCTCTTTGAACACTCTCGCAGTGTCCTCAGGGTCTTTAAGAAGATAGCTATGCTTTACAAAAGGTTCAGCAGAACCGGTTATGTCAGCCTCCTGAAAAACGTCAGAGCCTATCTGGTCGGTATTGACCTGACCTGTTATGCAAATGATAGGTATAGAATCCGCATAAGCGGTAGCAATAGCAGTAATAAGATTAGTTGCACCCGGTCCTGATGTAGCGATACAGACCGCAGGCTTGCCTGAAATTCGTGCATAGCCGTTAGCCGCATGACCGCCGTTAGCCTCCTGTCTCACGAGCACCTGCTTGATGTCGTTTTCAGCATCCAGCAAAGCGTCATAAAAAGGACAGATAGCAGCTCCGGGATAGCCAAAGACGACTTTTACGTTCTCAGCTTTCAAACATTCAACCATAGCCTGACTTACAGTCATTTTCATAATAAAGTCGCCTCCATAAAAATTTTCTGTATAAATTATCATATAAAGTGATAAAACATACAAATCTGAGATTTATTATACCATATTTATAAGATTTCGTCAAGTATCGTTAGCATACGAAGGAATATTTATGCTTTAAAAAATTTCGCAAAAAAAATTTGAAAAAGGGGTTGACAAGTGAAATGAACTGTGCTATAATAATTAAGTCGCTGAGAGAGAACGACACAAAACAAATAATTAATGTGGACAGGTGTCCGAGTGGTTTAAGGAGCTGGTCTTGAAAACCAGTGATACGGCAACGTACCGTGGGTTCGAATCCCACCCTGTCCGCCACATTTTTTATATATACAGGTTTGCGGATTTACCCAAGTGGTGAAGGGGCTCCCCTGCTAAGGGAGTAGGTCTGGAAACGGGCGCGAGAGTTCAAATCTCTCAATCCGCGCCAGCAAAAGTCAATACTTTTGCTTGTATCCGCTTTACGTTATGTAGAGCGGATTTTTTATTATATAAATACACAAATGCCGCAGAGATACCTGTCCTCTGCGGCATTTTTTTATTCTGCAAGCCCTGCGGCACTTTTCATTCTGTCTTTGAAGAAATGGTCGAACACTGCCACGCACCTGCCCACAAGGAGCATTGCCGCCACCGTTCCGATACCGATACCTATTATCCGCTTGTCAAACAGCAGACCTATCACGCAGGCCGCCACGACACATGATGCGTCAAGTATATTCTTGCCAAAGCCCATGTTCTTTCCAAAGGCTTTTCCTATAGCCTGAGCAAGACCGTCGGCTGGGTTCGGCACGAACTTCATCGCTATCATCATGGACATTCCTACAGCCGTGCAGATTATTGCTGCTGCAAGATACAGCGTGTTTTGCCACAAATGCCCGAAATTGAAATCAAGCAGCTTTGAAAACATATTCAGCAGCAGGCTGAACACAATGCTGAATGGTATTTGCAGCCAGTCTATAACAGTTCTGTCCCTGCCTTTTATTATCATTTCTATCACAACAAACAGTGCATATGTAGCAAAAGTCACAAGAGAAAAATTCACGTCCCATATATTTGATATGGCAAATGGCACTGATATAATAGTTGATACACCTAGCCCTGTTTTGGTGTTCATCGTTATCCCTGCGGCAAGTATCACAAGCCCCATGGCATATATAGCCGCCCTTGCGGCATAATTCTTCTTTTCCAAACTAAATTCGCCTCCATACCAATTATACCACCTTCATCACACTTTTTCAAGAGCACAAAAAAGCTGCCGTGCCAAAAGGTACAGCAGCTTTTATACTATATAATAGTATCAGAGTTATCGATTATTCCTTTGGACCTGCGGATACAAGAGCCTTACCTGCTGGGTTGCCCTCATACTTAGCAAAGTTCTTAACAAATCTGCTTGCAAGATCCTTAGCCTTTGTCTCCCACTCAGATGCGTCAGCATATGTGTCACGAGGATCGAGAATTGCAGGATCAACGCCTGGGAGCTCTGTAGGTACTTCAAAGTCGAAGTGTGGTATCTTCTTTGTAGGTGCGTTGAGAATGTCGCCGTTAAGGATAGCGTCGATGATTCCACGAGTATCCTTGATAGAGATTCTCTTGCCTGTGCCGTTCCAACCTGTGTTTACGAGGTATGCCTTAGCACCGCTCTTCTTCATCTTCTTAACGAGCTCTTCAGCATACTTAGTTGGGTGCAGCTCAAGGAAAGCCTGACCAAAGCAAGCTGAGAATGTTGGTGTAGGCTCAGTGATTCCACGCTCTGTACCTGCAAGCTTTGCAGTAAATCCAGAAAGGAAGTAATACTGTGTCTGCTCAGGTGTGAGGATAGATACTGGAGGCAGTACGCCAAATGCGTCAGCTGAAAGGAAGATAACGTTCTTTGCAGCCGGTGCAGAAGAAATTGGTCTTACAATGTTCTTGATGTGGTCGATAGGATAAGATACACGAGTGTTCTCTGTAACGCTCTTATCAGCAAAGTCGATCTTGCCGTTCTCGTCAAGAGTTACGTTCTCAAGAAGAGCATCTCTCTTGATAGCGTTGTAGATATCAGGCTCAGATTCCTTATCAAGGTTGATTACCTTAGCATAGCAACCGCCCTCGAAGTTGAATACTCCGTTGTCGTCCCAACCGTGCTCGTCGTCACCGATAAGAAGTCTCTTAGGGTCTGTAGAAAGTGTTGTCTTACCTGTACCGGAAAGGCCAAAGAAGATAGCTGTGTTCTCGCCGTTCTTGTCTGTGTTAGCTGAGCAGTGCATTGATGCCATGCCCTTGAGTGGAAGGAAGTAGTTCATCATTGAGAACATACCCTTCTTCATCTCTCCGCCGTACCATGTGTTGATGATTACCTGCTCACGGCTTGTGATGTTGAACATAACAGCTGTCTCAGAGTTAAGACCAAGCTCCTTATAGTTCTCTACCTTAGCCTTTGAAGCGTTGTATACAACGAAGTCAGGCTCAAAGTTCTCAAGCTCTTCAGCTGTTGGCTTGATGAACATATTTGTTACAAAGTGAGCCTGCCAAGCAACCTCAACGATGAAACGGATAGCCATTCTTGTATTCTTGTTAGCTCCGCAGAATGCGTCAACTACGAAAAGTCTTTTATTTGAAAGCTCCTTGATAGCGAGTTCCTTAACAGACTTCCAAGCCTCCTGAGTAGCAGGGTGGTTGTCGTTCTTGTACTCGTCAGAAGTCCACCAAACAGTGTCCTTTGAGTTCTCGTCCATAACGATGAACTTATCTTTAGGTGAACGGCCTGTGTAAACGCCTGTCATTACGTTTACTGCACCAAGCTCACTTTCCTGACCCTTTTCATAGCCTTCGAGAGTTGGCTTTGTTTCTTCCTCGAACAGCTGCTCGTAAGAAGGGTTGTAAACAACTTCTGTAGTTCCGGTAATACCGTACTTGCTCAAATCGATCTTTGACATGTTGCAATAACTCCTTTTCAAAAAAATTATCGTTAATAGGTGCTATAAATGAAACAGCACACGCCGGCACATTCATTTTCTTTCCTTAATTATAAAGCATAAGCTTTGCAGACTTTCATCTGCCCATTGAAAACACAACGTCAGCGTTTCATGCTGTGCTCCTATTACAGCAATATAATTATACCACATCTTTTTCTGAATTGCAAGCGAAAACACAGATTTTGTGAGCTGATTTTTTACTTTTCGTTTAAATCTATGATGATATTTTATGAATAAATGTAAATATGTGGCACAAAATAGATAATAAAAGATATTGACTATTATCAAAAGTTAGTTATAACTTAAAAGATCGTTTTGCAGTACCGTCAAGTCAAAATTGCATTTTCATACTTTTATGCAAAAATATCTAGGCATTTATACAGGCGTATAAATTTTTCCTGCAAAGAAAAAAGGCAGCCTAAAAGCTGCCTTCTTCCAAGAAAATATCAACAATAGGGAGAAATCTTACTTTTTCCTCTTAGCCATGACCACAGCCGCACCGCTCAGGAGAGCCAGTGCACACGCACCGCCTGCAACGCCTGTTGAAGGATTTGTGGTAGATGCGTTTGAGGCAGCCTTTGAACTGCTGTTTGCTGCGTTGTCAGTCTTTGAGCTGTCAGCAGAAGACGTTGAAATGTCAGTGTTGGAGCTGCTCTTGTCGCCTGAATTGTTTTCAGGTGCGGAAGAAGAGCCCTCGGAGCTTGTGGTGTTATCAGGCTGTGACGGTGTAGGAGTTTCCTTCTTTTCAAGACCTGCAACTGCGTCATTTATAGCCTTTGCCATTGCGTCAACGTCAGCCTGCTCAGTGATGTTCTTAGTTCTGTCTATAGCGGCAAGAGCCTTTTCAACAGCTGAGAAGTCCTTATAATCGTCCTTGTTAAGAGCCTTAGCGGCTTTCTCTGCCTTGTCTACCTCTGTATAGTCTGCTGACTTGTAAACAAGTTCTAAAGCCTGTGTATGTGTTGCGATATCTGCTGAAATAGTTATTTTCTTGCTGAGAGGCTCGCAATCGTCAGCAGTTACCTCTACTGTGTAAGTGCCTGCTGTAAGCATTGCAGTATTGCTTGTTATCTCTTTTCCGTCTACCTTTATTACAACATTTTTCAGGTCAGCAGGTGTTACACCAAAATCAACCGCATATTCCTTAGTTGGCAGGATAGGTGTTTTTCCCTCAACATACTGATACTTTGCACCGTTGGCTGTCAGCTCGTCATAAAATTCTTTTGTTGTCATATGATCATATGACTTTGATATGCCCGCATTTATTCCCTTTCCGCAAGCTTCAACATCTTCTGTTTCTGTGAAATAGTTGTTTTTAAAGTTAGGTGTAGACGAGGAATCTTTTCCCACTATTCCACCGAAACGTGTATATGGCTTTCTGGCTGAATACTGTGAAAGGTCAATTTCTCCTGCAAAATAGCAATCACTTACAGAACCACCAGTTACTGAGCCAACAATACCGCCTACATCTGTAGTACCATTGCCAAGCGGAGCGAGTTTTCCTGTTACAAAACTGTTTACGACCTTAGCATTTTCAATCAAACGTCCTGCGATTCCGCCAGCAGTAGCGGCAGCATATACCATATCGCCTGTGTTTGAGCAATAACGGACTTCTGTTCCATTTTGTGCATATCCAACTATACCGCCTACATAAAGGCTGCTGCTGTCGCCTGAGATAGTTATGTCTGCTGTGTTCTCACAATACTCAAAAGTTGTGCCGTCTGCCTGACCTACCATGCCCATTAAGCCATAAACATATTTGCCGTTATTGTTGAACGATACGTTTGACACACAATCAGAAATAGTACAATTACCTGCAAATCCTGCAATAGTGCCATAATAAGTATAGTCGTTATCAGCATTTATCACATCAATACTTCCCTCTATAGTCAGACCTGATACCTCTGCTCCTTCGATATCGCCAAAGAAACCGACCAACAAGTCTTTACCATAAATAGACGTAAAATCAATGTTTGAAATAGTATGACCATTTCCGTAGAATTTGCCACTGAAATAATGTTCGAGATTGCCTTTTTCATTGAAAACACTTCCGATAGGTGTCCATACAACACCCGTCAAGTCAAGGTCATTTTCAAGAACAACAACTGCGTCCTTATTCTTGTCATAATCTCCGTTGTTTACCGCTTTTGAAAACGCCAACAGGTCGTCAACAGTTTTTATTACCGTCTTATTGTCGTCTGCAAATGCCGTTGTCGGCACAAACAAAAGACAGCCCGTCACCAAAAGACTTAAAATTTTCTTTTTCATTCTAATTCCTCCATAATATTTTTCTGGGTTGATATTTCTTTTTTACTCAGAACATAATTTTACACAACTATTTTAACACAGACTACACACTTTGTCAACAAATTTAGCACAAACGGTCAAAAATCTGCACAAGCGGTAACAAAATCAATGAATAATGCTTGAATTTTGCTTTGATGTGTGTTATTATATATTAATAAATCATGTATAAGAAAGGATTTTTACAGTATGAGAGTGGCATTGGTAGACGATAATAAAAACGACCTTGCACTTCTTCATGAATATATTTCCGAACAAACCGCTCACAGCTGTCAGATAGATACGTTTTCAAGCGGAGAAAGCTTTCTTGCTTTGTGGGAAAAAAGCAGCTATGACCTTGTGGTGCTGGATATCTTCATGGGAGAAATGACGGGCATAGAGGTCGCAAGAAAGCTTCGTGAAACGGACAAAAACGTGCATATCGCATTCGGCACGTCCAGCAACGAGTTCGCAAGCGAAAGCTATGACCTCAACGCCTGCTACTATCTTTGCAAGCCATTTCAGGCAGACAAGATAAAGGCTATGCTTGACAGGATAAACACCGATGAAATGGAACTTGTGCGGTCAGTCAAACTCTCTGACGGACAGTCGGTGATACTGCGAAACGTCATTTACATAGACTGCGGCTCACATTCCGTAACTATCCACTGCAAAGGCGGCGAAAACATAATTTCAAGGACTTCCTTTACCGATGCAGAACTGGTTTTCCGTGACCATTCGTACTTTTACACCTCCACAAAAGGCGTTATCGTAAACTTCTATGAAGTCACCCTGCAAAAGAATGACCTTTTCGTCATGAGCGACGGCACACGCATACCAATAAGCCGCCGAAAATCCAAAGAGACACTAGAGGCTTTTGCAAGATTTCGCTTTGACAACTTGAGAAAAGGCGGTGAGCGATAATGCCTCCGGTATACAGACTGGCGGAGGTAGGGGTCTATTCCCTGCTGAACTTCCTGCCGCTTATGGTGCTTGCACTTTATCCGTTCAGGCACAGGCTGCGTTTTTCAAAAGCCGTCACCGCAGTACTTGTGGTGGTGCTGTCTGTGTTGCAGATATTTCTCGGCTGGCAGGCTGCATTTTCCAGCAGCAACGCAGGTCTGCTCAGTGCGGTGAGCACACTGCTTTATGCGGCGTTCTATTTTCTCGCCGTAAAAGTGAATATGGGCAAAACGGTGTTCACACTTCTTTTGCTGTCAAACAACGCAAGCTTTATCGTGATGTCGTCAAAATGCCTTGAAGGTCAGCTGTTCCCTGCCCTTGCACATCAGTCATACCGCTGGTCGTTTTCACTTTGTATGTTCCTCATAGAGGCGTTCATATGGACTCCCCTTTTCTTCTACATGAAAAAAGTCTACACCCCAGCTGTGGAAAAAGAGCCTTCAGGAATCGAGTGGAGATACCTATGGCTGATACCTGCCACGTTCTATCTTATATGGTATTACACCCTCTATGGCAATTCTTCCAAGACCAGTCTTGAACTTGCCCTTGAGCCAAAGAACACCGCTGCACTTTTCTTCATAAATGCAGGAGCTTTCCTTGTTTACTACATAGTGGCGAAACTTTTGATAGAGCAGCAGAAAAACCTCAGACTTCATGAAAAAAATCATCTTCTTGCAATGCAAAGTCTGCAATACGGCTATTTGCAGGATAAGATAGCTGAGGCAAGGCGTTCAAAGCATGACGCCCGACATCATCTCGCTCTTATGCAGGAACTTTTGAAGAAGGGCGAATACAGCAAGCTGTCAGCATATCTCGGTTCATATCAAAACGCATTGCCCGACGTTTCCGACCGCATTTACTGCAAGAATACTTCGGTGAGTGCACTGCTTGCATATTTTGCTCAGCAGGCTGAAAACAGCGGCATTGAATACGTTGTGAACGCTGACATACCTGAGGACATAAAGGCTGACATCACCGACCTTTCGGTTCTCTTTGGAAACCTTATAGAAAATGCTCTTCACGGCTGCATAGATGACAAGTCAGAGCACAAGAAGATCGAGATAAATGCCAAGGCGGACAGCTATTCGCTTTGCATTGCCGTTGACAACACTTTCACCGGCACTCCCGTTACCGATGCTGACGGCAGCTTTATTTCCACAAAACATGGGGGAAAGGGCATAGGCATAGACTCAGTAAAAAGCATAGCCGAGAAATACGACGGCATTGCAAAATTCGAGTATGACGGCAGAATGTTCTACGCATCTGTAATGCTCAACATATAAAAAAAGGTGGACTGCTCTTCTTCGGAGCGTCCGCCTTTTATAATGGTATGTTTAATTTAAAGGGAATTTCTTACGTTCTTTGCCGCAGCCACGAGATTTTCAAGGCTTGAAACTGTTTCGGTCTCGCCTCTTGTTTTAAGGCCACAGTCAGGATTCACCCACAGTTTCTCTGCCGGTATCCTGTCAAGCATCTTGTGCAGAGCGTTCTCGATCTCCTTTTCAGAAGGCACTCTTGGCGAATGGATATCATAAACGCCTGGGCCAACTTCTGTTCTGAAATTATTCTCCTTGAGAACGTCAAGTATGGTCAGGTCTGAACGTGACGCCTCAAAGGTTATAACGTCAGCGTCCATATCGTCGATATCATTGATGATATCAGCAAATTCGCTGTAGCACATATGAGTGTGTATCTGTGTGTCAGCCTTTGCACCACTGTGAACAAGTCTGAATGCAGGGATAGCCCAATCGAGATACTCGCTGTGCCAGTCAGATTTCCTCAGTGGGAGTTTCTCACGAAGAGCCGCCTCATCCACCTGAATTATCTTTATGCCGTTTGCCTCAAGGTCAAGAACTTCGTCACGGATAGCAAGTGCTATCTGCATTGCTGATTCTTTAAAAGAGATATCCTCTCTTGGGAAAGACCAGTTAAGGATAGTTACAGGGCCTGTGAGCATTCCCTTAACAGGCTTGTCAGTAAGGCTCTGAGCAAATTTTGACCACTTGACCGTCATAGGCTTTGCTCTTGAGATATCACCCCATACAACAGGCGGCTTTACACATCTTGTGCCATAGGACTGCACCCATGCTTTCTCTGTGAAGATATATCCATCAAGGCACTCGCCGAAATACTCTACCATGTCGTTTCTTTCAAACTCACCGTGAACGAGAATGTCAAGACCTATCTTCTCCTGCAGTCTTATGCAGTCTGTTATCTTCTGGCTGATGAACTTATCATAGTCAGCCTCAGCAAGCTCGCCCTTACGAAATGCCGCACGGTTCTTTCTGACCTCTACAGTCTGTGGGAATGAACCTATAGTCGTTGTCGGCAGCAGCGGCAGGTCAAACTCCTTTTTCTGTATCTTTTCACGCTCTACAAACTCAGGAAGTCTGACAAAATCCTTATCTGTAAGCTTTGCAACACGCTCAGTTACTGCCTTATCCGCACCGCTCCTTGGCTGTGAGAACAGAGTTTTGTTAGCCTCAAGCTTGTCTGCACACTCGCCCTCTGTGATAGCTTTGAGTTCTGCAAGTTCAGAAAGCTTTTCTTCTGCATATGCAAAATATTTCTTATATTCGTCAGAAAGCTTGCTCTCGTTTTTAAGAGTATAAGGAACGTGAAGAAGTGAGCAGGAAGTATCAAGCACTATCTCGCCGCACTTGTCCTTTATCTCATCAAGGACAGCAAGAGTTTTTGCATAGTGATTTTTCCAAATGTTCTTGCCGTTCACAACGCCTGCGAAAAGCACTTTGTCTTTAGGAAAACCGTTCTTTTTCACAAGTTCAGCTGTTCTTATGCCCTCGATAAAGTCAAGGCCGATACCGTCAAAATCAAGTGCACAGATATCTTCATAGCAGTCACGAATGTCGCCGAAATATGTCTGAAGAAGTATCTTTACACTGCCCTTTTTGTCAAGAATGTTCTTGTAAATATCCTTAAAGAAAGCGATATCCTCAGCTGTCATATCCTTTACAAGGCAAGGTTCGTCAAGCTGAATCCACTCTGCTCCCAGCTCTGCAAGCTTTGCGATAACCTCAGCGTACACGTTCACAACGTCCTGTGCGATATCCTTAGCAGTTTTCTTTCCTGTAAATCTTGCAAGCTTTAAGAAAGTGTAAGCTCCGATAACGACAGGCTTTGTCTTTACTCCCTTTTCAAGAGCCTCGCTGAAAAGGTCAAAAGGCTTGCTGTCAGAAAGCTTAATCTCTGTTTCGTCGTCTACCTCAGGCACCATGTAGTGATAATTTGTGTTGAACCACTTTTTCATAGCAAGAGCTTTTACGTCGCCCTCGCTGCCCTGATATCCTCTTGCCATAGCGAAATATGTGTCAAGAGAAGAAAGGCCAAGGCCTTTGTATCTTGCAGGAACAGCACCCAGCAGAACTGCTGTATCAAGCATACCGTCATAGTAAGAAAAATCGTTTGAAGGGATAAGGTCAAGACCGCTCGCTTTCTGAACGTCAAGATTTTCAAGGCGGAGCTTTTCAGCTGTAGCCTCAAGTTCTGCGGCGGATATCTCTTTTCTGAAATACTTTTCTTCTGCAAATTTCAACTCACGGAGAGAGCCGATCCTCGGATAGCCCACAATAGTTGTTTTCATATATCAAATTCCTTTCACCGTTTAAATTCATAAGCTTATGCTATTATTATAGTGCTTTACTGGGAATTTGTAAAATACAAAAACCATTGCGTTTGCTATAGTTTAAAACTATAGAAAAACATTCCGCAGGAAGTGCTCCCTGCGGACTGCTTTATCTATATCCGTTTTGCTGTTGCCTTTATTCTTCGCCCATATCACACACCGCTACGCTGATAACAGGGTCAATATCCGAGATATCAACGCCGTATTGATATGGATCAAGTTCAAAAGTTTCGCTGTCGGTCTGAGCCTGCATTCTTTTATATGTTTCATCAAGCTGCTCGTCAGTGAGGTCAAAGCCGAACCACCATGTTCTGCCGTTTATGTTGGCAGATACGATACGGTTTCTGTCTGTGTTTGAAAGATACATAAGGGGCTTTTCACCTAGGACATTGCAAAGCTCATTGTAGGTCATTCCCACATAGATATCCTTTGTGACGTATGCACCATTGTAAAGCTCTACCCTTGTGACAGGCTCGCTTTCATCAGCATAGCCCTTTCCCGCTTGAGTATCGTAAGCCGCTCTGCCGAAGTGATACTGAGGAAAAGCCGCACACTTATACATGGAATCGTAGCCGTTCTGCACGAATGTAGGGTAAACAAGTTCGTAGTTATTGTCAGACATTTTGAGCATTTCGCCTACAGTTTTTGAGAAAAACTGCTCTCCCGAAAAATCTGCCCCCGGCATGACAGTGCTTGTATTTCCGTCTGCGTTGTTATTGTCGCTCTGAGTATCTGTAACAGGAGTATCCTGCGGAACAGGTGCAGTTGTTACGGCGGCGTCAGTCACCTTTTCAGGCTTGCTTGAGAGTTCAGGTATGCTGTCAGTTTCAGACTGTGCCGCACTGCTGTCTGGTATCTTTTCTGATGAAGTATCCGCCGTGCTGCTGTCAGGGATACCCACACTATCGTCGCAGTCGCTTTCAGAAACGCTGCTGCTTATATCATGAACACCAAAACCGTTGTTATTCACGCCACGCAATGCTAAAGGTATGCTCACCGCAACCACCACCGCCGCAGCCGTGCCGACTATCTTCACAGCAGCCGTTGAACTCTTTACAGCCGTCACAGGTGCAGCCGCTGTCATGGCATATTTTTTCGGCAGAGCCGTTCTCATCATAATGCTCACAGGCACAGCCATAAGTGCACCGCCCTCAAAGACACGCTCTATCTCTTTCTTTATCTTCGCCCTTGCCTTGAAAAGCTTTTGCTTTGCGGCATTTTCGCTTATCTCCAGTATCTCAGAAACTTTTTTCAGCGGCATTCCGTCATAATAATAAAGTATCACCGCAGACCGCTGCTCAGGTTTCAACCCCTCTATGACCTTTTTCAGGCTGCGTTTTAACTCCTTGTTGTCGGCATAATCCTCAGGTAACATGACGGTATCGTCAGTATGGAGATCTTCGCTGACGTTTTCGTCATCAAGGCTTATGTTATCCTCTCTGCCCTTTTGCCTGAAATACATTCTGCACTTGTTGAAAGCAATGGAATGCAGCCATGTTTCATAGTTTTCAGCCTCTTTCAAAGCCGTTATCCCCTGCATCGACGCCAAAAAGCTGTCCTCAGTGATATCCTCTGCGATATGCTTATCACCAACGTTTTTGAGCACAAAGAAATACAGCTTGTCATGAAACTCTCTGTACAGCTCCTCAAAAGCAGCTTTTTCACCCTTTTGAGCCTTTTCTACAACGGCTCTCAATTCATTCTTGTTCATTCACATATCCCTCCAAGACCAGTTTGTCAATAATTTTTTTCATCTGTTTCTCCGCCTCTTTATCGGTCTGCCGAACTTCCTCGCTCATAGACTGCAAAACAGAGAAAATGATTTTGTTTAGCTCTGCATTTATCATTTTGTATCTCCTGCCTGAACTCGTTTTGCCCTTTCATATACTTAGTTGCAGTTATTTTCATTTGGTTACCAAAGAAATACGCTTTTGTATATATGCACAAAAACATTCTGCGACATCAGTCAGTTATGCACAAAGCCATTATAGACCCATGGTCTTACGTCTAATTCATATTATACTACATAAATTTGCCATAATCAACTGCTTTTTAGTATGTTTCAGTGCATGGCACAACAAATTGTTTACATATCATTAATGGAAAAGTTCTTGTTTCTTTTGTGCAAAGTGCTATAATCTAGTTGAAAATACGGAGAGAGTTCCGTATAAAATAAACATATTAAACAAATTGGAGGTAATTCATTATGATGGGAAGACTCAGAGCAATGCGTGAGCCGCTCAAATATGTTCAGGGAAGAGATGCAACACTCAAATTCCACGAGGAAATGGGCTATATGGGCAAAAGATGGCTGTTTGTATGTTCAAACAGCGGTTATAAAGCCTGTCATGACAAAATAGAAAAGAGCTTTGGCGACCTTGATGATTACAGACGTTACGAGATATTCGGCGGCATATCGAGCAAGGGCGAGATCGCCAAAATGGAAGAGATAGTTAAGGCTGACAACATCGACACCGTTGTTGCAGTTGGCGGCGGAAGTGCGGTAGACACTGCAAAGGCTACGGCTTTTTACACTGGCAAGCACATTGTTATCGTGCCGACTGTTGCGGCAACTGACGCACCTTGCACAGGTCTGTCAGTAATATACAATGATGACCACAGCTTTGACAAATATCTTTTCTACCCTACCAATCCTGACGCAGTAATGGTAGACACAACAGTTATCGCAAACGCACCTGTGAAGTTCCTTATTGCAGGCATGGGCGATGCACTGGGCACATATTTTGAGGGCAGAGCGTCCATAAGAACAGAGTCTGCAAGCCTTGAGGGCACAGGTATCACAAGAGCAGGTCAGGCACTTGCAAGACTTTGCTACGATACACTGAAAACATACGGTAAGCAGGCTGTTGAGGCTTGTAAGGTCCACGCAGTAACACCTGCACTGGAGGCTATCTGCGAGGCTAACGTATATCTATCAGGCGTTGGTGCAGACAACGTAAACTGTGCTGCTGCACATTCATTCTACAACGGTGTGACATCTCTGGGAATCAAGCACGCAGACCATGGCTGCTGTGTAGCACTTGGAACGCTGGTACAACTTGTACTTGAGGGTGCACCAAAGGAAGAGTTTGAAGAGGTACAGAACTTCTGTCTTGAAGTCGGACTTCCTGTTACACTTGAGGAAATAGGCGTAACGACCCCTGAGCAGGTGGAAACAATCGCAAAGAATGCTTGTATCCCTGGCGAAACCATCCACAACCTTGCAGGCGACGTACAGCCTATCGAGCTTTATGACGCTATCATGCAGGCAGACGCAATGGGAAAGATAGCACTTGGTAAATAATAAGAACTTGATATAGAAAAAGGCAGCCGTTTATACGGTTGCCTTTTTTGCGTGTATTGGGGTACAAGGTCATACCAATTTTTATGTTCTAAGTCCTTATCCATTCATTATTGATTCAAACAGGATATGATCTATAATAACAGCCATTATCTGACTCCTTCTTTACACACTTAAACTCGGCTTTATCTTTTTCAAAACTTGCATATTTTACTTGCGTACTTTCGTTTTGTCTATATGGATAAATAATAAATTCAGGTATTTTATTTTCAAGATCATTATCTGAAACGTCGAAAGTTTCTTCATAAACAACGTTGTTCTTATTCAAAAAAATGATACCATAGTTCAAGTCAAGGTATGTGTTATAATCTATATCGAACACATCACATATATCCTTCGTTTGCGTTGACGGTCCATATACTATACACTTATCCCATTCAAAATCAGTACTTATATTGATATCGGCAGCGTTGCTGCATTTTTCTATGATTTTATCCTCTATTGTTTTCGGGTGAGATAATTTTGCTATTAAAAAAAAGCCCAATATGGCACATATACACAATACTCCAATTAAAATCACTCTAATGCTTTTTTTCATTTTTATCACCAACTTTTTTGATAAGTACATAATAGTGAAAAACTACTTATGCTTGTCCTTATGTATCCGCCATACTGAACAAAATATTCCGGGGATACTTCCCCAGTCAATAAGAAAACCTATCCAACATAGTTTTCTAACATCGTTATTTGGAAAAAGCAACAGTCCCACCATAACCAAAACACCGGCGACCAGCGGCGCAAATGAGCCTATGTGCTGCTTTTTTACATACGCAAGCCAAAAACCTATCCAGTTGCATATAATACCGTACACGCCCAATAGCAGAAAGAATATTGATAAGATATACAATAATATTTTCATGTTATAAACTCCTTGTACTATTAATGCGGCATGGTTTTCTCTTTGGTGTGTGTACATTTTAGCAACGCCCCACACTGGCTCGTTACTTCCGTATTATACCATAATATATGTTGTATTTCAATAGTTTTATAAAATTGTGCCTCAAATCCTTGCCCCACAGTTTTTCAAATATTAAATAATTGTAAAAACGCCTCAAGTTTTCTTGACTTGCATCTTAGACGAATGTATAATATCGTTATAGACAAACGTCTAACACGGAGGTGTATCATGATAAATAATATAAAAAAACTCCCCGACGCAGAATTTGAGATAATGAAAACTATTTGGAGTATGAGCGAACCTGTCACAAGTTCTCAGATAGCAGAAAAAATGAGCGACCGTAATTGGAAATTACCAACTCTCATATCATTTCTTAAACGCCTTATTGAAAAAGGATTTTTAAGAACGGAGAAAACAGGTAAGGAGCGTCAGTATTATTCGCTGGTATCCCAATCGGATTATCTTAAATTTGAAACAGAAAATTTCTTTGGCTCGGTCCATAACAACTCACTTTCAAGCCTTGTTACAAATCTATACGAAACTGATAAGCTAAGCAGTCAGGATATCGATGAGCTGATACGTTTTCTTGAAGAAGTAAAGGACAGAAATAATGATAAATAATTTATTTACATATTTTATACGGAGCAATGTACTGATAGTGTGCCTGTATCTTTGCTGTAAAATATTTTTAGCTGTAGGCAAAAAGCGTCAAAAATTATCATTCTACAAGGTATGTTCAGCGTTGTCATTGCTGATAATATTCCCCTTAGACCTGACCACTCTTATTCCTCACCAGGCTGTCACCGCTGACGTAGTTCAGAATATTTACGTACAAAAATACATTTTTACAGAAACGCAGCATATTCCAGCTGTCAAGAAGATAATGCCTTTTCTTGTTGCGGTCTGGTGTATTGGTGTAGCTTTCAACAGCTTTGTTTGCATTTACAAGTACCTTGCCTTAAAGCGCTTTGTTGACCGCTGGGCAACAAAAAATGGTGTATACAAATGCGGCAATAAAAGCCTGAAAGTAAAAAAGTGCCCAGGCATTTCAAGCCCTATGCTTATGGGCGTGTTCGCCCCTGTAATAATTCTTCCTGACAATATCGCAGCTGATAATTATGATGTGGTATGTATGCACGAAAAATTTCACTATCTTAATCACGATATATTCATAAGGATAGTAATGCAGGTCGTTTGTATAATCAATTGGTTTGATCCGCTTGCATACAAGCTTTCACGCAGTATGAATTTGCTGTCTGAGATAGCTTGCGACGAAAAAGTTGTCAAGGAGATGAATGATACCGAGAAATATAACTACTGCGGTATGCTGATAAACAGATGTGAAAATGGTAAACAAGATACAGCATTTTCAGCGTGTTTGTATTCACAAAAAGAAAAGGTGAAAACTAGGATAAACGAGATAACTGCCAAGAAAAAGAAGTCATATGCAAATATTATAATACTTGTTGCTATAACTTTGAGCACGCTTATCCTCTGCTCTTTTGTTGACATTAATATCGATGACGAGCTAAGTTCGACCCACACCTTTAACAATGGTGAAATGGTAACAAAAGAGCCTGTTTTCGTGAATGAAGGTCAAAAAATAACTATAAAGATCGAACTTGACCTGTCCTCTGATTATTCAGACAAAGACGGAGAGTATATTGAACTAGGCTACTATCAGGACGGAACAGAACACAGAATTTTCTGTGACAAGACTGCAGGCAACGAGATAAATTTTACCGCTAATAAAGACGGCGACCACACTTTTTATTTAAAAAATTACTCTGCATATAAAATAACCCTTTCGGAGTTTGACGTCAATGTTCAGTAACAAACAAAACCTCCTCTCGTGTATTTTATGCGGATATATTCTTGGCTGTTTGTATACCATGCTTATCAGCGACGCCGATCCTATCTCAAAGTATTATGTATCGAACTTTTCGCTGCTGCAATTAGTCATTCCCACCATCGCATTTTCAGCAACACTTTGCCTTATAACTGTTTTCAAAAGAGTTAATTTAAATTTGCTTTTGACAGGATTGATATTTGCTTATTCGTTGATATCAATATGGAAAATGACCAATACCACAGCATATTTCGGCTTTGCCTGCATTGCTGTTTTGGCTATAATAATATTTAGGTTTGCTGATATAAAGGAAACTGAAATATTAAAATGCCGAAAAACGGAGATAATTTCAGTTCTGTTGTTCACGGTGATATCAGTAACAATATTGATGATCGGCACCGTATGCAGACTAAAAAGCTATGAATCATCGTGCTTTGATATGGGAATTTTTCTGCAAATGTTTGAATATATGAGTAAAACGGGCAAGCAATACACCACGGTCGAACGAAATGTGCTTATGTCACATTTCAATGTGCATTTCTCACCCTGCTGGTATTTGCTGCTGCCAATATATATGATATTTAGAAACTCGGTTGTTTTAGTCATATTGCAAGTGCTTATCATTGCAAGCGGAGTATTGCCGCTGATAAAAATATGCAGGCTTTACAAGCTCGGCAGAACTGACACCGTTTTGTGCAGCATAATGTATCTTTTCTACCCTGCATTTTGCAGTTCTCAGTTTTTTGATATCCACGAGAATATGTTTTTGCCTGCATTTATATTGTGGCTGTATTATTTTATGTGCAAGAAAAATCACATTGGTGAAGTTGCAGCGTGTCTGCTTATACTCTCAGTCAAAGAGGACGCAGGGGTATACATCATTTGCCTAGGTCTGTATTCCTTGTTTTCCAAAAAGAAAAAGACCAGCGGTTTACTTATCACTATAATCGGCATACTTGGCTTTATTGGCACAAATTTATACATAAACATTTTGGGCGAGGGTGTAAAAGTAAACCGATATGACATTTACTTGGCCGAAAACGACAGCGGACTTATTGCGGTGATCTTAAACGTCATAAAGAACCCGGCATATTTTGTGTCAAATCTGATAACAGTAGATAAACTGCTTTTCCTGCTGTTGATGACAGTGCCTTTTATTTTTGTTTGCTTTAAAATAAACAAAGCGTCAGATCTGTTTTTGCTCGTTCCGCTGATAATCGTTAACCTCAGCACAGACTACACATATCAATATAATGTAGATTACCAATACGTTTTCGGAAGCGGAGCAATGCTTTTCTGTGCTTTTGTTAAAGAGGTATCAACATTAAAGCAGAAACGAAAGGTATTACTTATATCTGCAATGTCAGCGGTCATACTTTTCTCTGTTGCGGTCAGTGATAAAATACAGTTATACACCGAGCGGTATGAAAACACTGCACTTATAACACAGACCAACGAATTTATCGACACCATAGACAGCTCCGCCTGCATATATGCAGACACATATATAATACCGTCGCTTTACAAATTTGATAATGTATATCTTTTGGATAATGCTGATGTTTCAAAAGCTGAGATAATACTTCTTGACAACCGCAAAAGCGACTATCAGGAAAAGCTTGAGAAGTATATGAAGATGTTTTCGATTTGCGAGGTTCATGGGGTGGTCACGGCGGTGTATTGATAATATATGATAAGTACCGCAGAAAAAGTTGATATAACCAAGTTGAGCTTGGCACAAAGCAGACCAAGGTATCAGTGAGCATATTATAGTATTTAATATCAAAAATGACCGCCGCACAGATTTGGTTCTGTGCGGCGGTAATTTTATCTGCTATGAATTATTTTTCTTGCTGTAATACTTAGTCTGCTTATCGTAGACCACCTTCGGCGTGTAACGTTTTATCGCCTTGTTGTTTACCTTGATATCAAGCTTTTCTACCCAGCCTGTCAATTTCTCCTGGAACTCATCGCTCTTCATTTCTTTAAGAAGATCTTCGTGATTATCCTTGGCATATTCTGTATCTCTGTCCTTGATGTCGCCTTTGATAAGAATGTAGTAAGCGTTGTCGTCCTCGTAAGCTGTTGCAACGTCTGTGTCCATGCCGCTTACTTCCTTGAGTATCTTTCCGTTTGTGGTGTCCTTCTGAGAATCGTCCATTGTGCCGTAATTCATCATCTTTTCGTTTGCATACGGGTCAGGTGCAGAAGAAGAACTGTCTGCGGAAGAATCTGTGTCTGACGCTGCTGTGCTTGAATCTGCTGTGCTGTCAGAAACTGAAGATGTGTCATCGCTTGCTGTGGAGCTTGTGTCGCTCTCTGCTACAGAAGAAGTGTCGTCAGAAGTCGTGCTGCTGTCTGCGGCTGATGAATCGCTGTCAGCGGCGGAGCTTGAATCTGAGGCTTTCTTTGATGCAACATAGTCGTTGTACTCGTCTATAATGCTGTCGAAATCGTCAAACGAAACGCCCTGAGCCTTTTCAAGGAACTCATCTCTTTTTGCCTTGGCTTCCTCATTTGCAGCGTCTGCTGAGTCTGTAGAAGAATCGGTGGCTGATGATGAAGAATCAGTTGATGCTTTAGTTTTTGCAAAAGAAATGGACTTATATCTCAGGTAGTTATCATCAAGATACTTCACCATTTCATCGTCTGAAACGGCTTCCTCGCCGCCCTCTGCATAGTAGTGATCAAAAAGCTCTTCCCTCATTTTCGAGCCTTTGAGTGCAAGCTTTACAGATTCCTTTGAGATACCCTCTGACTCGTAAAACTCACCCTGAGAATCCCATGTGCTGCTTATGCTGTCATTGATAGACTTGAGGTCCTCGTCTGAAAGGGTCAGACCTAGCTCGTTGAACTTGTCAACTACAGCCGCATACTCCTTAGTTGCAGTGAGAGCATAATCTGAAAGATACTCGTCAAATGCCTTTCCGTCTACTTTCTGATCGAAATAGTCCTTTTTGATGCCGTTCTGATAATACATCATAGTCATTTGATATGACATCTCAGTAAGCTCATTATAAATGTAGATTCCTGCGTTTATCTTGCTGTCACCTGCTGTCATCACATAGCTTGTATCCGAACAAGCAGTGAGGCTTGCAGAACAAAGCAGAGCGGCAGTAAGAGCAGCCGTTATTTTTTTAGCTTTAGCCATTTTTATTATCCATTTCCTTTCCGAAAAAAATCATCGTTCCAAAAGGCACAAAACCGCCTTAACTTTTACATTATACTACATTTGCGGTGATAAGTCAAGGGGCGTGAGGGGGATAGTTTGGGTGCTTATTTTTGATGCTGACAACTTATACGAGGATATTTTAGCTTATGTACGCAGAAACTCGCCAACTCAGGATATTATTAAGGCAGCACCGCACAAATCTCGTGCAGTGCTGCCCTAAAGTTATCAAAAGAAAAATTTATTATCAGTCCTCCGCAGGTCTTAACATACCCAAGAACGCAGTGAATGAGTCTGCCACCTTTGACAGCACCCAACCTGAGTCCTCGCTCTCTTCGCTTTCAGCGTCTGCCGCTTTTTCGTTGGTAGCAAGGGCATACCCCAAGTTAAAATACCTGTTGCCGTTATTCTGATCAAGCTTGACCGCTTTTTTATAGCTCTCGACCGCCTTTTCATACTGTCCCAAAGACATATA
>OICK01000351.1_pt1 | contig 22801 bp, 26 predicted proteins | sample 1581281 | NCBI WGS metagenome assembly OICK01 (sample SAMEA3882557, study PRJEB24775) | human gut metagenome | biome: human-associated habitat; feature: intestine environment; material: feces | place: Netherlands | collected 2009/2010 | reverse complement strand
GCTCTTTTTGTTATGTAGCCCGCATGGTAGACAACAAAGAAAATCCACGCAAGCAAATAAGTAGTTAATAAGAAGGAGTTTTTATCATGGATAAACAGAACCGTAAGGCAATTATTGCCGGTAACTGGAAAATGAACAAGACTGCTACCGAGGCTGCTGAACTGATTGACGCCCTGATCCCCGCTGTTAAGGATGCAGGCTGCGAAGTTGTGATCTGCGTGCCATTCACCGACCTGGTGACCGCCGTTGCCAAAACCAAGGGCACCAACATCCATGTTGGCGCTGAGAACGTTCACTTTGAAAAATCCGGCGCTTTTACCGGCGAGATCAGCGCTGACATGCTGACCGACCTGGGCGTTGAGTACGTTGTGGTTGGCCACAGCGAGCGCCGCCAGTATTTTGCTGAAACCGATGAAACCGTCAACAAGCGCGCCAAGGCTGCACTGGCCGGCGGCCTGAAGCCCATCATCTGCGTGGGCGAAAGCCTGACCCAGCGCGAACAGGGCGTGACCGAAGAGCTGATCCGCATGCAGGTCAAGATCGCTCTGAATGGTGTGACCGCTGACGAGCTGAAGAACGTTGTTATCGCTTACGAGCCCATCTGGGCCATCGGCACCGGCAAGACCGCTACCGCTGACCAGGCTGAGGAAGTCTGCGCAGCCATCCGCAAGGTGGTTGGCGAGCTGTACGGCGCTGAAGCCGCCAAGGCACTGACCGTTCAGTACGGCGGCAGCATGAACCCCAAAAACGCAGAGGAACTGCTCTCCAAGCCCGATGTTGACGGCGGCCTGATCGGCGGCGCATCCCTGAAGGCTCCTGATTTTGCAGTCATCGTTGATGCAGCCACCAAGGGCTGAGCAACTGCCTTTTCTTAACTAGCTGTTTCAGCGCCCGGCTGCGCCGTTTTTCCAGCGCTGTGCCGGGCGCTATTTGTTCTAAATCAAAGGAGATTCAACGTTATGTCCAAGAAACCTGTACTTCTGTGCATCATGGATGGCTTCGGCTGGGTGCCGAACGAGACCTTTGGCAACGCCGTTGTGGCTGCCAAGACCCCCCATCTGGATGCTCTGATGGCAAAGTATCCCATGACTACCATTGATGCCTCCGGCATGGCTGTCGGTCTGCCCGACGGCCAGATGGGCAACTCTGAGGTCGGCCACACCAACATGGGCGCAGGCCGCATCGTGTACCAGCAGCTGACCCTCATCACCAAGTCCATCCACGATGGCGAGATGCTCAAGAACCCTGTGCTGGTCAAGAACATGAAGGCCGCCATCGAGGCCGGCAAGGCCATCCACCTGATGGGTCTGGTGGGCACCGGCGGCGTGCACAGCCATGCCGACCACTGGTTTGGCGTGCTGGAAATGGCAAAGCATCTGGGTGCAAAGGAAGTTTACCTGCACTGCATCACCGATGGCCGTGACACCGACCCCCACTCCGGCAAGGGCTTCCTTGCTGACCTGCAGGCCAAGCTGGATGAGCTGGGCATCGGCAAGATCGCCAGCGTTTCCGGCCGTTACTACGCCATGGACCGCGACAACAACTGGGACCGCGAGGAGAAGGCCTACGCTGCCTTCGTCTACGGCGAGGGTGAGCACGCTGCCAACGCTGCCGAGGCCATCGAGGCTTCCTACGCCGCAGACAAGACCGATGAGTTCGTGCTGCCCTGCGTCACCTGCGAGGGTGGCCGCGTGCAGGACGGCGACACCGTCATCTTCATGAACTTCCGCCCGGATCGTGCCCGTCAGATGACCCGCATCTTCTGCGACGACAACTTTACCGGCTTTGAGCGCCGCGGCGGCCGCAAGCAGGTCCACTATGTCTGCATGGCCGAGTACGATGCCACCATGCCCAACTGCGAGGTTGCTTATCCCCCGGTGGAGCTGAAGAACGTTCTGGGCGAGTATCTGTCTGCCCACGGCAAGACCCAGCTGCGCATTGCCGAGACCGAGAAGTACGCTCACGTCACCTTCTTCTTCAACGGCGGCGTGGAGAAGCAGTACCCCGGCGAGGACCGGGTGCTGGTGCCCTCCCCCAAGGTGGCCACCTACGACCTCCAGCCCGAGATGAGCGCCCGGGAGGTCTGCGACAAGTGCGTGGAGCGCATCAACTCCGGCGCGTATGACGTCATCATCCTGAACTTCGCCAACTGCGACATGGTGGGCCACACCGGCGTTCTCCAGGCGGCTGTCAAGGCCGTGGAGACGGTGGATACCTGCGTGGGCCGGGTGGTGGAGGCCACCCTGAAGATGGGCGGCATCGCCATGGTCACCGCTGACCACGGCAACGCCGAGGTCATGCTCCAGCCCGACGGCAGCCCCATGACCGCCCACACCACCAACCTGGTGCCCTTCATCCTCTGCGGCGCAGGCACCCAGCTGCGCCCGGGCCGCCTGGCGGACATCGCCCCCACCATCCTGGATGTGATGGGCCTGGCCGCCCCCCAGGAGATGGACGGCCAGACGCTAATCGTGAAGTAAATCATCGTTAAAATAACACACTCCCGGCCGGTGGCCGGGAGTGTGTTATTTTGGTGTTTGGTGTGTATTGGCGGTGATCCTCCAACAATATATCCCGCAGGGCGGGGCCTTACCCCTGGTTCAGCGATGCGAACAGGGTCTCCAGGGCGTCCTGGGTATAGACATAGGCTTCAAAGGAACTATTCTTCCGCTCCCCGGAGGAAAGACTCTCCGCCAGCAGGGCGTCCGTCTTTTCCAGGTCTGCCCGCAGCTCCTTCACGGTGTCCTCCGGCATCCGGGACAACGGCTGCTCCAAGGCGGAATCCCCGGTCTCCTGCTCCCGCATGCTCATCAGGCCGAACCGGTCCAGATAATACCGGGTGCCGTCCACCGCGTCGGCGGCATACAGCACGGTAGAAAAGCTGCCCACGCTCTGATAGGCGTCGGGATAGTCGGCGTCGGCCTTCCGCAGAAACACCAGCAGCTCATTGCCGCAGGTATACAGCGGATAGTCCTCATAGGTCCCTGCGGACCCGCCGTTCTGCATCAAGGTAAACTCCCGGGGCAGATCGCCCTTGTAGGATTTCACCACGGCGGCCTTGTAGAAGGTGATGGGAAATCCCCCATCCTGTTCTCCCAGCCAGTCGCCCACCCGGACCAGCGCCACGGCGTCGGCCTCCTGAAAAGCCTCCGCAGCGGAATAGGACCTGAGCAGGGACGCCTCGCCAATGGCCTCCCCGATGCGGACGGGAGGCTCTGTCCCCCGGCCAGAGCAGGCGGTCAGCAGCACCAGCGCCGCCGCCAGCAGAAAAGTGAAAATCCTGCGTTTCATCGTCTGGTTCTCCTTTCCTGTCCCCTGTGGTTTACTTCGTATGGTATGCTGTTTTCAGCATACCATACCCGCAGCGGTTTTGTCAATTGAGGTGGCCGTTTTTTTGCATTTAACTAATTTTATGCACGATTTTAAGTAAATTGCATTCTCTCCCAGCCGGGTCAGTACACGTTTCTTTCCGCCTGGAGGCCGTTCCAGGCGGGGACCACCCGCACCACCGGCCAGGGCGCGCTGTCCCGGCTTGTCTCGGGAACATCCCGGGGCCGTCCCAGGGTCAGCGCAGCCAGCAGCAGCCCGCACAGGGCCAACCCCGCCGCCACGATCCATTGCTTTCTCTTGTGCATAGAATTCCTCCTTTTCCTCCTTGGGCCCGCCTTATATCAGGTCCCGGCGGATGCCCTCCGTAATCCGGTACATATCCTCCAGCGTGTTCATGCGCACGATCTGCTCCTTGTAATATCCCGCGTGGGGCACGCCCTTGAGATACCAGGCGTACTGCTTCCGGGCCTCCAGAATGGCGATGTGCTCCCCCTTGTCCCGGGCCGCCAGCTCGATCTGCCGCACGGCGGTGTCGCACCGCTGGGCCAGGGGCGGCAGCGGCGGGATGGGCTGCCCCTCCAGCGCCGCCTGAGCCTGCTGAAACAGCCAGGGATTGCCCAGACAGCCCCGGCCGATCATCACGGCGTCGGCCCCGGTGAAGTGCAGGATCTTCACGGCGTCCTCCGCCGAAAACACGTCGCCGTTGGCCATCACCGGAATGGACACCGCCGCCTTCACCTGGCGGATGGTGACCCAGTCCGCCTGCCCGGCGTACATCTGGGCCCGGGTGCGGCCATGGACCGCCAGGGCCGACACCCCCGCCTGCTCCAGCATCTGTGCCAGCTCCACGGCGTTGATGCTGCCCTTGTCCCAGCCCCGGCGCATTTTCACCGTCACCGGCACCGGCGAGGCCTCCACCACCGCCTGGGCGATCCGGGCGGCCTTCTCCGGGTCCCGCATCAGGGCGCTGCCGTCGCCGTTGGAGACGATCTTCCCCACCGGGCAGCCCATGTTGATGTCGATCAGGTCCGCCCCGGAGATCTCCGCCGCGATGCACGCGGCCTCCGCCATGCACACGGGGTCGCTGCCGAAAATCTGGGCGCTGGCCGGGTGCTCCCCGGGGGACAGCTTCAGCAGGCCCCGGCTTTTTTTGTCCTGATAGCACAGGGCCTTGGCGCTGACCATCTCCGTGACCGTCAGGCCCGCCCCCAGCTCCCGGCAGATCAGCCGGAAGGCCAGGTCCGTCACCCCCGCCATGGGGGCCAGCACCAGCTGCGAGGGCACCTCCACCGTTCCGATTTTCATCCCGCATCCCTCCCTTTTCGGGTATTTTTTGCCCAGTATATCACAGATTGCTTCAAAAAGGAAGCCTTTCTTGCTTTTTCCCCGGTTTTATGCTACAATCTCGCCAATCTGATGATTATGGAGGTGTCTCTATGCCGATGAAATGTCCCTTCTGCGGGGAAGAAATGACCCCGGGCGTCATCCAGAGCCGGGACGGCGTATACTGGTCCCGGGAAGCCGGTGCTGTGGCTGCGCTGGCCGGGCTGAAGAAGGATGCCATCACGCTGGCGGATTCCGGTTCGTCCGTTTTCGGCGGCGCAGCTGCGGAAGCATTCAACTGCCCTCGCTGCAAAAAAATCATCCTGGACTACTCCGTTCGCCATCTCCCGCTATAAAATTCCAAATTTCCCCTTGCAAAACCCGAAAATTGGTGTTATCATACCCTACGTCAACAGGGGAGCTCGCCGCAGCGGGCTGAGAGTGGGCTGTCATCGCCCAGACCCTTCAACCTGATTTGGATAATGCCAACGTAGGGACATACCGACGCACACGCTCCAAGCCATGCGGATATGCCTTTTTTGGCATGTCCGCATTTTTTGCTGTAAGGAGTGTATTTCTATGCTGGGAATCTGCCTGGACAACGTGCGCAAAACCGTGCCGCTGGTCCACAACATCACCAATTATGTCACCGTCAACGACGTGGCCAACATTCTGCTGGCCTGCGGCGGCAGTCCCATTATGTCCGACGAGCCGGAGGACGTGGAGGACATCACCTCCATCTGCGGCGGTCTGAACATCAACATCGGCACCCTGAACCAGCGGAGCATCCAGGGGATGCACCGGGCCGGGAAGAAGGCGGCGCAGCTGCACCATGTGCTGCTGCTGGACCCTGTTGGGGCCGGCGCCTCCGCCCTGCGCACCAACACCGCCGTGGACCTGATGGAGCAGCTGCCCTTCACCGTGATCCGGGGCAACATCTCCGAAATCAAGACCCTGGCCCTGGGCAGCGGCAAAACCCGTGGCGTGGACGCCGACGTGTCCGACGCCGTATCCGACGAGAATCTGGATTCCGCCGTGGCCTTTGTCAAGGACTTCGCCCAGCGCAGCCATGCCATCGTGGCCGTCACCGGGGCCATCGACCTGGTCAGCGACGGCCAGCGCTGCTTTGTCATCCGCAACGGCCGGCCGGAGATGGGTAAAATCACCGGCACCGGCTGCCAGCTGTCCGGCATGATGACCGCCTTTGTGGTGGCCAACCCCGACCGGCGTCTGGAAGCCGCCGCCGCTGCCGTGTGCGCCATGGGTCTGGCCGGTGAGACCGGCTGGAGCCGCATGGCCCCGGGGGACGGCAACTCCACCTACCGCAACCGCATCATCGACGCCATCTACAACATGGACGGCGCCGCGCTGGACAAGGGGGCCAAGTATGAAGTGCGCTGAGCAGGACCTGCTGCTGTACGCCGTAACGGACCGCCACTGGCTCAATGGCCGCAGCCTCCGGGACGTGGTGGAGGAGAGCCTCCGGGGCGGCGTCACCATGCTGCAGCTGCGGGAAAAGTCCCTGGCGGAGCCCGCCTTCCTGGCGGAGGCCCGGGAGCTTCAGGCCCTGTGCCGGGACTATCACGTTCCCTTCATCGTCAATGACAACGTGGACATCGCTCTGGCCATGGACGCCGACGGCGTCCACGTGGGCCAGAGCGACATGGAGGCCCTGGACGTCCGGCGGAAGCTGGGGCCGGACAAGATCATCGGCGTATCCGCCCAGACGGTGGAGCAGGCCCTGCTGGCGGAAAAGCACGGGGCCGACTATCTGGGGGTGGGGGCGGTGTTCCCCACCGGCTCCAAGGACGACGCCGACGACGTGTCCTACGACACCCTGCAGGCCATCTGCCGGGCCGTGTCCATCCCCGTGGTGGCCATCGGCGGCATCAGCCTCGGCAATGTGTCTCAGCTTTCCGGCAGCGGCATCTGCGGCATCGCCGTTATCAGCGCCATCTACGGCGCGGCGGACATCCGCCGGGCGAGCCTTGACCTGAAGGCCGCCACGGAGGAGATGCTGCGCTCATGATCCGCGCCGCCATATTCGACCTAGACGGCGTGGTGCTGGACTCCATGTCCATCTGGAGGGACCTGGGAGCCCGGTATCTGCTGCATCGGGGCCTGACGCCGGAGCCGGACCTGGGGGAGCTTCTGTTCTCCATGAGCATGGAGCAGGGGGCGGACTATCTCCGGACCCACTATCCCCTGCCGCCGGAGGAGGACGTGCTGGCGGGCCTTTCCGCCATGCTGCGGGACTTTTATTACAAGGAGGTCCCCGAAAAGGACGGAGCCCACGAGGCCCTGGCGTTTTTACAGGGCCGCGGCGTAGCCGTCACCGCCGCCACCTCCAGTCCCCGGACCCATGTGACCCGGGCTCTGGAGCGGCTGGGCCTTCTGCCGTATTTCCGGGCCATTTACACCACCGGCGAGCTGGGCGTCAGCAAGCACCGGCCGGATATCTATCACCTGGCGGCCCAGGGCGTGCCGCCCCGGCAGTGCCTGGTGGCGGAGGACTCCCTCTATGCCCTGCAAACCGCCGCCGCAGCGGGCTATCGCACTGTGGGCATTTTCGATGCCAACGGTGAGGCGGATCAGCAGGGCCTGCGGAATGCGGCGGAGGTATATCTCACCTCCCTGGCCCGGTTCCCCGCCCACTGGGAGCGGCTGAATAACGAAAACTGAATCAAAATGTGTTCCTTCGCGGTGCATTGGGGGCACCACCTTGCATCGCGTTATAAAACTGTGCTGTGTTAACATCGAAAGGAGAAATGAGCATGAAAACAGCATTGACCATTGCCGGAAGCGATTCCAGCGGAGGCGCCGGGATTCAGGCCGATATCAAAACCATGACCGCCAACGGCGTATTCGCCACCTGCGCGGTCACGGCCCTGACGGCCCAGAACACCACCGGCGTCACGGATATTCTGGAGTCCACCCCCCATTTCCTGGCGGAGCAGCTGGACGCCGTATTCACGGATATCGTCCCCGACGCGGTGAAGATCGGCATGGTCTCCTCTGCGGAGCTGATTGCCGTCATCGCGGAAAAGCTCCGGCAGTACGGCGCGGAGCGGGTGGTGGTGGACCCCGTCATGGTGGCCACCTCCGGCGCAAAGCTCCTGCGGGACGACGCCATCCAGGCCCTGACCTCTCAGCTGCTGCCTCTGGCCACGGTCCTGACGCCCAACATCCCCGAGGCGGAGATCCTCTCCGGCCTCACCATCACCGACGCCGCCGGCATGGAGGCCGCCGCCCGGACCATCAGCCAGCGCTATGGCTGCGCCGTGCTGTGCAAGGGCGGCCACCAGATCAACGACGCCGACGACCTACTGTGGCGGGACAGCAGCGGCAAGTGGTTCCGGGGCCGGCGCATCCCCAACCCCAACACCCACGGCACCGGCTGCACCCTGTCCAGCGCCATCGCCGCCAACCTGGCCAAGGGCTATGACCTGGACCGGTCCGTGGAGCGGGCCAAGGCCTATATCTCCGGGGCTCTGGCCGCCATGCTGGACCTGGGCCGCGGCTCCGGCCCCATGAACCACATGTTTGACCTGAAGGGAGGCTTTGCGGAATGAAAAAGACCTCCACCTTTCAGAACGCCCTGATCTGGTTCGGGGCAGGCGTCTCCCTGGCGGAGATCCTTACCGGCACGGCCTTCGCCCCTCTGGGCATGGGCAAGGGCCTGCTGGCCATCCTCATCGGCCACGTCATCGGCTGCGGCATGATGCTGCTGGCGGGCCTCATCGGCGGCCGCACCGGCCGCAGCGCCATGGAAACCGTGAAAATGAGCTTCGGTCAGAAGGGCGGCCTGCTGTTCGCCCTGCTGAACGTGCTGCAATTGGTGGGCTGGACCGCCATCATGATCTATGACGGCGCCCTGGCCATCGGCGGCATTTTCGATGTTGGCCGCTGGGTGTGGTGCCTGGTCATCGGCGGGCTCATCATCCTGTGGATCGTGGTGGGCGTCACCGACCTGGGCTGGATCAACAAGATCACCATGGCCGCCCTGTTTGTGCTGACCCTGGTGCTGTGCAAGGTGATCTTCTTCTCCGGCAGCGCCATGGCCGCCCCCAGCGGCGAGGGCCTGACCTTCGGCGCGGCGGTGGAGCTGGCGGTGGCCATGCCCCTGTCCTGGCTGCCCCTGATCAGCGACTATACCCGCCAGGCCCAGAAGCCCGTCCGGGCCACCGTGGCCAGCGTGGTCACCTATGGCCTGGTGTCCTGCTGGATGTACGTCATCGGCATGGGCGCGGCCATCTTCACCGGCGAGTATGACATCGCTGTCATCATGGTGAAGGCCGGTCTGGGCATCGCCGCCCTGGTGATCCTGGTGTTCTCCACCGTCACCACCACCTTCCTGGACGCCTGGTCCGCCGGCATCTCCGCCGAGTCCCTGTCCGGGAAGCTCAGCGGCAAAACCGTGGCCATCGTCACCACCCTGGTGGGCGTGGCCGGGGCCATCCTGTTCCCCATGGACGATATCACCAACTTCCTGTACCTGATTGGCTCCGTGTTCGCCCCCATGATCGCCGTCCAGATCGCCGACCACTTCCTTCTGCGCCGGGACCGCTTCGCCGTGGCCGCCGACGCCCGGAACCTGGTGATCTGGCTCATCGGCTTCGTGGCCTATCGCCTGCTGATGGGTGTGGACACCCCCGTGGGCTATACCCTGCCGGACATGGTCCTGACCATTCTTCTGTGCGTCATCGCGGAGAAGCTGAAGCCCTCCGTGAAGCAGTCATAACACCCTTTTCCCCCAGCGCAAAAGCAGGAGACGCCGCCCGGATGGGCGGCGTCTCCTGCTTTTGTCAGCTCATCAAAGAAGCCTCGCAGAGTTTGCCGCCTGTAGGCGGCAAATCGAATGGAATCATTTTCGTCCGGGGCGTGTACCTGGACGAAAATACTTCTCAGTCTGCAAGTGTGGAATTTGTTCGCCACCGGCGAACAAATTCTGCGCGCAGCAGACTGCAAGTCTTTTGTTCCAAAAGGGCAACACCCTTTTGGAACAGTTTCAGGAGACGCCGCCCGGGTGGGCGGCGTCTCCTGCGTTTTTCTATCAATAGTTCTCCGCGTGAATTTCGAAATAGCTCTGGGGATGGTTACAGGTGGGGCAGACCTCCGGGGCCTTCTCCCCTACCACGATGTGGCCGCAGTTGCGGCACTCCCACACCTTCACCTGGCTCTTGGCAAACACCTCCGCCATCTCCACGTTGCGCAGCAGCGCCCGATAGCGCTCCTCATGGTGCTTCTCAATGGCCCCCACCAGGCGGAACCGCTGGGCCAGCTCGTGGAAGCCCTCCTCCTCGGCGGTTTTGGCGAAGCCCTCATACATGTCCGTCCACTCATAGTTTTCGCCCTCGGCGGCAGACAGCAGATTCTCGGCGGTGGAGCCGATGCCCTCCAGCTCCTTGAACCACAGCTTGGCGTGCTCCTTCTCGTTTTCCGCCGTTTTCAGAAACAGGGCTGCGATCTGCTCAAAGCCGTCCTTTTTAGCCTTGGAGGCGAAGTAGGTGTACTTGTTCCGGGCCTCGGATTCCCCGGCAAAGGCCGCCATCAGGTTCTTCTCCGTCTGGGTCCCGGCGTATTTGGTGGTTTTGTTCATATTTGTTTCCTTCCCTTTCGTTTTGCTCTTCTTATTATATGGATGTTTTCCCGCCGCATTCCGGGCACACGCCACGAAACAGCAGGTCGTATCCGCTGACCGCGAAGCCGTGGGTATCCCCCAGCAGCTTCTCCAGCTGCGGCGGCTGCCGCAGCTCCACGTCGAAAACCCGGCCGCAGCGCAGGCATCCGGCGTGATAGTGGGCGTCGCACCGGTGATCGAAGTGATCCGCCCCGTCTGTGGTGTTGATTTTCAGCAGCAGGCCGCTTTCCGCCAGCTGCCGCAGATTGCGGTAAACCGTGGCCCGGCTGACGCTGGGGTGCCACCTGCCGGTATACCTCCTCCGCCGTTGGGTGCGCGTGCAGCCTCCGCACCGCCTCCAGTGTCATGGCCCGCTGGACCGTGTTCCGGTAGATCATCTCTTCACCTCTTAATAGGATCATATATCAATTAAGATGGATTGTCAACAACCATTTTCGCCGGTGCACCCGTCATAGAGGCGTGGGCTCTCCCCGGCCCGCTGTGAGCAGCGGGCCCTACGAACTTGGCTCTCCCTCTGGGAGAGCTGTCACCGAAGGTGACTGAAAGGGTCTGCAAGCGCTCCGGCGATTCTTTGCCCACCGCGATAAGGAGCAATCTCCTTGCCGTGTCATTGCGAGCCAGCCGCAGGCTGGCGCAGCAATCCGCATCCTCATCCCCCGGCCCGCTGAGGGCAGCGGGCCCTACAGGGCGCTTCGGTGATTTCTCTGTGCCGCAGGCCGAACTCCTATTGGTCAAGTCTGCCCTCTTTGCCGCGCAATTCACCAGACATGCCCGATATACGACAAAAAAGGAGAGGCACTTAGATGGGTGTTCATAAAACAGTCAATGGAGCGTATCGATACAGATACGCTCCATTTCTCATATCAACATACTATGTAATGGGGTGCAGCCCCTTGGCTCTCCCTTTGGGAGAGCTGTCACCGTAGGTGACTGAGAGGGTCTTGCAGCCTTTTTCGAATGATAAGATCAATTTGTGTGCACACACCACGAAAATCCCTGTCGATATCCCGGTTGGAGAATCGCAGAATCTCCAACCCAAGAGACATCAGGAATTGAGAACGTTCCGCATCATAAGCAAGCCCCTGAGGTTCATAATGCTGAGAGCCATCCAATTCAATGACCAGTCTGGCCGAAGCACAGTAAAAGTCCACGATGAATCTGCCGATAATCCGCTGTTTATAAATTTTTACTGGATATTTGTGGAGAAAAAGGTACCAGAGCTTACGCTCATGGGGTGTCATCTCCCTGCGAAGCCGTCGGGCATTTTCTAATTGGGTGTTGTCTTTTGGTATGGTCATTGTTTACCCTCTCCGTCCTCGCTACGCTCGGCCACCTCTCCCAAAGGGAGAGGCAAGGGATGCTCGCACGGCACACCGAAAGGTGTATAGAAGTGCGCCCTTTATCATTTCGGCAAATTGGAGTTTACTGCTCGATACGGTAGTATTTGAATGTTTCATCTTCTCCAACAAAGCGAAAGCCTACCTTTTCCAGCACATGCTGACTCCGGGTATTTTTCCTGATGGTATCTGCGTTTACCGCAGCCATTCCCAACTCGTCAAAGGCGGTTTTTACCGCCAAACGTTCTGCCTGCGTTCCGTATCCCCTTCCCTTCACTGCGTCGTTTTGCATATGGATACTCAGGGAACATTCTTTTTTATCATGGTCGATCTGCTTCAATTGCAATTCCCCGATCACCTTATCTCCAAGCATGATCGCAAACAGTCTGCGTGAAGCATCCTGCCCCTTCATATCAAAATATCGATTTACCGCAGCTTCGTCATATACATAGGGCTGAAACAGGTGCATATCCATATAGATAGACGCATCATTCGTCCAATGCTTGTACAGTTCGTGACATAGTTCTCGCGTCATCGCCTTTAACTGAATTGTTGGCATGTTAGACCTTACCCACCTTATTATTCCGACTTATTGATTTGTTTAATTCTATCATCTGGCTTTAATATATGCAAGAACAAGCCCAGCAGACATTACTGCCGGGACTGAAACTGTCTTACGACCACCCGCACTTGCCTCTCCTTTTCTTATGCTCACGTCACTTCCACTGGAAGGTCGCCATGCCATAGACATAGATGAACAGGATGGCCGCCGGGACCACATACCGGAACAGCGGCGTCATCCACGGGCGAAGCTTCAGGCCCTGCCCGGCGTTGGCCTCCAGCAGGAAATTGTCCCAGCCCCAGCCGAACTTGTTGCAGCAGAACAGGGCAAGCACCAGGGATCCCAGGGGCAGAATATTGTTGGACACCAGGAAATCCCACAGGTCCAACCAGGCAGTGCCCTCCGCAAAGGGCTGGAAGTGCAGCACGCTGTAACCCAGGGCCGTGGTCAGCGCCACCAGGAAGATGCCCCCGCCGCAGACTAGGCACCCTACCGGGCGGCTCCAGCCGGTAAGATCCCGCACCATGGCCAGTATCTCCTCGCACACCGCCAGCACCGTGGACAGGGCCGCGAACATCATAAACAGGAAGAACAGGGTTCCCCACCAGCGGCCGCCGTTCATGTGGTTGAACACGGTGGCCATGGTGTCAAACAGCAGGCTGGGGCCGGCATTGACCTCCACCCCATAGGTAAAGCAGGCCGGGAACATGATCAGTCCCGCCACCACCGCCACAAAGGTGTCCAGCACGATGATGTGCACCGACTCCCCCATCAGGGAGCGCTCTTTTCCGATGTAGCTGCCGAAAATGGCCATGGCACCCATGCCCACGGATAGGGTAAAGAAGGCCTGGTTCATGGCCCCCACCACCACGCTGCCGTTGATTTTGGACAGGTCCGGCACCAGATAGAACCGCAGCCCCTCCGCCGCACCGGACAGGGTGAAGCTGTGCACCGCCAGCACCAGCATCAGCACCAGAAGCAGCATCATCATATATTTGGTGACCCGCTCCAGGCCGCCCTGCAGCCCGAAGCACAGGATGCCGAAGGCCAGCACCACCGTCACCGCCAGATAGGTCACGTTGACCCCCGGGTTTGTAATCATGGACGAAAATCCCAGATCCTGGATATTTCCCGTCAGAAACCGCACAAAATAATACACGATCCACCCGGTGACCACCGTGTAAAACGCCATCAGGGCCACGCTCCCAAAGAACGAAACATACCCATGAATGTGCCATTTCTGGCCCTTTTTCTCCAGTTTTTGATACATTTTGATGGGGCTCGCCTGTGACGCCCGGCCCACGCAGAACTCCATAATCATGATCGGCAGGCCCAAAATCACCAGGCAGAAAAAATAGAGCAAAACGAAGCCGCCGCCACCGTATTGGCCGCACATCCAGGGGAATTTCCAGACATTTCCGCAGCCAATGGCGCACCCGGCGGACAGCAGGATGAAGCCCAGGCGGGACCCCAGCTTTTCGCGTTCCATGATTCTTCTCCTTTTTGTATAAATATTTGATTTGAAGCTTTGTTATTGTATCAAATATTTATTTTCCCGTCAAGGAATGATTATTATTTCACAATTCACTTTTTTCAAGATAGCCGGAGCGGAGGAGGGACTCTATAAAGCGCTCAAAGGAGGGCGCAATAACCTCTTCCGGCGTTTCATATAATTTTACAGCATCTTCTATAATTTCTTCTGTAGAAAGTCCCTCATTTATTTTCGAGAAAAAGTATGCTCCGGTGGAATTGATCCCCTCAACATACGGGACGCGGCCACGGGCGGGGCCGGTGGCCACCAGGAAATCTTCATCGCAAATTTTCGTAAGAATTACGCCAGGAATGACGGTATATTTCATAATAAATCACCATTTTTGAGAACTATTTTGCGTTTATATGCAATCACTGGGAAGCGGAGGATTCCAGATAGGTTTCCAGAGTTTTCCGGCACAATTTGGCAGATTCGATATCGCCGCGGTTTTTCAGGAGCCAAACCGGCGTTTTCAGCATTTTTTCTGCGATACGGCAGGCAGTTTTTGCTTCCTGTTCGGTATTACAGTCAAAAAGGAACTGGGAAAAGACTTTTCCGGCGGATTCGTGAACGGTCAGGCGTGTGATTTCATTGGAATCGGACTGTTCCAAGATAATAATTCCGCCTAATTTAGCGGTCAGGCGTTGAGACATGTTCTCTTTGCCTGTCCAGGGAGAAGTTGTGACGAATACTTCGTCATTTTCTATATATACAATGGGTTTATCCCCATTTATGATCTGAATTTCATCGGGACAGAGGAGTTTCCAGAGACAATAGTGGGTGGACTTGCCGGTGCCGCTGGGGGCGGTAATAAGCCAAGCCCGGTCCTTCCAGATAAAGGAAACCGCGTGGAACACGATGCGGTCGAAAACCGTGATGGCAGAGGAGATGGCGGGACACAGCTCGCAATATTCCACATAATAGGCAGGGGCGTCAGGCTGGTAAATACTGGCAGTCTTTTGGAGGCGCTGGGGGGAAATTTCCACGGCGGGAATGTCCCGGTCATTGGCGGGACAGGGCGGGATAAGGGGGGATGTCCCGGTATTTTTTTCCAGGTAGGGAGAAAAATACGGATAGTATTCATCGTATTGGGTGGTGACGTCCACAAGGGCGCCAGCCAGGTTGAGACGAAATTTCATAAGCGTTATTTTGGAGAGGTGGGTGGTGGATGGGGTGGTGGGGCCCTCTCAGTCACCTTCGGTGACAGCTCTCCCAGAGGGAGAGCCAAGTCCGTAGGGGGCGGGGATTCGGATGGGGACGCGGATTCCAGCCGAACGCATAAGGAACGTGCATTCGGCAGACCCGGCGGTTGATGCCGGGCCCACGTCGGCCCTGCGGGCCTCCTCGGAACGACATGGCAAGGGGGTGGCCGATAATTGACGGCGGGGCACATGGGCCCCGCCCTACAGGCCCTCTCAGTCACCTTCGGTGACAGCTCTCCCAGAGGGAGAGCCAAGAGGGATGGATGGAAGAAAGCGGGGGGATGGGATGCCATCCCCCCGCTTGGGGTTTTTGCTCAGCTTGGGGTTTTGCTCAGCCGATGATGTTGCCGTACTGGTCCACGACGACCTTGGTGCCGTCGGGGAGGGTCATAGCATAGCTGCCATTGCCGATGCTCTCGATACCACCACCACCGTGGTTGCCGGAGTCGGGCTCTATGATTTGGTTCTTATCCAGAATCGGCCGGAGCTGAGGATCGATAAAGTTCATGCTGTTCTCCTTTCCTCACTCCCAAATGGTGCGGGTGTTGTAATGCAGGGTGTGGGTGACGCCGTGGACTTCGGTGCCGTCCAGGGTGATCCAATAGGGGGTGACTTCCAGAGTGCCGGTGCCGGAGAGGCTCTTATCAGCCAGCATGAGCTTGGCGTCACGGGCCGCGCCGAACAGGTTGGCGGGAGTCTTGAAGATCCGATAACGGCTGGCGTAGGAGACGTCGAGCTTCTGGCCATTGACCATGATGCCGGAGGCCTGATAGTTGGCGGGGTTATCCACGGCAGAGATCAAGGTGACGCCACGGAGACGGAACAGGCCGGTGCGGCTGTAATCCAGGTCCAGATAGGAGTCGCTGACGTACTTGGCGTAGATGGTGGTGTCCTGGGTGACCTGGTCCAGGTCAGCGGGGGTGGTGAAGCTGTCATCGGTGAACCAACCGGCAAAGACCTTGCCAGCAGGGGCCTGGTAGGCCACCTGGTCGCGGACGCTGCCGTTGGGGGCAACCTTGATGGTCTGAGGAGCATTGCTGCCGTCGATGACGGTGACCGTCAGGTCATTGACCGCAGGCTCCGTGTCGCCAGCCAGGAGGTTGGTCCGAAGCGTCAGGGTCTGCGCACTCTGCTGTTTTTCGAGATACTGATAGACTGCGGGGAGCTGATCGTCCTTAGACGGTTTCCCGGGGTCAGCACTGCCAACTACGAAGGTATAGTTGCGGCTGCGGACACCTTCCACGCGGACACCATCCAGGGTGACCCAGTAGGGCCGGTAGGTAACGCCGCTTTTCTGGAAGCTCTCGAATTCTTCCCCTTTCAAACGGTGGCCGATGATGCAGCCGTCGTCAATGGGAGAATTATTCTTGTCATTGGCATCAAGGTACTTGCCGGTTTCCTCAGACTTTGTCAACGGCCCCTCATAGTTCACAGGAATCCCGTTCTTCAGATACCAGGTATCGATAACCTCTCCGCCTGCATGTCCCTTGACCGTTTCCAGCATCTGGTACACTGTGGCACTGCCAAGCTGCTCAGTGTTGGGGTTGCTCAGCTCTTCACAAGAAGAAGAAATATATTGGGAAGTGCCGTTTCCAAAGGAAACCTTGAGACCAGCATCGGCATAGTTGACGCGGTCCACAGCCGCCAGAAGGTAGAGCTGGGTCACGCTGAGTGTGCCCTGGCCTCCCTCCAGATGGCGCGATATCCAATAGCCAAAGGGGCGCAGATAGGTGTCGGGGACTTCCCAGATATAATAGGTGGCGTTCTCGGTGGGGTTCAGCTCCATGGGGTTGCCCTGCTCCTGGACGTCCTTGTGGACGGTGGTGCAGGTCTCCTCGTTAAAGGTGCCGCCGTAGAGGTAGCCGTTGGGGACGACGGAGGTGAGGTTGAACTCCTTGTTGCGCCACAGGGGGTAATTCTTGCTTGCTCGCACTTCGCCCTTGTTTGCACCGGTGGCGCTATCCACGGTGCTGGCCACATGGGTAACGGTGAAGTAGGGGATATAGACCACGGGGGTCTTGAAGTTGGCAAATGCAGTCTCCGCGTCAGCGGAAGCATAGATGCCGGAAGCAGGGCCGTTGGTGTCAACCGAACCGGTGGCGTCCGGATCAAGGACGATGGGAATCTCCACCACCAGCTTCTTGCCGTGGCTCTTACTGCCGTTTACGCCAAACTGGTCAACCCAGTTGGCGGCATAGTCAAAGTCGGTGACGTTGATGGTCTTGTTGTCGTCGGCAACGGTGACATCATACTTATCCGCGTCGGGAGTGGTTTTCCAAGTGTAGGTATAGGTGCCGTCCGCATTCTTGGTGCTGGACTCGCAGGACACGCTGTAGGCCTTGATGTCGCCGTCCGTGTAACCCTCCGGCAACGTGAAGGAATCAGAGATCACGTCGCGAAGGACGGAGGTGCTGGTCAACTCGACAGGCGTGGAGCCGATGGTCTCACTGATGGTCTTGAAGATGTTGTTCAAGTCCTCGGCGCTACTGACGGTCTTATAGTAGTCGCTGGACGTTTTGGTGCCATCCCGCATAGTAGTGGCATCCAGATAGTTGGAGGACACGCGGTTCATATACTTGGGGACATTTTCGGTGTCCTCGTACGTCTTGCTGAAGCAGCCGATGGTGTAGACGGTGGCTCCGGCGTTCTTGATGGACTTACTGGCCTTGATGGCGTTGTTGGCGACGGTAGTGCTAAAACCATTACTGTGGTTTGGCTCGCCATCGGTGAACATGATGACGACCTTCTGGTGGTCGTTGTTCTTTACGCTATCGATGATGCTCTTGGCGCGATTCATACCGTAATCTGCGGCAGTCGATCCATCGGGATCAAGTGAGTGCATTGACCGCATCTTTCAGCGCAGCCGCGCCGGTTCCAGCGGCAGTGAGACCTATTACGGTCTGGGAATAGTTGTATGTGTACCCCCAATAATCCGTATACTTATCATTTCCGGTTTCGGTTTTCTCATCGCCCGCAAACTTCACAACGGCGATGCTGCTGTTGGGGGACTTCTCCGCCACTTTGTCAATGAAGCCATTGACGGCAGATTTCAGAACGTCAATCTTATACTGCGAGCCAGATCCGTTAATAGGATCGTCCATCGAGCCGGAGACGTCCAGGACCAGGACGATGTCCATGGGGATGTCCTTGGTTTCCGTTCGGGTCTCGCCGGTGGCGAAAGCCTCCAGGGTCAGCAGGAACTGGTCGTCCCCCTCGCCTTTCGTGACGGTCTTGGACATGACCAGGCCGCCGTTGTTCTCCCCGCTCGCGCCTTCATACACGACGCGAGGCGAACCATTGCCGGCGCTGTCCTCCTCGCCGGCGGCGAAGGATGGCAGGGCCACCAGAGACAGGGCCATGACCAGCGCCAGCACGAGTGCCAACGCCCGTTTCCATGTTTTCATTTTCTCATTCCTCCCATTTCGTTTATTTTGGGGGCCGGGCGGCCCCAATTGACTTGGGTTTTGCAGGGACAGTTCTGGATGGTATCCATTGTACACCATTCCGATATCGTTTGCAAGAGGTTTTGGGGCTTGTTTGCGATATTTTTACGCCTGCTTGGCATTATATCACAAAGGGGCGTCGAATGCAAGTGCATTCTGGGGAAACCGGGGTGGACGGAGGGGGGCGGAGGTGGTATAATGGAGGAGATAACCAACAGATGAGGAGGGTTTTGGCCATGAACGAGAAGAAGCAGAGCGGGTATCCCCAGGAGGACCCCAGGGAGGCGCTGGAGCGGCTGATGCAGGATAAGCCGCTGAAAAGGCCGGGGGTCAAGGACCGGAAGGAGCCGCCCATCATGGCGGTGTATGCCGCGCCGGTGATCAAGGAAGAGAAATGAGCGGGTTCCGGCTTACGAGCTGCGTGTGGGAGCTGACGCTGGCGTGCTGCTTCGGGTGCAGGTACTGCGGGTCCGCCGGGGGGCGGGCCAGGCCGGACGAGCTGTCCACGGCGGAGTGTATGGACGCGGCGGAGCAGCTGGCGGACCTGGGCTGCCGGAGGGTGTCGCTGATCGGGGGCGAGGTGTTCCTGCGGCGGGACTGGGCGCAGATCGCCGGGCGGCTGACCGGGCTGGGCGTCCGGGTGGACGTGATCACCAACGGGTACCTGATGTCGCCGGAGGTGCTGGAACAGCTGAAGCAGGCGGGGGTGTCGTCGGTGGCGGTGTCCATCGACGGGCCGGAGGACGTGCATGACGCCGGGCGGCAGGCCGGGAGCTTTAAGCGGGCCATGGAGGCCGTCCGGGCGCTGACGGCGGCGGGGATGCCGGTGTCGGTGATCTCCACGCTGCGGCGGGACTGCATGGGGCGGCTGGAGGAGCTGTACCGGGTGCTGGAGGGGGCCGGCATCGGGGCGTGGCAGCTGCAGGCGTGCTCGCCTATGGGCAGCGCCGCCCGGGGGCTGGACTGGCGCATCGACCCGGCGGAGGTCATCGCTTTCGTGATGCGGCACCGGGCGGAAGCGCCGTTTATGCTGGGGGCGGCCGACAACGTGGGGTATTTTACGGATGAGGAGCTGCGCCTGCGGGGGGCCGATGGGGCCTGCTTCCAGGGGTGCAGGGCGGGTATCTCCGCCATAGGCATCGACAGCGCGGGCAACGTGCGGGGGTGCGAGTCGCTGTACGATGAGCGGTTCAACGAGGGGAATCTGCGGCAGCGGAGGCTGCGGGATATCTGGGAGGACCCGGGGGCCTTTGCGTACAACCGGCAGTTCCGGCGGGAGATGCTGACGGGAACCTGCGCCCGGTGCCGGATGGGGCCATGGTGCGCCGGGGGGTGCCGGTCGTATAACTATTTCGTGCACGGGAAGCTGTACGAAAGTCCGGCGTGTGCAGGCGGGGCCAAATAAGGGGCAGACAGAGTCGTCCGCCCCTACGAATATTCTATCGACAGTTTGCCTGTAGGGGCCGGGTTTTACCCGACCCAAAAGCAACGGACCGGTGGGCGGGGCGGAGCCCGCGCCCCTGCGGAGCGTTAACGGCAGGACATCCTGTCGGGCGGGCAATCCGCAGAATTCCACAGAAAAAGACTGCGGCGGTGAGCCGCAGTCTTTTTTCAGAGATGGGGTTTATCGGGCCTTGTCGAACTCCTGGGACACCTGCTCCAGCAGCTGGCGGATGGGCAGGTGCTGGGGACAGGCCTTTTCGCACTTGCCGCACTTGATGCAGTCGGAGGCCCGGCGGCCCGGGGCGGTGTGCACCTCGTCATAGTACAGGTGGGCGTTCCAGTCGTGATGAATCTGCTTGGTGTTCATGATGGCGAACAGGTCCGGAATGGAGATGTGCTTGGGACAGCCGTCGGTGCAGTAGCGGCAGGCGGTGCAGGGAATGAGATTCTTGCTGTGGAAGATCTCCTGCACCCGGCGGACAGCGGCCATCTCCGTCTCGTCCAGGGGGCGGAAGTCCTTCATGCAGGCGGTGTTTTCCCGGACCTGCTCCACGCCGCCCATGCCGGAGAGCACCACCCGAATCCCCGGGAAGCTGCCCACAAAGCGCAGGGCATAGCTGGCGGGGGCGCCGCCGTGGAGGCCGTCCAGCACCGCCTGGGCGTCCGGCGGCAGGTTGACCAGGCTGCCGCCCTTGGCGGGCTCCATCACCAGCACCGGCTTGTTGTGCCGGCGGCAGACCTCGTAGCACCTGCGGCTCTGGACCGCGGGGTCGTCATAATCCAGATAGTTGAATTGCAGCTGCACCACCTCGATATCCGGGTAGTCTGTCAGAATCTGCTCCAGCACCTCCGCCCGGTCGTGGAAGGAGATGCCCACATGGCGGATTTTGCCCTCGGCCTTCAGGGCAAAGGCCGTTTCATAGGCCCGGCAGGCCTTGAAATGGTCGTAGTTGGTGAGGCCCTGGGCGTGCATCAGGTAGAAGTCGAAATACTCCACGCCGCAGGCCTGGAGCTGGGCCTCAAACAGCGGGCGGATGTCCGCCTGGCTCTTGAAAAAACAGTCGGTGAGCTTGTCGGTGAGGACAAAACGGTCCCGGGGGTAGCGGCGGGCCAGGCACTCCCGCAGGGCCAGCTCGCTCTGGCCCTGGAGGTAGCCGTGGGCGGTGTCGAAATAGTTGAAGCCCGCCTCCAGGAAGGCGTCCACCATGCGGTTCATCTCGTCGATGACCACTTCCCCGTCCTTCATGGGCAGGCGCATGCCGCCGAAGCCCAGGATTCCTTTGATTCGTTCCATGATATGTCTCCTTATTATAATGGTTCTGTGATTCCCGCAGGAAAAGGGCGGACAGGGTCGTCCGCCCCTACGGTGGTGTGGCGGGAAAGTAAACGACGGCGGGGCACACGGGCCCCGCCCTACGGAATGTTTATTGAAAGAACACCTGTAGGGCAGGGCCCGCGTGCCCTGCCCTACGAAAGCGCCATATTGGTGGGCCCACGTCCCTACAGGCCCTCTCAGTCACCTTCGGTGACAGCTCTCCCGGAGGGAGAGCCAAGTAGGGGCCGACGTCCCCGGTGGCCCGGGGCGCAAAAAGGCGGAGCACATGGGCCCCGCCCTACGGGTGTTCTATCGACAGGCGCTTCGTAGGGCCCGCTGCCCTCAGCGGGCCGGGTCAGCCCATTCAGCCTGTCAAAACGTTCGTGTCCTGGTATAGCAGAAGGAGAAATCCATCCTGGGTCCCGTCCGGATTCAGCAGCCGCAGCTCCACATACTGAAGGTTGTCGTACCAGTCGGCGGACAGGTCAAAATGCAGGGTCCAGTACCGTTCCTGGCAGCTGCCCTTGAAGGGCGGCAGGGTCAGCTCCTGGCCATCCTCGTCCACGCAGTAAAGCTGGAGGTCGTCCAGCAGCACGTCCCCGGGGTCCCGGTGGATCTCCAGCTCCACCTGGAGGACGCCGTCCTCATAGGACGCGCCCAACAGGCCCACCCGGCCTCCCTGCCAGGTATCCCAGTCCAGCCATTCCTGGGCCACCGCCGGTTCCTGGGTGGCAGGGGTGACCGGGTCGACGGGATAATCCGGCTGGCGGGCCTGACAGCTGGAGACGATGGAGCTGACCAGGGACAGGATGATCAGCCCCGCCACCAGCACTCCCACCAGGCTCACCTGACGGGCCGGGCCGCTGAGGTTATTCAGCTTCTCCCGGACCTGGCGGGCCTGGTCCTCGAAGCAGACCTTCTTCTGGTGGTTCTCCTTCCGCTCGTAGCAGACCTTGTCCCCATTGGGCACCGGGCGGCGGGAGGAGCCGTCCAGATGGTGGACGGTGCCGTCGGCATACACCTGCTCCCGCCGGGGCGGGCGGTTATAGGCCCCGCACTCCGGGCAGCAGCCGTTTTTCTCGTAGTTATAGCTCTTTCCGCAGGCCTTGCAGTGTATCGTTGCCATGGCGTGTCCTCCTTTATATCACATCCGCTGAAAATCCAGATACCGAGTCCCCTGGAAGGTCAGGCGGCCCCGGTCCCCCTCCACCAGCATACCGTAATCCTGGCCGTTCATCTGCAGCTCCATGCGGTCGCCGCTTTCCACCTGGAAGGTGGCGAAATACCGGGTGGAGGTGGTGGTGTGCATCTCACCGCCGCTGCGGTGGGAGGAGAAGCTCTGGCGCTTGGCCACCACTGTGGCCTCCACCGTCAGCCGGGGGGAATGGTTGTTCCTGTTCCGCTGGGACAGCTCCCGGACGAACGTCACCAGGATCATGCCCAGGATCGCCACAAAGGCCACGATGAAAAGCAGGAAGAAGATGGAAATGAATCCGTCGCCGGAGAAAAAGCTGTCGAACATGGCGCGTGCCTCCTTTTTTCGGGGGATGCCCCGTCTGTATGGTCCCATTGTACGCCCCGCCGGGGATAAAATCCACCAACCTCAGGTTGCGCCGGGGCATTTCCCCGGGAAACGGCAGGAAACCTCAGGTTGCGGCGGGATTTTTATCCAGT
>OICK01000342.1_pt1 | contig 23112 bp, 22 predicted proteins | sample 1581281 | NCBI WGS metagenome assembly OICK01 (sample SAMEA3882557, study PRJEB24775) | human gut metagenome | biome: human-associated habitat; feature: intestine environment; material: feces | place: Netherlands | collected 2009/2010 | reverse complement strand
CCAAAGGAGGGATAGCAGTTGCAGGAAGAAGTAGACCAGAAAACCATAGCGTTAGCGGTTAAGACGGGCAAGCTCACCGCCCAAGTGCTGCAAGCGGCCATCCGAAAATATCTGGCCGCCCGGCAGAAAGGGACGGGCAAGGCCCATCACGGACAGCAGAGCTTACGGCAGCTCAAAAAGGACGGTTCCGCCCTGTCCAACATTGAGATCACCGACGCCAACATTGGCTTATTTAAGCCCTGCGCCAAGAAATACGGCGTGGACTTCACGCTGCGGAAAGACGCCACTACCCAGCCCCCGCACTACATCGTGATTTTCAAGGCCAAGGACGCCGACAACATGGAACAGGCGTTCAAGGAGTTCACGGCCAAGAAGTTGCAGCGGGAGGAACGGCCCTCGATCCGCAAGGACATTGCCGCAAGCAAGGAAAAGGCAGCGGCCCGCAACGCTGACCGGGCCAAGGAAAAATTCAAAGAAAGGGGGCTGTCACGATGAAGCCGGAAATGAAAAAAATGATAATCGCCAACCTGCCCTACCTGCTGTTTGTGTACCTGTTCGGCAAGCTGGGACAGACCTACCGGCTGGCGGCTGGGGCGGACTTGTCGGAGAAGCTGCTGCACCTTGCGGATGGCTTCGGCTTCGCCCTCAGCCTTCAGAATGGCGGCCTGCTTCTCGGCGTCCGCCCGGAGAATGGCCGCCTGCTTCTCGCCCTCGGCCACCAGGATCTTGCTGGCCTTTTCGCCCTCGGCCTGCAGGATGGACTCCCGGCGTTCCCGCTCGGCCTTCATCTGCTTCTCCATGGCGTTCTGAATCTCCCGGGGCGGCAGGATGTTCTTCAGCTCCACCCGGTTGACTTTGATGCCCCAGGGGTCCGTGGCCTCATCCAGGATGGCCCGCATCTTGGCGTTGATGGTGTCGCGGGAGGTCAGGCTCTGGTCCAGCTCCAGCTCACCGATGATGTTGCGCAGGGTGGTGGCGGTGAGGTTCTCAATGGCGTTCATGGGATACTCCACGCCGTAGGTATACAGCTTGGGGTCGGTGATCTGGAAATAAATCACGGTGTCGATCTGCATGGTGACGTTGTCCTTGGTGATCACCGGCTGGGGGTCGAAGTCCGCCACCTGCTCCTTCAGGCTGACCTTCTTCACCACCCGCTCGATGAACGGGACCTTCAGATGCAGGCCCACGCCCCACACAGAGTGGAAGGCGCCCAGCCGCTCCACCACATAGGCCTTGGACTGCTGTACCACATAGATGTTCCGGACGATAACGATCAGCACCAGCACCACCAGAATGGCGATGGCCACTGCGCCGGGGATAGAGATGTTGTTGGGCATGTGATTTTCCTCCTGTTTTTAATATAAGTAGTGTTTACGGACTTACACGGGTTCCACGAACAGGCGCACGCCCTCCATGCGGACGATCTTCACCTGCGCGTTGCGGGGGATGGGCTGGCCGCTTTCGCTGCGGGCGGTCCAGGTCATGCCGCCCACATACACCGCCCCGGTGGGCACGGCGTTGTCGATGCTCTCCGTGACCCGGGCGGTCTGGCCCAGCACGCGGTCGGCGTTGGTGGCGGTAACGTCCTTGTGCAGCAGCTTCTTCACCAGGGGCCGGGTGGCCGCCAGGCACACGATGGACACCACAAAGAACAGGGCCAGCTGCAGCCAGATGGGACCGCCGCAGATGGCGGCAATAAGCCCCGCCACGGAGCCCACTACGAACCAGATGGACGTCAGCCCCACGGTGATGGCCTCCACCACGCCGAAGATCACCATGGCGGCGATCCAGATCAGCGTCATCATATCGGTGCTTCCTCCTTTCAGACACAGCCCCAGCACCAGGGCCAGAGCCAGGGTTACGGCCACTGCGCCGATGCCCAGCCACTTCTCCCGGGGGGCCAGATTGGCGAAAAACGCGGACAGCGCCGTTTTCAGGGTTTTCTCCGGCAGCGGGGCCTTGGGCGTGTCCTGCACCGGGGCCTCCCGGGGCACCTCCTGGGAAAACAGCTCATCCAGGGACACCTGATACCGGTTGCAGATATAGAGGATCTTCTCGATCTCCGGATATCCCCGGCAGGACTCCCATTTGCTGACGGCCTGCCGGGACACCTTCAGCTCCGCCGCGAACTGCTCCTGGGTCAGTCCCGCCCGGCGGCGTACCTCCTGTAACCGTTCTCCAAAGGCCATGGCCCCGTCCCTCCGTTTCTCTCTGACCCCATCCTACCGGAAACGGGCCGCTTTGTCTACCAACCTCCGTTTGCACCCGGGAAAAAACTGGAAATTTTTGCGCAACCTCAGGTTGTCATGGTTTTAGTATACTATATTTTCGCCTCCCGCGCCACAACATTTTGAAAAATCCTCCGGGTTTTTACCCGGCGGACAAATCGGCTTGACAAATGTTTCCTGCCCGTGTATACTGAACCCATCTGATAAGAAAGGTGGTGCCCGATATGCTGTTTTATAACGCTTTTGTCGTGTCGGGGACCCTTGTGCGCCTGTAACGAGCCTGCCGTAAGATAGGGTGGGCCCCTTGCGGCTGTGTCGGCGTCCTCGGAAGGAGGGCGCTTTTTTCGTGCCCGGAATTTGGAAAAGAGAGAAGAATGAGAGAGGAAGTGTTTTTGCCTTCATGGAAACCACCCGAAAATTATCCCGGCGGGAGAAGCTCGCCCTGATCGGGAAATATCTGCGCCCCTGCTGGGGGCACTTTGCGGCGGCGCTGCTGTGCGCGTGCCTGGCCATGGTGTTCAACGCCCTGACGCCCCAGATCATCCGCCTGACCGTGGACTCCATCCTGGGGCCCGAAACGCCCCAGCTGCCCGGGTTCCTGATGTCCTGGCTGAACTGGGCGGCTCTGGAGGCCCAGCCCCTGCGGGCCCTGTGGTGGGCCGCTGCCGCCGTCCTGCTGACGGCCCTGCTGCGGGGCGTGTGCAGCTATGGCCAGCGGCTCCAGCTGGCCCGGGGCTCCGAGAGCTACGTCAAGGGCATCCGGGACGATCTGTACCGCCACATTCAGTATCTGCCCTTTGCCTGGCACAAGAATAACCCCACCGGCGATATCATCCAGCGCTGCACCTCCGACGTGGACGTGATCCGCCAGTTCGTGTGCAACCAGCTGGTGGAGGTGGTGCGCACGGTGTTCCTGATCGTGCTGTACCTGTGCATCATGTTCACCATGAACCTGCGCCTGTCCCTGATCTCGGCGCTGTTTATCCCCATTGTGGGCCTGTCCTCCGGTGTGTTCTACAAGAAGATCTCCGGCCGGTTCCAGGCCGCCGACGAGGCGGAGGGCGACCTGACCACCTGCGCCCAGGAGAACCTCACCGCCGTCCGGGTGGTCCGGGCCTTCGGCCGGGAGCGGTATGAGGAGGAGAAGTTCAACGGGAAAAATCAGCGCTTCTCCCAGCTGTGGATCAGACTGGGAAAGCTCCTGTCCGTATACTGGGCCTCCGGCACCCTGCTGACCTGCCTGCAGGTGATGGTCATCGTGGTGGCCGGCGCCTGCGAATGCGTGGCCGGGCGGATGACCCTGGGCTCCTTTGTGGCCTTCGTCACCTATAACGAGGCCCTGGCCTGGCCCGTTCGTTCCCTGGGCCGGGTGCTGTCCGATATGAGCAAGGCCGGGGTGTCCATGGACCGGGTGGGCTATATCCTCAACGCCCGGGAGGAGCGGGACCTGCCCGACGCCGTGGACGCCGTAAACGGCGACATCGTCTTTAACCACGTCAGCTTTGCCTACGACGGCCAGCCGGTGCTGGAGGACGTGTCCTTTACCATTCACCAAGGGGAGACCTTCGCCATCCTGGGGGGCACCGGCTCCGGCAAGAGCACTTTGGTGCACCTGCTGGACCGGCTGTATGACCTGCCGGAGGGCGGCGGCTCCATCACCATCGGCGGGGTGGACATCCGCCGCATGAAGCGGGAATCCCTGCGCCGCCAGATCGGCCTGGTGCTCCAGGAGCCCTTCCTGTTCTCCCAGACCGTGGGGGAAAACATCTGCGCCGTGCGGCCGGACGCCGGGGACGAGGCCATGCGCCGGGCCGCCGCCGTGGCCTGCGTGGACGAGGCCATCTCCGCCTTCCCCCAGGGGTACGACACCGTGGTGGGCGAGCGGGGCGTCACCCTGTCCGGCGGCCAGAAGCAGCGGGTGGCCATCGCCCGGATGCTGATGCAGCAGGCCCCCATTATGGTGTTTGACGACTCCCTGTCCGCCGTGGACGCCGAAACCGACGCCAAAATCCGCGCCGCCCTGCGGGACACCCTGCACAGCGCCACGGTGCTGCTGATCTCCCACCGGGTCACCACCCTGATGCAGGCCGACCGCATTCTGGTGCTGGACGGCGGCCGGGTGTCCGCCCTGGGCGCCCACCGGGAGCTGATTGACCGCCCCGGCATTTACCGGGATATTTACGACATCCAGATGCGCAGCGATGACCGCGCTCTGGTGGAGGAAGGAGGGAACGCCTGATGGCTGCCTTCGACGAGAAAGATTATACAAAATCCTTTGACTGGAGCATCTGGAAAAGGCTGACCCCCTTTGTGCGGCCCTTCCGCCGGGACTTTGTGGGGATGCTGGTGTTCAACGGCCTGTGCGCCCTGGTGGACGTGGCCATTCCCCTGTTCCAGCGCTACGCCATCCGGAATTTTATCCAGGCGGATTCCCTCCGGGGCGTCGTACCCTTCTCCCTGGCGTATCTGCTGGTGATCGTCCTGCAGGCCCTGTCCGTGGTGGCCTTTGCCCGCAACTCCATGACCATCGAGATGAACATGGGCCGGGATATGCGCCGCTCCCTGTTCCACCATCTCCAGACCCTGTCCTTCTCCTTCTATAACGTGACTCCCGTGGGCTATCTGCTGACCCGGGTCATGAGCGATACCAACCGCATCGCCAGCATGATCGCCTGGAACATGACGGATATCCTCTGGGCCCTGTTCTATGTGCTGGGCACCTTTGCGGCCATGCTGGCCCTGAACTGGCGGCTGGCCCTGGTGGTCATCGTCATCGTGCCTGTCATGGCGGTGCTCACCGGGTATTTCCAGAACCGCATCCTCCGCTGGAACCGGAAGGTCCGGAAGCTGAACTCCCGCATCACCGGCTCCTTCAACGAGGGCATCACCGGCGCCAAAACCACCAAGACCCTGGGCACCGAGGAGCAGACCGTGGCCGCCTTCCGGGACCTGACCCGCCAGATGCACGACGCCGGCATCGGCGCGGCCCGGCTCAATGCCATCTATATCCCGCTGGTGCTGTTTGCCAGCACCATGGCCGTGGCCATTGTGCTGCTGCGGGGCGGCTATATGGTCTCCGACCACCTGCTGGAGTTGGCCACTCTATCCACCTTCACCACCTATGCCGTGGGCATTTTCGAGCCCATCCAGATGACCGCCGCCAACATCGCCGAGTTCATCTCCCTGCAGGCCTCCATCGAGCGGGTCATGGACCTGATGGACAAGACCCCCCAGATTCAGGACGCCCCGGAGGTCATCGAGAAGTACGGCGACGCCTTCCACCCCAAGCGGGAGAACTGGGAGCCCATCCGGGGCGAGATCGAGTTCCGGGACGTGACCTTCCGCTATCCCGACGGCGGCGGCAACGTGCTGGAGCACTTCTCCCTGCACATTCCCCAGGGGTCCACCGTGGCCATCGTGGGCGAAACCGGCGCGGGTAAGAGCACCCTGGTGAACCTGGCCTGCCGCTTCTTCGAGCCCACGGAGGGCCAGATCCTCATCGACGGCGTGGACTACCGCCAGCGCAGCCAGCTGTGGCTCCACAGCAGCATCGGCTATGTGCTCCAGGACCCCCACCTGTTCTCCGGCACCGTCCGGGAGAACATCCGCTACGGGAAGCTGGACGCCACCGATGCGCAGGTGGAGGCCGCCGCCCGGGCCGTGTCCGCCGACACGGTGGTGGCCAAGCTGGAAAAGGGCTGGGACAGCGACGTGGGCGAGGGCGGCGGACGGCTCTCCACCGGCGAAAAGCAGCTGATCTCCTTTGCCCGGGCCGTGCTGGCGGACCCCCGCATCTTCGTCCTGGACGAGGCTACCTCCTCCATCGACACCCAGACCGAGCAGCTGATCCAGCAGGCCATCGACCACCTGCTCCAGGACCGCACCTCCTTCCTGATCGCCCACCGGCTCTCCACCATCCGCAAGGCGGACATGATCCTGGTGGTCCGGGACGGCCGCATCGTGGAGCAGGGCACCCACCAGGAGCTGCTGCGCCGCCATGGCTATTACCACGATCTTTACAGCAAGCAGTTCGCCGAGGAATCTGCGGCCCGCATCCTGCAATAATTTCCAGAATATGGAAGCCCCGGCAGCGCCGCTGCCGGGGCTTTTTTCACCCCGTTTTCCGGGAAAGCGCTTCCTATCTGTCCCCCTGTGACGGACAGACTTTCCTTGGCTCCTATCGACCGTTTCCCGCCTGACAGGCGGATACTCCGTGAAAATTCTGACAAGCAGATTCACCCGTTTGCCAGGTTTTTCACATATTTGTCCGTCTATGAAATACAGCCGTTTCCTATACCTGACATTGTTAAAACCTTGACCGCTATTTTTTCATTTTGCTTCCAGTTATTTCCAAAAAAGGTTGCCAAGCCGCCGTCTTTTCGATACAATATCCTGCGAGATAGAGAAGAAGGAACCTGCAGCATGTAATGTGGGACCAAAAATCAAGGAGGTCTTTCATGAAAGTATTAGTCATCAATGCCGGCAGCTCATCCCTGAAGTATCAGCTGCTGGACCCGGAAACCGGCCATCTGCTGGCCAAAGGCCTGTGCGAGCGCATCGGCATTGACGGAAAATTCACCTATAAGCCCCAGGTGGAGGGCAAGGCCGCCGTGTCGGCGGCGGACGTCCCCATGCCCACCCATTCCGAGGCCATCCAGGCGGTGCTGTCCGCCCTGGTGGACCCGGACAACGGCGTCATCTCCTCCATGAAGGAGATCGACGCGGTGGGTCACCGGGTGGTCCACGGCGGCGAGAGCTTCGCCAGCTCCGTCCTCATCACCGACCAGGTGATGCAGGCGGTGGAGGACTGCACCCCCCTGGCGCCTCTGCATAATCCGGCCAACATCATCGGCATCGAGGCCTGCCGGGCCGTCCTGGGCCACGATGTGCCCCAGGTGGCGGTGTTCGACACCGCCTTCCACCAGACCATGCCCGAGCATGCGTATCTGTATTCCATCCCCTATGAGTACTATGAAAACGACAAGATCCGGCGCTACGGCTTCCACGGCACCTCTCACCGCTATGTGTCCCTGCGGGCGGCGGAGCTTCTGGGCCGTGACCCAGCGGAGCTGAAGGTGGTGTCCTGCCACCTGGGCAACGGCTCCTCCCTGGCGGCAGTCAAGGGCGGCCGCTGCGTGGACACCTCCATGGGCCTGACGCCTCTGGCGGGCCTGCCTATGGGCACCCGGGCCGGTGATATGGACGTGGGCGTGGTGGAGTTCATCGCCAACAAGTACGACATGACCATTTCCGAGGCCGTGAACCTGCTGAACAAGGAATCCGGCATGCTGGGCCTGTCCGGCGTGTCCTCCGACTTCCGGGATCTGGAGCAGGCGGCGGAGAAGGACCATCACCGGGCCACCGTGGCCCTGGAGATCTTCGAGTACCGGGTCCGCAAGATGATCGCCGAGTATGCCGCCGCCATGGGCGGCGTGGACGTGGTGGTATTCACCGCCGGTGTGGGTGAAAACGCACCCGAGACCCGGGCCCACATCCTCCAGGGCCTGGAGTTCATGGGCATCACCTGCGATCCGGAGAAGAACCGCTGCCGGGGCAAGGAGCAGATCATCTCCCGGGACGGCGCCCCCGTCACCGTGATGGTGGTCCCCACCAACGAGGAGCTGATGATCGCCCAGGACACCATGGAGCTGGTCCTGGACCAGGAATAAGCCCTATTTATTGACCATTTCGCAAAAAAAAACCGGGACGCCGCAGCGTCCCGGTTTTTTAACTTATCAACAAGTCCAGCCCTGCGCAGCGGGCCGCAGAAGTCTTTACCAGCTCTGGGCCGACAGGATGACCTTCTTATAGCTGCGGCGGAAATAGACGATCTCGGCGGCGCCGGTGATGGTCCAGGAGAAGATATACAGCAGATACAGGGAGGTGATGGTGCCCAGCCAGGCGAACACGGTGTATACCCAGATGACCCGGAACACGCAGGAGCCCAGAATGACGATCACCGTGGGGCCTACGCTTTTGCCGATGCCCCGGGAGGCGGCGATGCTGGCGTCCATCAGCGGGGACACCACATAGGAAAAGCTCATGATCCGCAGCCGCTGCATGCCCGCGTCGATGACCGCCGTCTCGTTGGCAAACAGGCCCAGGAAGCTCCGGCCGAAAAACAGCAGCAGCAGACCGCACACGGCCCCCACCCCGGCGGCGTAGCACATACTCACCAGATAGCTTTTGACGATGCGCTCGGTTTTGCCGGCGCCCCAGTTCCGGCTGACGAAGCTGGCGCAGCCGGTATAGAAGGCCGCCATCATGTTAAACAGCAGGGTATCGGCGTTGGCGGCGGCGGAGCTGCCGGACACCGTGACGGCGTCGAAGGAGTTCAGGCCCACCTGGACAAACAGGTTGGCCACGGCGAAAATGGCGTTCTGCAGCCCCGTGGGGATGCCGATGGCCAGGACCCGGCGGGCCTCCTGGGGATGGACCCGGAGGCGGCGCAGCTCCAGGCGGCAGGCGTCCTTCCGCCGCAGCAGGTGCAGCACGATCAGCAGGGCCGACAGGCACTGGGCGATGACGCTGGCGATGGCCACGCCCTCGGCGGCCATGTGGCAGCGGATCACAAAGAACAGGTTCAGGACCACGTTCAGCACACCGGCAACGGACAGATACAGCAGAGGCCGCCGGGTGTCGCCCACGGCGCTCATGATGCCGTTGCCGCAGTTGTACACGGCCATGGCCGGCATACTCAGGGCGTATATCTTCAGGTAGAGGACGGCCCCATCCATCAGCTCGTCCTTGGTGTGCAGCAGGGTCAGCATGGGCCGGGCCAGCAGCACGCAGATCAGGCACAGCACCACGCCGATGGCGGCGCACAGCACAAAGGACGTGTGAACGGTTTTTTCCACCCGCTGCCTATCCCCCATGCCCAGGCCCCGGGCCACCGCCACGTTGACGCCGCTGCCCATGCCGATCAGCAGTCCCGTGAACAGCGACACCAGCAGCGTGGTGGAGCCCACGGCTCCCAGCGCCCGGTAGTCCGCGAACTTGCCGGCAATGGCCACGTCGCTGAGGTTGAACAGCACCTCCAGCACCTGGGTCAGCATCAGGGGCAGGCTGAACAGCAGCATATTTTTCCACAGGGAGCCTTCCGTCATGTTGACGGACAGGGCGCTCTTTTTTTGCGTCGCTTCCATGAAACACACCTCTTATCCAAAATATACTGGCACGCAATTGCACAGTATAACACCACAATTTGCACAAAACAACCCCCTCAGACGCCATATTTTCCCCAGAGGAAATGGCACGTCATTGTGCACAATGTTGTGTTCCGGAAGCAGACCCCTCCACCGGCGGAAAAAACCGGGAAAACGGCGGCAGATGGATAAAATTTTCACATTCCGGGAGAAAAGTTGCGAAAAGCCCTTGCAATCCACGGGGAAATGTGGTACAGTCCACTTCGACAATTGAATAGGGGCGGCGGGGCCTGTCCGCACTGCCGCCTGACACCATTATTTCTGGCTTGCCGCCAAGGTCGCGGCAAGGAAAAAGGAGAAAGCTATGAAGAAGAAACTATTGGCTCTTTTCCTGGCGCTGGTAATGGTCGGCGCCGTACTCCCGGGATGCGGAGACGGCAGCAAGGACCCCGGCGGACAAGGAAATAACGGCAAAACGGGCGAACCGGTCAAGGGTGGCGAGATCACCGTTGGCATCGCCCAGGACCTGGACGACAGTCTTGACCCCCACCAGACGGTGGCCGCAGGAACCAGAGAGGTCTTGTTCAACATCTTCGAGGGATTGGTGAAGCCCAATTCCGACGGCGAAATGATCCCCGCTGTGGCGGAGAAATATGAGCTGTCTGAGGATGGGACCACGTACACCTTCACGCTTCGTGAGGGAGTGAAGTTCCACAACGGCCAGACAGTGACCGCAGAGGATGTTGTATATTCCATCAATCGCTGCGCCGCTGTGCCGGAGGGTCAGGAGAAGCCTCTGGTAGCGGCGTTTTCTGCTGTCAAGAGTGTGGAGGCCCTGGACGAAAAGACCGTTGCCGTTACCATCGCACAGCGGGACCTGGAGTTCATCAGCTATATGACGGACGCCATCATCCCCGCGGACTATGAAAATCAGGACACGGCTCCGGTGGGCACCGGCCCCTTCAGGTTCGTGTCCCGGACCCCCCAGCAGGACTTCGTCATGGAGCGGTTCGAGGATTACTGGGGCACCCCGGCGTGGTTGGACAAGGTCACCTATAAAATCTGCGAAAATGCCGACGCCCTGGTGATGAACCTGAACGGCGGGTCCATCGACCTGTGCGCCCACCTGACCTCCGCCCAGGCCTCCCAGCTGAACCAGAGCTTCCAGGTGCTGGAGGGCACCATGAACCTGGTGCAGGCCATCTATCTGAACAACCAGGCCAAGCCCTTTGACAATCAGCTGGTGCGCCAGGCCCTGTGCTATGCCATCGACCGGCAGGGCATCATGGACATGGTGGCCGACGGCCACGGCACCGCCGTGGGCAGCAGCATCTATCCCGCGTTTACCAAGTATTTCCTGCCGGAGCTGGTGGATAAGTATCCCCACGACGTGGCAAAGGCCAAGGAGCTGCTGGCCCAGGCCGGGTATCCCGACGGCTTCGACATGACCATCTCCGTCCCCAACAACTATCAGCCCCATATGGACACCGCCGAGGTGGTGGCCGAGCAGCTGCGGGAGGCGGGGATCAACGTGACCATCCAGCCGGTGGAATGGAGCACCTGGCTGGACACCATCTATAACGGCCGCCAGTTCCAGGCCACGGTGGTGGGCGTGGACGCCGCCAATATGACCGCCCGGGCCATGCTGGAGCGGTTCACCTCCGACTACGGCAAGAACTTCATCAACTATAATAACCCCGCCTATGACGCCCTGTTCCAGCAGGCCATCAACGCCCAGGACGAGGCCACCCAGACGGACCTGTACAAGCAGATGGAGACCATGCTGGCGGACACCGCCGCCAACGTGTATATCCAGGACCTGTGCGACCTGGTGGCCATGCGGCAGGATCTGGGGGGACTGAAGTTCTATCCCATCTATGTGCTGGACCTGTCCACGGTTTATTTTACCCAGCGGTAACGTTATACTGAATTGAAAGAGGCGATGACCATGAAATACGCGGCCAAGAAAATCGGACTGATGCTGCTGACCATGGTCATCGTCTCTTTTCTGGCGTTTCTGGCGTTCCAGGTGATCCCCGGGGACCCGGCGGTGAAGCTGCTGGGTACCGAGGCCACCCCGGAGCGCATTGCCGCCCTGCGGGCGGAAATGGGACTGGACCGGCCGTTTTTTGAGCGGTATGTCCAGTGGGTGCTGGGGGCCCTGAAGGGGGACTTCGGCACGTCCTACAGCTATAAAATGCCGGTGTCGTCCATGCTGGCGGGGAAGCTGCCGGTGACGGGGCTTCTGACGGGGATGTCCTTTGTGCTGATCCTGGCCTTTTCCATCCCCCTGGGCATTTTCACCGCCCGCCACGCCGGAGGGCGGCTGGACCGGGCCATGACCGCCGTGAACCAGGTGCTCATGGCCATCCCGGCCTTTGTGACGGGCATCCTGCTGACCTATGTGTTCGGGCTGGTGCTGCGGTGGTTCGTGCCGGGAAACTATGTTTCCCCCGGCGACAACTTCGGCGGCAGCCTGTGGTATTTTCTGTTCCCGGCCGTGTCCATCGCCCTGCCCAGGGTGGCTATGACGGTGAAGATGCTGCGCTCGTCCATTCTGTCGGAGCTGCAGAAGGACTATGTCCGCACCTCCCACAGCCGGGGCAACAGCGACCGGGCTACCCTGTACCGCCATGTGCTGCGCAATGCCATGGGGCCGGTGGTGTCGTTTCTGGCCATGACCGTGGCGGACATTGTGGCCGGCTCCGTGGTCATCGAGCAGGTATTCTCCCTGCCGGGGCTGGGCCGGATGCTGCTGACCTCCATCGCCAACCGGGACTATCCCGTGGTGCAGGCGGTGGTGGTGATCGTGGCCTTCTGGGTGGTGCTGGTGAATCTGCTGGCGGACCTGATCAACCAGCGGCTGGACCCCCGGCTGCGGCTGACGTGACAAATCGGAAAAAGAAAGGTGGGAGCGGGCCTTGCTGCTGAACGAAAAAAAGAATCACTATCTGCGGACGGGGCTGATCCTCACCGGATTGATGGCGGCCCTGGCCCTGGTGGGCTGCGTGTGGACCCCCTATTCCCCCACGGCCATGTCCGGCAGCGAGAAATTCCTGGCCCCGTGCCTGCGGCACCCGTTCGGCACGGACAACTTCGGCCGGGACATTTTCAGCCGGGTGCTGGCCGGGGCGGGCACCACCTTCTTCATCAGCGCCGCCACCGTGTGCATCGGCGCGGCGGTGGGAACGCTGGTGGGGGCCTTTACCGGCTATTTCGGCGGCTGGCTGGACGAGGCGCTGATGCGCGTCAACGACGCGGTGACGGCGTTCCCCAGCATCCTGCTGGCGCTGGTGTTCATCTCGCTGCTGGGGTTCGGCAAGTACAACGTGATCCTGGCCCTGGGCGTCGCCTTTGTGCCCAGCTATGCCCGGGTCATCCGCAGCGAATTTGCCCGGCACCGGGAGATGAACTATGTCAAAAGCGCCCGGCTCATGGGAGCGGGGCATCTGCGCATTATGTTTCTGCATATTCTGCCCAACACCCGGCAGGTGCTCCTGCCGACGCTGGTGATCGGGTTTAACAACGCCGTGCTGGCGGAGGCCAGCATGAGCTATCTGGGCATCGGCGTGAAGCCCCCGGACGTGTCCCTGGGGTACATGCTGTCGGAGTCCCAGAGCTATATGGCCAGGGCCCCCTGGTATATGCTGACGGTGGGCGGCGTGATCGTGCTGCTGATTTTAGGCGTCAGCCTGCTGGGCGAGGGCCTGCAGCAAAAGGAATGGGGGAGGTGACGGTATGCTGGAGATCCGGGATCTGCACGTGCAGTTTCACGGGGCGGACCACGAGGCGGTGCGGGGCATCGACCTGACGGTGGGCGACGGCGAGATCGTGGGCCTGGTGGGTGAATCCGGCAGCGGCAAAACCGTCACGGCCATGATGATCTCCGGTCTGCTGCGGCCGGAGCAGGCGGCCTTCCGGGGCCAGATTCTGCTGGACGGGCGGGACCTGCTGACCAGCAGCGGCGATACCCTGCGCAGCATCCAGGGAAAGGACATCTGCGTGGTGTTCCAGGAGCCCATGAGCGCCATGGACCCCACCATGCGCATCGGGCCCCAGGTGGAGGAGTGCCTGCGGGTACACACGGACCTGCCGCCGGGAAAGCGGCGGGAGCTGGCCCTGCAGGCCCTGCGGGACGTGGACCTGCCGGAGGCGGAGGAGGTATACCGGAAGTATCCCCACGAGCTGTCCGGCGGCATGCTGCAGCGGGCCATGATCGCGGCGGCCATCCTGCCCCGGCCGAAACTCCTGCTGGCGGACGAGCCCACCACGGCTCTGGACGTGACCATCCAGGCCCAGATTCTGGAACTGCTGCGCCGCCTGAACCGGGAGCGGGGCATGTCCATTCTGTTTATTTCCCACAACCTGGCGGTGGTGCGGAAGCTGTGCACCCGGGTGGCGGTGATGGAGAAGGGACACATCGTGGAGTCCGGACCGGTGGAGGACATCTTTTTCCACCCCCAGGCCCCCTATACCCAGCGGCTGATTGCCGCCATTCCCACAAGGAGGAAGCTATGAGCCAGGACCTTGTTCTGCAGGTCCGTGACCTGAACGTGTGGTACCGGCCCTCCGGCACCATCGGCCGCAGAAAGCGCCGGCAGGTGCTCCATGACGTGAGCTTTGACCTGCACCGGGGGGAGATTCTGGGCCTGGTGGGGGAGTCCGGCAGCGGAAAGACCACCCTGGCCCGGACCATTCTGGGCTTTGTGCCGGACTATACCGGCACGGTGACCCACTTCACCAAGCGGCCCCAGATGGTGTTCCAGGACCCGGCCAGCAGCCTGAACCCCAGCCGCACCGTGGGCTGGATCCTGGCGGAGCCTCTGCGCATTTACGGGAAGTACGGCAAGGAGGAGATCGCCCGCCGGGTGGAGCGCACCATGGAGCTGGTGGGCCTGGACCCGGAGTGCCGGGATCGGCTGCCCCATCAGCTGTCTGGCGGACAGCGGCAGCGGGTGTGTATCGGGGCGGCCCTGATCGTGCATCCCCAGCTGATCGTGGCCGACGAGGCCGTGTCGGCCCTGGACGTGACCATCCAGGCCCAGATTTTGCAGCTGATCGCCCGGCTGCGCCGGGAACTGGGCATTTCGTACCTGTTTATCTCCCACGACCTCAACGTGGTTTACGAGATCTGCGACCGGTGCCTGGTGATGCACCAGGGGCGCATCGTGGAGCAGGGGCCGGTGGAGGAGCTATTTGACCATCCGAAGGAGGAATATACCCGCCGGCTGCTGGCAGCGGCGGAGTGAGCGCATATGACCGAAGAACGGAGACAGAAATTACTGCAATCATCCCAGGGCCCCGGGGCGGAGCCCTTCAGTCAGTATAATCATATGAAGGTCACCGCCGTGGACGACGGCACGGCCACGGTGGAGCTGGAGCTGCAGCCGGACAGCCTGAACTGCTGGGGCACCCCCCACGGCGGCGTGCTGTTTACCATGGCCGACGTGGCGGCGGGGATGGCCCTGCTGACCCTGCGGCAGGAGGTGACCTTCACGGTGTCCTCCAGCATCGAATACCTGTCCGCCGCGCCGGGAACCGGGAAGCTCACCGCCGTGGGCACCGTGGAGAAAATGGGTGGCCACATGGGCTTCAGCCGCACGGACATCCGGGACGAGGGCGGCCAGCTCATTGCTGCCCTGCGGACGGTGATGTATCTGACGGGCCGCCCGCTGGAGCTGTGAGGGCCTTTTTCCGGCGGCACCGGGGGCTGCACATCTGGCTTTTGTCGGTGTGCGGGGTGCTGGCCCTGTACTTTGCCCTGCGGCCGGTGCCGGGGCTGATGACCCGGTTCAGCCGGGGGATCATCATGCCCCTGGAGCGGGCGGTGGCGGCGGTGTGCTACCGGGCGGACTTCTCCGTGGCAGAGCTGCTGTACGCCATAGCGGCGGGAGTGGTTCTGCTGTGGATGGGGGCCACCGTCCGGCGGCTGATCACGGAAAAGGGCCGCCGGGGGCGGATCGTGTACCGGTTCGTGCTGACGGTGGTGTGCACCGTGCTGACGGTGTACGCCGGGTTCAGCCTGCTGTGGGGCGTCAACTACTATGCCGAGTCCTTCCAGGAGCAGTCCGGCGTATATGCCCGGGAGTCCACCCCGGAGGAGCTGGCCCGGGTGACGGAGTATTTCGCCCGGCAGCTGGCCGGCTGCGCGGACCAGGTACAGCGGGACGAAAACGGCCTCTTTGCCGAAAGCCGGGCGGACATCTTTGCCCACAGCGTGGAGGCGTTCGACGGGATATATGAGGAGTTTCCGTGCCTGGTGATGGAGGACCATGTGCCCAAGGGAGTGCGGTTTTCCACGGCCCTCAGCGCCATGGACTTCACGGGGTTTTACTTCCCCTTTACCGGGGAGGCCAACCTGAACATCGACAGCCCCGCCTGCTATCTGCCCAGCACCATTGCCCATGAGATGGCCCATCAGCGGGGCATCGCCTCGGAGCAGGAGTGCAATTTCATCGCCATTGCCGCCTCCACCACGGCGCAAAGCCCGGCGTATCGCTACTCCGGGTGGCTGATGGGGTTCACCTACCTCTCCAACGCCCTGTACCGGGCGGATCAGGAGGCCTGGAAGCAGGTGCGGGTGCTGCTGCCGGACACGGTGGTGGCGGACCTGCGGGACAACTCCGCCTATTGGGCGGAATTTGAGGGTCCGGTAAACGACGCGGCCCAGAAGGTGTACGACTCCTTCCTGAAAAGCAGCGGCGAGTCCCGGGGGACCCAGAGCTACGGCACCGTGGTGGATATGCTGATGGCGTATTATGGATAAGTCAAAAAAGGCGCTGCCCTTTTAGTGACGGGGACCGTTCCGGTGGGACGGTCCCCGTTTTTTTGACGAAAATGCCAATTTCCTGGTGACAACCCGCCGCCTATCCCGTATAATAGACCCCATAGGCCCTCCGGGGCCTGGATAGGGAAATATAGGGAAAACGGAAGGAGAAGCCACATGACAGACATTCAGATCGCCCAGCAGGCCGCGCCCCTGCCCATCGGCGATATTGCCGCCGCCTGCGGCATCGACCCACAGTATCTGGAGCAGTACGGCCGGTATAAGGCCAAGATCGACTACCGCCTGCTGCGGGACCGGGCGGACCGGCCCGACGGCAAGCTGATCCTGGTCACCGCCATCACCCCCACCCCCGCCGGGGAGGGGAAAACCACCACCACCGTGGGCCTTACCGACGGCCTGCGGAAAATCGGCAAAAACGCCGTGGCCGCCCTGCGGGAGCCGTCCCTGGGGCCGGTGTTCGGCGTGAAGGGCGGCGCCGCCGGAGGCGGCTATGCCCAGGTGATCCCCATGGAGGACATCAACCTCCACTTCACCGGGGATTTCCACGCCATCGGGGCGGCCAACAACCTGCTGGCCGCTCTGCTGGACAACCACATCCAGCAGGGCAACGCCCTGGGCATCGACTGCAAGCAGATCGTGTGGAAGCGCTGCGTGGACATGAACGACCGCCAGCTCCGCCACGTCATCGACGGCCTGGGAGGCAAAATGCAGGGCGTCCCCCGGGAGGACGGGTTCGACATCACCGTGGCCAGCGAGGTCATGGCCGTGCTGTGCCTGGCCAGCGATATCCCGGATCTGAAGGCCCGGCTGGGCCGGATGATCGTGGCCTATACCTTTGACGGGCGGCCGGTGACGGCCCACGATCTCAAGGCGGAGGGGGCCATGACGGCCCTGCTGAAGGATGCGCTGAAGCCCAACCTGGTGCAGACGCTGGAGCACTCCCCTGCCCTGATCCATGGCGGGCCCTTTGCCAACATCGCCCACGGGTGCAACAGCGTCACCGCCACCCGGATGGCCCTGAAGCTGGGGGACTATGCCGTTACCGAGGCGGGCTTTGCCGCCGACCTGGGGGCGGAGAAGTTTTTCGACATCAAGTGCCGCCTGTCCGGTCTGCGGCCCTCCGCCGTGGTGATCGTGGCCACGGTGCGGGCGCTGAAATACCACGGCGGCGTGCCCAAGGCGGAGCTGAACCGGGAGGATCTGTCCGCCCTGGAAAAGGGTCTGCCCAACCTGCTGCACCATGTGGGCACCATCCGCAACACCTTCCACCTGCCCTGCGTGGTGGCCGTCAACGCCTTCCCCACGGACACGGCGGAGGAGCTTCGGCTGGTGCAGGAGCGGTGCCGGGAGCTGGGAGTCAACGCCGTGCTGTCGGAGGTCTGGGCCAAGGGCGGCGAGGGAGGCCGGGACCTGGCCCGGGAGGTGGTGCGCCTGTGCGATCAGCCCCGGCTGGAGGAGTTCACCTTCGCCTATCCCGACAACACCTCCCTGATCTATAAGCTCAACTCCATTGTGGGCCGGGTGTACGGCGGCAGTCAGGCGGTGCTGACCCCCGCCGCCCAGAAGCAGCTGAAGCGGCTGACGGAGCTGGGCTTCGGCGACCTGCCGGTGTGCATGGCCAAGACCCAGTATTCCCTGTCCGACGACCCGGCCCTGCCGGGGGCCCCCAGGGACTTCACCGTCACCGTCCGTAGTCTGAAGGTCAGCGCCGGAGCGGGGTTCATCGTGGCCTATACCGGGGACATCATGACCATGCCGGGCCTGCCCCGGGTCCCGGCGGCGGAGAACATCGACGTGGACGAAAACGGCGTCATCACCGGGCTGTTCTGAGAGGATACATGTAGAAGAAAGCGCACCCCCGGCGGAATCCGCCGGGGGTGCGTGTTGTTTTCAGGTGTTCCGGAGGTCTGCCGCCCGGCGGAGATCGTCGATCAGCAGCAGGACATGGCCTGCCGCCTCCTCGGAAAGTCCGCTCAGGTCCGCGCACAAAGAGGTCTCCCGGCCCAGCAGATAGTCCGTGGATACCGAAAACAGCTGGGCAAGCCGCAAAAGCATCTCTATGGATGGCTGAATGTTGTCATTTTCCCAGTTGGACACCGCCTGCTTGGATACGCCCAGGCGCTTGGCCAGGGTCACCTGGCTATAGCCCTGGGCCACGCGAAGCTCGCGGATGCGTTGGCTCAGCATAGACTTCCTCCCGTCAGCAACTGTAATATCCATTATTAAAATACTATTATCAACAAACACTTGACATATGTAAAATACTATGGTATTTTAATAATAGACAATAACAGAGAGGAGATCGATTCCCATGGCATATACCTTGCGTCCCGGTCAACCATACGCAGATCAAGGCATCCGCATCAGCAACGGACAGGGCGCCGCTCTGCTCAGCAGCATCCAGCGTGAACTGGAGAATAAAATCCGGCAGCGCGGCTTCCCGGCCGTCGTCACCATGGACGAGGTCAAGAGCGGCACGGGCCTGTTCGCCCAGAAGCTGCCTATGCTGGTGATCCGGCATCCCAATCCCCCCTTCAAATATCGCGAGGTCGGCGTCATTGTCAACGGCAACACAGTCACCTTCCCCCTCTGGGGCCGGGACGTGCAGAAGGATCGTCAAATGAGCCAGCGCAGAGCCGGACTGATTGGCGGACTGCTTATCCCCGGGCGGAATGAGTTCCAGGCCCAGGAGGAAGAGGGCTGGATTCAGGACGTTGTGGACATGATCAACGAAGGGTTCGAGCGCACGTAAGGCACGAAGGAGGTTCACTATGGAAAAATGTGCGAACTGCCGGTTCTATCAGCCGCGCGACGGCTACTGCACCCTGCGGGACTGCGAAACCGGCTGGAACAGCTGCTGTTCCGACTTTGAAGAGGACTGAGAGGAGAGATCTGTTATGAGACGTTGCCCGGAATGCAGAGGCTTCGGCATCATCGACTGCCCCGTCTGTCGCGGCACAGGCCGGGATCCCCGGAACGAGGACATCGACTGCACCTACTGCCGCGGCACAACCACCATCAAGTGCAACATCTGCGGCGGCACGGGATGGCTGGACGATGACGACGATTATCGTGCCTGAGCCAACAAGCATAAGCGAACAAAAATCGCACCCCCGGCGGGATTCCGCCGGGGGTGCGTGTTGTTTTCAATTTTTAGGCGTTTTCCGCGATATAGCGGGCCACATACACGCCGCTGGCGCTGGCGTGGGCCAGGGAGTGGGTCACGCCGCTGCCGTCGCCGATGACGAACAGGCCCGGGTGGCAGGTCTGGAGGTTCTTGTCCAGCTGCACCTCCATGTTATAGAACTTCACCTCCACGCCATAGAGCAGGGTGTCGTCGTTGGCGGTGCCGGGGGCGATCTTGTCCAGGGCGTAGATCATCTCGATGATGCCGTCCAGGATGCGCTTGGGCATCACCAGGCTCAGGTCGCCGGGGGTGGCGGACAGCGTAGGCGTCACGAAGCTCTCCTCGATGCGCTTGGGGGTGGACCGCTGGCCCCGGATCAGGTCGCCGAACCGCTGGATGATCACGCCGCCGCCCAGCATATTGGACAGCCGCGCAATGCTCTCGCCGTAGCCGTTGGAGTCCTTGAAGGGCTCGGAGAAGTGCTTGGCCACCAGCAGGGCGAAGTTGGTATTCTCCGTGTGCATGGCCGGGTCCTCATAGCTGTGGCCGTTGACGGTGACGATGCCGTTGGTGTTCTCGTTGACCACCGCCCCCTTGGGGTTCATGCAGAAGGTCCGCACCCGGTCCTGGAACTTCTCCGTCCGGTACACGATCTTGCTCTCATACAGCTCGTCGGTAAGGTGGGCAAACACCTCATAGGGCAGCTCCACCCGGACGCCGATGTCCACCCGGTTGGACCTGGTGGCGATGTCCAGCTCCCGGCACACCTGCTCCATCCACTTGCTGCCGCTGCGGCCCACGGAGATGACGCAGTAGCGCCCGTCGTAGCTGCCCTTGTCCGTCACCACCCGGTAGCCGCCGTCGGTGCGCTCCACGGACTGCACCGGCGTGTCGAAGTAGATATCCATCCTGTCCTTCAGCCGGTTATACAGGTGCTCCAGCACCACCAGGTTCTTATCCGTGCCCAGGTGGCGCACGGAGGCGTCCAGCAGGTGCAGGTCGTTCTCCAGGCACAGCTTCTTGATGGGGGTTGCGCCGGTGGAGTACAGGTGGGTGCCCTCGCCGCCGTTTGCCACGTTGATTTCGTCCACATATTCCATCAGCTCCAGGGCCTGCTTTTTGCCGATGTATTCGTGCAGGGTGCCGCCGAACTGGTTGGTGATGTTGTATTTGCCGTCGGAAAAGGCCCCGGCCCCGCCGAAGCCGTTCATAATGGCGCAGGTGGGGCACTTGACGCAGGACTTCACCTTCACGCCGTCAATGGGACAGTGCCGCCGGGCCAGGGCGTGGCCCGCCTCAAACAGGGCGATCTTCAGGTCCGGCCGCTTCTCCAGCAGCTCATAGGCGGAGTAGATTCCGCCGGGGCCTCCGCCCACGATCAGCACATCATACTGCATAGTCATTTCCTCCTGATTCACATAGTCATACATATATAGTATACCAGTTATTTTCCGCGGCAGCAAACAGATTTTGCTTATGGCAGGGTTTAGCTTCTCTGCACACGCAATAACTGCATTTGGCAAATCGCACTGTTTTTTTGATTAATTATGTTTGTAATTGACAAAAGCAAATATATATGCGATAATATTTTATATAATTATTGCAGAAAGGAGGATTTGTCGTTTACTTATATTTTCACTACTTCTGCGCGTGAAATTGAAATGGAGGTTATATATGAAAAAAAGATTATCTATTTTCCTAATTTTCGTACTTCTCTTTTCACTATCCTCTACAACTGTTGCCTCGGCTCTTCCGAACAAAAGTGAACTGCCCGGTCTCTATGCGGCCGAAGATGGTGATATGTTCATTTTACAATCCGAAGACCGAGATGCGACGATAATTACAAATGATACTCACCATTCCATGACAGTTTCAATTAAGTATTCTCATAATCCGGATACAGTGTACCAGTGGTATATTTCTGATTATCCAATGCCCTTTGAGCCATCTAGTTCCGCATTTTGGACGGACATTATTGCTTATGCGGAAGATCACATCAGTCAAGCGGAGGAAATCATTTTCGTCAGCAACACACCATCTGAAATGCATAATTCCATTCAGCCATTCAGTTCTGCGGGAGCAGATATTTATCCGCAACTCGTGAAGTACGTTGGCACATCGCCCTTTGAAGACATCATAAGGTATAGTACGACCATGGACGGAAATACTGTACGGGTTTATGAGGACATGAGGTTTGAAGTGCGCTTTTCACAGAATAAGAGTTGGTCGACTGCAGTATTTGTGTCAACTCTGATTACCTCTGTTTTGGGACTGATTGTGACAAATACTATTGTGCAAGCCATTTGTACTGCATTTAACGTCGTTGTAAGTGTGTATGCTTCCATTGCAGCCGGATCGATGAATTGTTATACCTGTACAGCAATATTTTCACGTTATGTTAATGTTAACAGTTCCGAGTATCCCTATAACATGACCATAAGAACGGTTTCATACGAGGCATATGAAGATGCCTCACCCTCTAGTACGAGAAGAGCAGAGATCGATAGCGGGTCCAGGACTACGAGTTATAACAAGAGTGAAAGTTACTATCAGAATTGCTATGCACAGGCACTGGATGGCTATAACGTTTACAAGAGCGTTGGCCCACGTTCCTAGGAGGTTGCCTATGTGGAGTCCTCTGCAAAAGTATACCGTCCAACAGTTCAGGCGGGGTATGCTTCTTCAATTGATCAACATTGTGCTTTGCACATTGTCCCTTATCTTCAATAATACCTACTTTCTCGTTGCGCTGGTGTTTACCTGCAACACGTGGTGGCTGCTACGCTGGCGCAGATACTGCGGCCTTCTTTTCCCGCTGCTGAGCTATCCCTTAGCCATGTATGCCACCGTGTCTCACAACGTCTTCCCGGCCATCCCCGCTGTTCTTGGGCTGAACGTCTGCTTTCTCATCTATTCTGCGATCATGCTTCTGCTGTTTCGATCTGAATTCAAGGATGAATCCGATCCGGCCTGAGCTATATGGGGTGCTTCCAGTGAATCCCGGCAGCCTTGCTGCCGGGATTTTTATTGCTATGCTCCCCCCGTTATGGTACAATAACCCCAAAACGTATAAGGAGGGGCCGCCTATGAGCCGCGCCGATGAAATATTTCAGCAGAACTGCCGGGACATCCTGGAAAACGGGGTGTGGGACACAGACCAGAACGTCCGCCCCCACTGGGAGGACGGTACTCCGGCCCACACGGTGAAGAAATTCGGCATCATCAACCGCTATGACCTGCGGCAGGAGTTTCCCATTCTCACCGTCCGCCGCACCTATTTCAAAACCTGCATCGACGAGCTGCTGTGGATCTGGCAGAAGAAGTCCAACAACATCCACGACCTGCGGGGCCACATCTGGGACAGCTGGGCCGACGAAAACGGCTCCATCGGCAAAGCCTACGGCTATCAGCTGGGGGTGAAGCACCAATACCCGGAGGGGGCGTTTGACCAGGTGGACCGGGTGCTGTATGACCTGCGGCACAACCCTGCCTCCCGGCGGATCATGACCAATCTGTATAACTTCCAGGACCTGCACGAGATGGCCCTGTACCCCTGCGCCTATTCCGTGACCTTCAACGTGTCGGGCCGGACCCTGAACGCCATTCTGAACCAGCGCAGCCAGGATATGCTGACGGCCAACAACTGGAACGTGGCCCAGTATGCCGTGCTGGTGCATATGATGGCCCAATCCTCCGGCCTGGAGGCCGGGGAGCTGGTCCACGTCATCGCCGACGCCCACATCTATGACCGGCACGTCCCCCTGGTGCGGCAGCTGCTGGAGCGGCAGGGCCGCGTGGGCCGCAAGCTGATGGCCACCGGCAACG
>OICK01000314.1_pt1 | contig 24044 bp, 20 predicted proteins | sample 1581281 | NCBI WGS metagenome assembly OICK01 (sample SAMEA3882557, study PRJEB24775) | human gut metagenome | biome: human-associated habitat; feature: intestine environment; material: feces | place: Netherlands | collected 2009/2010 | reverse complement strand
GCGGTGAGGAGATAACCCCTCAGGTAATAAAAATTTTGAAAAACTATGGAATTGACCGCATAAATGTGCTATAATATAAGGTGTAGCTGCAAAAGCTATTCTTACATCAAAAATAACAGGAGGCAAAATCATGAAACTTGTCTATGCTATCGTAAACAGTGATGATACTTATGCTGTAAACAAAGGACTTCTGAAGGCTGGTATAAGAGCCACAAAGCTTTCTTCAACAGGCGGTTTTCTTATGTCAGGAAACACCACTTTTCTTATCTGCTGCCCTGACGAGCAGGTAGACCTCGTTATAGAGGTATGCAAAAAGTATTCAAAGAAGAGAAAGCAGTTCGTTCCATCATCTACTATCATGGAGCCTGACGGTGCGGCGTCTTATCCTGTAGAGGTCGCTATCGGCGGTGCGACTATATTCGTTACGGATATCGAGCGTTTCGAGAAAGTCTGAGTGACGGGATAGTTTTTTCAGAAAGGGTCTGAGGGCTTGATAATATACGGAAACAGCGAGCCTCGCAGGCTCGTGTCTGAAATGATAAAAAAGCAGAGAGAGCCTCACTCTATAATGATTCACGGAGAAAAGGGGCTTGGAAAGAAAACCCTTGCACGGTGGATAGCGGCGGCACTGCTTTGTGAAAGGCAGTCCGGCGAGCCATGCGGTGTTTGCAGGACCTGCAAAATGATAGCTGACGGCGTTCACCCTGACGTTATGGTAGCAAAGGCGAACAGCAACGGCAACTATATCGTTGACGAGGCTATCCGTCCTATCGTGGCAGATGCGTCGGTAGCACCGAACGAGGCGAGAATGAAGGTATACATAATACCTGACCTTGATATGTCAGTGAACACGGTGGTTCAGGTGCAGAACATACTGCTGAAAGTGATAGAAGAGCCGCCTGAGCACACTGCCATTATTCTTACGGCAAGGAGCAAGGAAGTATTTCTGCCTACCATAATCTCACGAGTGCTGTCCCTTGGCATGACGACCGTCACAGAGGCGGAGAGCATGGCGTGTTTGAGAGAGAAATTCCCTGATGCGTCACCTGCACACATAAGCGAGGCTGTTGCCGCAGGACGTGGAAATATCGGCAGGTGCGTTCAGTATCTTGAACACGCACAGTTTTTTGACAGTGTAAAGCTTGCTAGAGGTCTGTGCAGTGCAATGTGCGGCGGAAGTGAATATGACGTTTTGAAAACGCTTTTTGCGGCAGACGGCAAAAAAGCCCTGTTAAGAGAGGGGCTTAGCCTTTTTGAGGAGATACTCCGTGACAGTGCGGCGTTCAGGCTTGGGGGAGAAAGCGAAAAGTCTGTTAGCTGTGACAAGGAGGGTGCAAAGGCACTGAGCAGAAGTCTTTCGTCAGATCAGGCGGTAAGGCTTTATGACATAGTTTCAGACTACATAGGCAGGATAGACGCAAACTGCAACATAAGCCTGACTATAAACAGTCTGGCGGGACAAATATACTCTGTCACAGGAAAGTAGCTAACGGCTGACGGCTGTGTTTTGATATACATTTCACGCAGCGGTCTTGCCGTGATATATATTTTGAAAGGAAAAAGAAATGTTAAAAATAATCGGTGTACGCTTTAAAAGCGTTGGCAAGATATACTACTTCGACCCACAGAACAATGACGTCAAAATGGGCGACAAGGTCATTGTTGAAACTGCAAGAGGCGTAGAATGCGGCGATGTAGTGCTTGTGGACAGGGAGATAGACGAAACAAAGTTCTCAAACCCTGTTAAGGGCATAATAAGGCTTGCCACCCCTAACGATATGAAAACTATCGAGAAAAACAGACAGAAAGAAAAGGACGCTTTCAAGATCTGCGAGCAGAAGATAGCTGCTCACAAGCTGAAAATGAACCTTATCGACGTTGAATGTACTTTTGACAACAACAAGCTGCTGTTTTATTTCACTGCGGAGAGCAGAGTGGATTTCCGTGAGCTTGTAAAGGACCTTGCGGCGGTGTTCAGAACGAGGATAGAACTTCGTCAGATAGGCGTTCGTGACGAGGCGAAGATGCTTGGCGGTCTTGGCATATGCGGACAGCCTTTCTGCTGTTCAAGATTTTTGGGAGAGTTTCAGCCTGTTTCCATTAAAATGGCTAAGGAGCAGGGCTTGTCGCTTAACCCGACAAAGATATCGGGCACTTGCGGCAGACTTATGTGTTGTTTGAAATACGAGCAGGACAGCTATGAAGATCTTCTCAAGCACACTCCAAAGGTGGGTGCTATCGTAAAGACGGCTGAGGGCAGAGGCGTTGTTGAGGAAGTCAATCTGCTTACAGGCAAGCTGAGAGTGAAAATGGACAAGAACGACAACGTTGTTGTTGTGAAGAAAGACGATATTGAGGTAATAAAGGATTCTGTTATAAGGCTCGACCGTGACGAGATAAAGGCTCTCAAGGGTCTTGAGGGGAAATAACAGAGGGAGTTAATGGTGTATGGCAAAGTCGAAAACGTCATATGTGTGCAGTCAGTGCGGATATGAAACATCAAAATGGAACGGCAAATGCCCGAACTGCGGCGAATGGAACACCTTTGAAGAGGTGGAGCTTACTGTACGGACAGGGGGCGGAAAGTCTAAGCCCTCGGCGGTAAGGGATATTTCAGACAAGATAGTCGGCATTGGCGGCGTTGACGCAAGCTATAACGAAGTTCGCTATGCAACGGGTCTGAAAGAGCTTGACAGAGTGCTTGGCGGCGGACTTGTAAAAGGTTCGCTGGTCTTGCTTGGCGGTGAGCCGGGCATAGGAAAATCCACTATGCTTTTGCAGATATGCCAATATCTCGGCGAAGATCACACCATACTTTATGTATCGGGAGAGGAATCAGTCAGGCAGATAAAACTCCGTGCCAACAGACTTCACGTTGATTCGGAAAATCTGTATCTGCTTGCGGACAATGACTGTGAGCAGATATGTTCGGTCATAGTCAAGGAAAAGCCTGAGATAGTCATAATCGACTCGATACAGACAATGAGCATAAGCGGGATATCCTCTGCACAGGGTTCGGTCACTCAGGTGAGAGAATGCACGAATATGTTCATGCGGACGGCAAAGTCGGAAGAGATACCAATGTTCATAGTTGGTCACGTCAACAAAGACGGTGCTATCGCAGGTCCTAAGGTCATGGAACACATTGTTGACTGCGTGCTGTATTTTGAGGGACAGCGAAATCTTACATACAGGATACTAAGAGCAATAAAAAACCGTTTTGGTTCGACAAACGAGATAGGTATGTTTGAAATGGCTGACAGCGGATTACTTGAGGTAGAGAACCCTTCCATGATGTTCCTTGAGGGCAGACCGACTGACGCATCGGGAACTTGCGTTGCCTGCATAATGGAGGGCACAAGACCTGTTATGGCGGAAGTTCAGGCACTGGTATGCAAGAGCGTGCTTGCGTCGCCGAGGCGTACTGCCACGGGCTTTGACTACTACAGAATGGCAATAATAATCGCAGTGCTTGAAAAGCGGCTTGGATACTTTTTCGGCGGTCTTGACGTTTACATAAACATTGTAGGCGGATTAAAGCTTGATGACACGGCGGCTGACCTGTCGGTGGCATTGGCACTTTATTCGGGACTGACAGACAAGGTGATAAGCGACAAGCTCATTGCACTGGGCGAGATAGGACTGGGCGGTGAGCTTAGGAGCATTTCCCACTGCGAACAGCGGCTTGCGGAATGTGAACGTATGGGCTTTGAAACTTGTATCGTGCCTGCACATTCGCTGAAAAGCGTTGACACCGGCAAATTCTCGATGAAAGTAATCGGCGTTCGCTCAATACGAGAGGCTTTCAAAGCCATAGGCTGACATTAATAACAAAACGGACGGAAGATTTTTCTCTTCCGCCCGTTATTTTTTGCTATGTTTTTATGTAAATGCCGCACGTTCTCCCATGATATCGCTGCGGAGAAGTCCGTAGATGTTGAAATCTGTATAGATATTCACAAACTTTGCCTGACGTTTTGTACCCTCGCAGGTAAAGCCGCATTTTTCCATTACTCTGTTTGACGCCACGTTCACCGTCATGACCTCAGCCTCAAGCCTTTGCACGCCTGTTTCCTCAAAGCAAAATCTTATGACACGCCTTAGAGCCTCGGTGACAAAGCCCATATTTTGATACGCTGCCGAAATTCGATAGCCTATCATTGCCTGACGGTCATTCTCGATATTGAACAGGTTTACCTCGCCTGCCAGTCTATGATTTTTCTTCAGCTCTATGCCCCAGCTTATATGGTCTTTTTTACCGCTGTTTATAGTCCGCCCAAAAAACAGCGACGGCTCACGCTCCTGCCTTGTCATGTTTCTTCCCCAATATTTATAAAGACGCTCGTCAGCCATATAGGTTTTCATATCTTCTGCGTCTGCGGCAGTTTTTGCCCTGAGGATAAGTCTGTCCGTTTCCAGTACAGGAAAATGAGAAAAATAATAATCCATATCCTGCAAAATAAACACTCCCTACGATAAAAGGCAGCTCCGCACGTTGGTGGGTCTGTCCTAAAGATTTCCCAAGTCTTACTTTAAAGTATACCATAAAATCTATCAAAAATCAAGTGTTTTTAAGCAAAATACACAAAAAAGCAGAAAACGCCCCGAATCAAATTCGGGACGCTCTCTGTTCTATAATCTGGAGAATTAGAAATCAACTTCTGTATCGTAGTAGCAGCACTTGAGGAGCTTTTCCATTTCTTCCTGTGAAGGCTGACGTGGGTTTGAACCTGTGCAAGCGTCTGCGATAGCGTTCTTAGCGATCTCAGGGAGTCTCTCAAGGAATACGTTCTCAGGAACGAATCCCTGCTCGCATGGATAGCTGTCTGGGCCATAGTTCTTGATGCAGTGAGGAATGTTCAGCTTGTCGTTCATGCCTCTTACATACTCGATGAGGAGTTTTACCTTCTCGTCGTCATTTGAGCCGCCCAGGTGCATATAATCAGCGATAACGCCATATCTCTTCTTAGCTGTTTCGTCCTTAGCGTTGAATGCGATAACCTTTGGCAGATACATTGCGTTAGCTGCACCGTGGATAATGTGTGCACCGTAATCAGCAAAAGCAGCACCAGTCTTATGAGCCATTGAGTGAACGATACCAAGCAGAGCGTTTGAGAATGCCATACCTGCAAGACACTGAGCGTCATGCATTCTGTCTCTTGCACCCATATCGCCGTTGTAAGAATCAATGAGATTCTTCTGGATCATTTCGATAGCGTGGATAGCAAGCGGATCTGTATATGCACAGTTAGCTGTTGAAACATAAGCCTCGATAGCGTGTGTCAAAGCGTCCATACCTGTATGAGCTGTCAGTTTCTGTGGCATTGTTTCTGCAAGGTCAGGGTCAACGATAGCTACATCCGGTGTGATCTCAAAGTCAGCGATAGGATACTTGATACCCTTGTCATAGTCTGTGATGATAGAGAATGCTGTTACCTCAGTAGCTGTGCCTGATGTTGAAGAAATTGCACAGAAGTGTGCTTTCTTTCTCAGCTCAGGGATACCGAATACCTTACACATATCTTCAAATGTGCAGTCAGGATACTCATACTTGATCCACATAGCCTTTGCAGCGTCGATAGGTGAACCGCCGCCCATTGCTACGATCCAATCAGGCTCAAATTCGAGCATGACTTTTGCACCGTTCATAACTGTTGTTACAGAAGGGTCTGGCTCTACGCCCTCAAGAAGCTTAACTTCCATACCAGCCTCTTTCAGATAATCCTCAGCTTTCTGGAGAAAACCGTTTCTCTTCATTGAGCCGCCGCCGACTACGATGATAGCTTTCTTACCTTTCAGTGTTTTCAGGTTCTCCAGTGCTCCCTTTCCGTGATAAAGGTCTCTTGGTAATGTAAATCTCATTTCTAATTCCTCCTATATGTAATGTAATAATGTAATCCAAAGAGGTTTGTGTAAATCTCACACAAATTCTCTCTTTGCTTGCTTTTAATTATACAAAATGTCAATGAACTATTCTAACATAATCTATGAATATTTTATTAATTATTAACTTTTACATAGCGTATATCTGTTAGTGCATACAGCTAAATGTACATATGAATGTGTAAAACAGGTGTAAAAAATATCACAATTACATGAAAAATCACGATTTTGTTTGCACTATATGGAATTTTGTGGTACTTATTTCGTTTTCTTTTGTTAATAAATTATACATTTATGAGCGTGGAGATATTCCTGTTTATGAAGATAAAAAAATTCATAAAAAATTTGCGTAAGCTATGGAAATATGCGAAAAAATATGCTATAATATATTGGTATTGTATTGTATCCTCCCACGATGGAGGAATAATAACAAGGAGGAAATTTAATATGAAAACAAAGGTCAACACGAAATCATTGGTGATTCTGGGTTTGATGACAGCTCTTACAATGATCTTCTCATTTACCCCTATCGGTTCTATACCGATCGGACCGCTGGTAATTACCCTTAATGTAATTCCTATTGCGATAGCGGCTGTAACGGTAGGTCCTGTGGGAAGTGCGGTCATTGGCGGAATATTCGGACTGCTCAGTTTTTTGCAGTGTTTCGGAATTGGCGTACCAAGCGGAATGGGTGCAGTTTTAGTATCGATAAACCCTATTTTGGCTTTCGTTCAGCGATTTGTACCAAGACTTCTTGACGGCATTATCGTAGGATTTATTGCAAAAGGCATGAGCAAGGTAACAAACAATTATGTTTCATATGCTGTTACGGGCTTTTTTACTGCGTTTTTGAACACTGCGTTCTTTATGAGTGCACTTGTTTTGCTTTTCGGCAACACCGATTATGTAAAAGAGCTTATGGGCGGAAAGAATATCATAGTATTCATCTGCACCTTTGTAGGCATAAACGCTTTGGTCGAAATGGCTGTATGCACATTTGTTACCGGTACGGTAGGTGCTGCACTCTACAAAGCAAAGTTCATACCTAACAAAAGTAAAGCACAGGCATAATACCACCGAAAGGATAACATACAAATGGTTTTAGCAGTCGATATAGGAAACACAAACATAGTCATGGGTTGTTTTGAAAGCGACAGGATACTTTTTGTTGAAAGACTTTCTACAAATCAGCAGTCCACGGCACTTGAATATGCAATAATGCTCAAGAACATTCTTGAGATACATTCCATAGACATTAACGACTTCAAGGGCGGTATAATCTCGTCCGTTGTGCCTTCTGTTACGCTTACTATGAAAGAGGCTATGGAGAGGCTCATAAAAAAGCGTATCATGGTAGTAGGACCGGGAATAAAAACGGGACTTAAAATAAACCTTGACAATCCGGCCCAGCTTGGCAGCGACAGAGTTGCTGACGCAGTTGCGGCGATAAATCTTTATCCTGTACCTATTATAATGATAGACATGGGCACTGCGACCACCGTATCGGTGATCGACAAGGAAAAGAATTTTATTGGCGGAATGATAATACCGGGACTGAGGACTTCCCTTGACTCTCTGTCAGGAAAAGCCTCACAGCTGCCTTTTATCAGCCTTGTGCCGCCTAAAAAGGTCATAGGCACGAACACTATCGACTGCATGAAGAGCGGTATAATCCACAGCAACGCTGCAAGCATTGACGGAGTTATCGAGAGGATAGAGAACGAACTTGGGGAAAAATGCACGGTGGTTTCCACTGGCGGCGTGGCAAAGATAATAGTGCCATATTGCAAGCGTGATATCGTCATTGATGACGAACTGCTGCTCAAGGGACTTATGATAATCTATAACAAAAACAAGTAACAACTAAATACAATACACACGGCGTCGGGTAGTTTTATCCGACGCTTTTTTATATCAGAATAGACAAACAGGCAGTGTCTAAACAGTGGCAAATGCCGAAAATGCGGCGTTTCTATTGCTTTCATGGCTTTGTTATGGTACAATTACAGAGATATGGTAAAACGTTTACACAAAACAGAAAGCAGGAAATATATGAACACAAAAAAGATACTATGCCTCATGGTCGCAGTGCTTATGCTGACAGGCTGTTCAAAAGGTGGGGACAGCTCGCAGGTTTCATCAAAGGCGGCTGGTAGCTCAAGCAAGGCAGACAGCAGCGTTTCAGACTATGATAGCACCACCACTGAGCCTGAGACAGACAAGCCTGACCTTGTTATCAATGACAGCGTGGTAGAGTTCTCACAGGAGAGCGGTTTTTATGAAAGCGGTTTCAGCCTTGAACTCTCTGCAAACGAGGGGGAGAAGGTATACTACACCACCGACGGCACAGACCCGCATACTTCTGCCACAAGGATAGAATATACCGCACCTATCGAGATAAAGGACAGGAGCAACGACCCAAACGTTGTTTCAGCAGTACCAACTGAGATGATATCAGGCAATTTCAATGAGTTCAGCGTTGGCGATGGGGATTTTTGGTGCATGGCGAAAGCCCCTGCTGACAATGCGGTAGACAAGTGCACTGTTATAAGGGCGGCAAGCGAAAAAAGCGACGGCAGTGTTTCAAAGGGATTTTCAAAAAGCTTTTACATAGGCAGTGCCGAAGAGCACATTAAGGGGCTGAAAGAAAGCTGCGAGGCGGCAGGGCATGACCTTGCAGTGGTGAACATCACAATGGACTATGGCGATCTTTTCGACAACCGCAGGGGAATTTACGTCAAGGGCGATATTTTTGACAAGGCACTGGATGACTACAAAAAGAGCGGCGAGAACATCGATGGTGAAACTGCAAGACAGCTTGACGCAAACTACAAACAGCGTGGCAAGGAATGGGAACGTGACTGCCATGTGGAGCTTGACGAGATATCTGCGGAAGGTAATGTGACAAACGCTTTGTCACAGGACTGCGGAATAAGAATACAGGGAAACTATTCACGCTCTGACCTGCAAAAGGGATTCAGGCTTTATGCACGAAAGAAATACGGCGAAAAGAAGTTTGACTACGAGGTATTTGACGGACTGAAAAACACGGCAGGCGAGAGTATCGACAGCTATAAAACGCTGACGCTCCGTGCTGGAGGAAACTGTGCTTTTACAGCGAAATTCAATGATACCTACTGGCAGAGCCTTATGAAAGAGCTTGACTGCTCCACAAAGGCGTCACGTCCATGTGTGGTTTATCTAAACGGCGAATACTGGGGACTTTATGTGCTGGAGGAGGACTATTCTGACCGCTATTTTGAAAGTCATTACGGAGTGAACAAAGATGATGTAGTGGTGTACAAAGGCGATGCTGAAACTTATAACAGCGGTTACAAGCTTGATGAGGGAAAACTGCCTGAGGGGGAAACTGACGAGGGATATTTCTTCAAGGAGCTTACAGACTTCTTTTATTCACACAAAGACCTTTCTTCACAGGCGGACTACGATGAGTTCTCAAAGCTTGTTGACACGAACAGCGTGAGAGATTATTTTCTTGCAGAGGTTTGGATAAACAACAAGTGGGACTGGCCGGGCAAGAACTGGTCAATGTGGAAAGTCCAGAACACAGACAGTTCCAATGAATATGCAGACGGCAGGTGGCGTTTCATGTTCTATGACGTTGAGTTCGGCGGAGTGAGCGGTGAGAGCGACGCTTGGACCAACACAATGAAAGAGGATAACTACAAGCCTAAGGGATTGCTTGACACGGACACGAAAAATCCTGCGGTGCTTAGTTTTGCTTATCTTATGTCTAACAAAGATTTCAGGAACGATTTCAATGACAGGCTCTTGAAAATGTCGGAGGGCACTTTTGAGAAAGATAAAGCACTTGAAAAGCTTGCTGAGTTTGAGAGCGTTTACTCCCCTCTTTATGAGCAGTTTTTTGAGAGATATCCTGAAACAGGCTCGGCTGATGAGGCTCTTCATGGGGATTACGCATCTTCTGACTGCATAAGGGCATTCATAGAGAAACGTGAAAAGTCTATCCAAACTATCGTGGACTGGACAAATTCGCAGTTCTGATATTTTGTAAAATATGTCGATTATTTGTAGGGGCGAACACTGTTCGCCCGCAGTCTATCGCAAAAGTATGATATCAGCGGGCGACCTCAGGTCGCCCCTACATTACTAATAACGTATTTACGCAAACTAAAACGGCAGAACAGCTTGATGCTGAACTGCCGTTTTTATATTGCTTATTTTATGCCGCAGGAGCGTATGTGAAAGTTATTTCAAGGGTGTTTATTTTTCCTGCATAATCGAGGATAGTCGGTGCTGCTTTGGTAAGGTCGCCGCCTGCTATCCTTGCGTCCTCAGGCGGTGCGGATACCCACTGGTTCACAAGGTTCACTCTTGTGCAAAGCTGGTCGTCAGAGGTCGTATAGCCCTCTGCGGTGGTATCGACTGCCTCGCCGTTTATCTTTATCTCGTCAAGGGTAACGATATATCCGGGATAAAGCTTTTCGCCGTTTGCGATACCCAGAGCAGAAAATGCAAAGCCGTTGGCGTTGTTTGATGACATATCAAGGCTTACTGTGTAAGTTCCCTCACCGTCTATAACTGCGTTTTCTGCGATAACTCCGTCGCTCTTTGAAACCGGGTCATACTCGTCACCAACGCTGTAGCATACGGAAAAATCTGCACTCTGATACATTATCCATGCCACCGCTGTGTTCTCGTCAGCCTGCGGTGCGGTATCATCTGTTAGCTTTTCAGGTGCAGCCGCAAGAGTTTCCTCTATCCTTTTTGCAGCAGTGGCTCTTTCCTCCTCCACTGTCATCGAGGACTGGTTATCACGGCGTCTTTCATCAAATATCTTTGCCACAGTTTCATCACGCATTTTAAGCTCTGAACGTGAGAAGAAATCACTGCAATCCCAAAGGAATGGTGCAAAGCCGTAGGCGTCACAGTTGTCAAGGAGGTTGTCAATAAACTTGTCAGTGCCTTTCTTTAGGTCACCGTCGTTTGTAAGCACTGCATACTCGCCTATTATTATGCCATAGCCCTGCTCGGAATACTTTGTCATGTTCTTGAAAAGTCTGTTCTGCTCTTCATAGTCAGCCTTTGTGCCCCAATCGGAACGGCCCTTTGTTCCGCAATAATCCCAAGGTGTATAATAATGAACAGAAAGCAGGAGCTTATCCTTTGCGGTATCAGTTGGCATTTGGAACTTGTCTGAGCAGGTCATTGTGATATCGGTATTGTAGCCTGCGATAAGAAGAAAACGCTGTTCGTTGTTGCCGCCTGTTGCACGGACAGTGTCAACAAAGGTCTGATTTATCTTGTTGGCCATTTCATAGCACTCGGCTTTTGAAAGCGAGCCTGAGTTTTTGCACACGTCTGTGTCATTGAGCCTGTCACCAAGTTCTTCGTTTGCACCCTCAAATATAAGTTTGTCGGAGTATTTTTTATATCTGTTCGCTATCTGCGTCCACATGGACTTGTACATTTCAAATGCTTTGTCAACGTCGCTCTGCTCAGAAGAGCCGAACATTCCCCACCAGCTGCCGTCCCAGTGGTCGTTTATGATAACATACATATCATTATCCAAAGCGTAGTTTATTATCTCCTCCACTCTGTCGAGATAGGCTTCATTTATGGTGTAATCGCCTTTTTCATACTCCATTGCATTTGTCCATGCCACAGGCACACGGAGAGAGTCAAAGCCGCTTGCTTTCATGCCCTTTATCATTTCTTCCGTTGTGACAGGCTGACCCCAGAAAGTTTCAAAGCTTTCAGGGTCGGTGTCTGCGGAATAGCTTTTATGACCGTATGCCTCCATTGTGTTGCCGAGGTTTGTGCCGTTGCCGAGAAGTCTTGCAAGCTCTGTTGCTGTGAGGTCTTTATTTATGCTGCCGTCATCAGAGGTCTTTATGCCCTCCTCTGCCTTAGATGAAGAGCTGTCACTTCCCTTTCCGCAGCCTGCAAGCAGTGCTGTGCAGCCCATGACCGCTGCGGTAAGAAGTGGGATAAGCCTAAACTTTTCCATGTCATTTCCTCCTATTTCATAAATACAAATTCTTCAAGTTCAAAAAGCGGCTTGGTTTTGAAATAATCTGCTATCCAATCGGCAAGTTCATCTGAAAAAGCTGTGGGCACAAAATAGATAGAATGTCTGCCTGTGAGTGACTTGACTACTCCTGTGTAAACTCCGTCACCTGTGTCGATATCAACATAGCCTATAGGCTCGCCGTTCTCATAGCTGTCGGCATAGACTGCAACCTTTGTGACAGTGCCCATGCCCCTGACTTTAAGGGCTATCTTCATGGTCTTTGAGGAAAAGTCCTCGCCGAAGTCAAAATACTTATAGCCGATAACATTGCCCTCGGTGATGTTCACGATACTTCTTGTGAAGATATCCTTTTCGGTGATAAAACAGCCGCCTTTCAGCACGCAGGCGATATCCGCAGGATAAGGCTTGAAAGGGTCAAGGCTCTCTTCAAATCCCAGAGATGTCATTTCCACTGGCGGTATCGTTCCGTCAGGAAGTATCTCTATTTTCTCGACGCAGGCACGTCTTGACATTATGGTGTTGTTTGTCATTCTGTGATAGAAGATATACCACTGACCATTTATGTTGCACACTGAGCCGTGGTCATTTCCGCCTGGGAAATCCACGCCGTTGTCAATTATATATCCACGGTATTTGAACGGACCTTGTGGTTTATCTGAGGTGGCGTAGGCAAGCCTGCTGCCAACGCACGGGGAATATATGAGATAGTATGTATCCCCTATTTTTCGTGGGGAGCTTGCCTCAAAGAAACGCTGCTCCTGAGGAGCGTTATCGCTGTCGTCAATGACTGCCCTTTTATAGCTGCCTTTTTTGATCGTATACATATCCGCAGGGTCTATCTCATTGAAGTTGGATTCAGTAAAGCCGTAATAGATATACACTCTGCCGTCGTCATCAACAAGCACGCCTGCGTCATTATAGATGCCGTCATCGCCAGCATCCGCAGGGTCATACTTATACTGCGAAAGCAGCTCGAATGGCCCTTCGGGTCTATCCGACACGCCCACAACGCCTTTTGAGCCGACTATATAGGCATAGAGGTAATACTTTCCGTCCTTTTCTATAACGTCAGGTGCGAAAAGTTTATGGTCTGTAAGGCCTTCCGTATCGGACTTATGGTCACGGTCATCACGGGTATGAAAGCTGTGTCCGTGGCAGACCCAGTTGTTAAGGTCGTCAAGGGGTGCTGACCACACTTTCAGCTTATAGTCGCAAAAGTCGCTTTGTGCGGCTCTATCATGTGAGCCGTAAAGATACACACGGTCGCCGAAAACTCTCGGCTCACCGTCAGGGATATACTCCCATGCAGGCAATATAGGGTTTGGCATTTTATGACCTCCTATGGTTTTCTGTTTTGTTTTCTTAAAATAATTATAAAGCATAGTATCATTATTTTCAATATCCTAACAAGCTTTTTAAGGTGAATTTTTGTGCAAACTGCAAAATCGCACAAGCTATCCGAAGGTGCAAAAAAGCCCTTTTGCAGCCTTTTTCGACCTTGACAAAAGGGGGCAAATCGTGTATAATATTAAGTTGATAGTACCCGTATAAAATATATTGATATAGGAGTGTTTAATTATGGCAGCTATTTCTAAGACTGTTTCAAAAGCAGGTTATGCTAAATTGCAGGAGGAACTTGAATACCTCATTACAGTAAAAAGACGTGAAGTCGCTCAGAAACTTAAAGAGGCACGTTCTTTCGGCGACCTTTCTGAGAACGCTGAGTATGACGAGGCTAAGAACGAGCAGGCTATCCTTGAGTCAAGGATAAACGAACTGGAACTTCTCATCTCAAACGCTACAGTCGTTGAAGATGATGATATCTCTGTAAACGAGATAGGCGTTGGTTCTATCATCAAGATAAAGGACATTGAGCTTGACGAGATCGAAGATCTTCAGATAGTAGGCTCAACTGAGTCTGACCCTGACAACGGCAAGATCTCTGACGAGTCACCTATCGGCAAGGCAGCTCTCAAGCACAAGGTGGGCGATGTTTTCGAGGCTGAGACACCTGCCGGTCTGCTGAAATTCGAGGTCATCGACATTTCAAAGTAACAGACCACTTACAAAACACACGGAAAGGAAAATATAAATGAGCGAGGAAAACCGCACAAACGCTCCTGAGGAAGAGCTTACTCAGGAGGACATAAACAGCTTAAAGAAGATAAGAATAGACAAGCTGGAGGAACTGAAAGCCAAGGGCAAGAATCCATTTGAGATAACAAAGTATGATGTTACTGCAAGCTGTGCTGACGCAAAGGCACAGTATGAAAAGCTTGAGGCTGAGCTGAAGTCACAGGCAGGCGAAGACGAAGAAAAGCTCAAGGAGCTCCTTGAGGCGAACCGCATAACAGTTAGCGTTGCAGGCAGAGTAATGTCAAGACGTCTTATGGGCAAGGCAAGCTTTTTCGATCTGAGAGATAAGACTGACAAGGTTCAGGTATATCTGAGAATGAACGAGATCGGAAAGGAAGAATTTGACGATTACAAGAAGGGCGACATTGGCGATATCGTTGGTGTTGAGGGCTTTGTATTCAGGACAAAAATGGGTGAGATATCCATTCATGCACATAAGTTCACACTTCTCTCGAAGTCACTTTTGCCGCTGCCTGAGAAGTGGCATGGTCTGAAAGATCAGGACACAAGATACAGACAGAGATACACAGACCTTATATGCAATCCTGAGGTAAAGGACACATTTATAAAGAGGTCACAGATAATATCATCTATCAGAAGATATCTTGACGGACAGGGCTTTATGGAAGTTGAGACTCCGATGCTGGTATCAAATGCAGGCGGAGCTGCTGCAAGGCCATTTGAGACACACTACAACGCACTTGACGAGGACGTTAAGCTGAGAATTTCTCTTGAACTTTATTTGAAGAGGCTTATTGTTGGCGGACTTGAGAGAGTATACGAGATAGGCAGAGTATTCAGAAACGAGGGTGTAGACGCAAGGCACAATCCTGAGTTCACTCTTATGGAGCTTTATCAGGCATACACAGATTACTACGGCATGATGGATTTGACGGAGAATATGTTCAGGCACGTTGCACAGGAGGTATGCGGCACGACTTGTGTACCTTACGGTGATGTAATGATAGATCTTGGCAAGCCATTTGAGAGAATGACGATGATCGACGCAGTAAAGAAGTATTCGGGCGTTGATTTCTCACAGGTAGCCACAACAGAAGAGGCAAAGGCACTTGCAGACGAGCATCACATTGAATACGAGGCAAGGCACAAGAGGGGCGACATACTCAACTTGTTCTTTGAGGAATATGTTGAGGAGCATCTTATACAGCCGACATTCATAATGGATCACCCTATCGAGATATCTCCGCTAACAAAGAAAAAGCCTGAAAATCCTGATTATGTAGAGAGATTCGAGCTTTTCATCACAGGCAGAGAGATGTGCAACGCATACTCAGAGCTGAACGATCCAATAGATCAGCGTGAGAGGTTTGCGGCACAGGAAGAGGCATTAAAGCAGGGTGACGAAGAGGCGAACCACACAGACGAGGACTTCCTGAGGGCTTTGGAGATAGGTATGCCACCTACAGGCGGTATTGGTTACGGCATTGACAGACTTGTTATGCTGCTGACTAACTCACCGGCTATCAGAGATGTGCTGTTGTTCCCTACGATGAAGACGTTGGAATAAACATAGTAAGATAATTTGTAGAATTAATGGGCAATTCAGAATATGGGTTGCCCATTTTCTAAGCAGAAATATAATTAGGATTCATAGAAAAAATAAACTAAAATTTAAAGGAGAAGCACATGGGAAAGAAACAAGTTCCAACCGCATCTGAATTGCGTGAGTACCTCGCAAAAGAAAGAGCATATCTAGTTGATTGTGTCAAAAACAATAAAACATTTGTAATAACAGGTCCAAAGTTTCCGGGCGAAACAATTTGGAGATCTAAGATCACATTGCCTTTGCTGGAAGCTGCCGAAGAGGTCGGCACATCAAACGAGGAAATATGGGAACTGTGCAGAAAAAGAACTCAAACGACACACGCTCCTGTTACGCTTAAAGAATATCAGCGAATGCTTCCTTTTGCACAGAAAGAAAAAACGGTCGACGCTGTATTAAAACTTTTGGAAACGTATATCCCACCTTTTGATGACAAGTATTGGACGGGTTTTGATATTGCCGGATATTATTATTGCCTTGCTCTTATTTCATTGTCCGATTATAGAAAAGAAGATTGTGAAAAACAGCTATGGACGACCATTGACCAATTCTTTAAATACGATATTGGGCTGGAGAACATCCCAGTTTTGTTAAGAAACATGACTATATTAGGGTCTTCAAGACCTGTACTGAAAAAAATGGGGGCAATCATTGAAGCAGAGATCGAAAAAAGAGCGGTAAACAAGTGACGTTCTTACGAGTTGTTTCACAATAGTGGCTTACATTTTCGTTGAAAACCGCCCTTTGAGAGAGGAGAAATCCCTTTCTCAAAGGGCATTCTTATATTGTGCAGTTTGTATGAGGTTTCTTGTGTTTCATATTATCACATAAGAAACCGCAAAGACATCACCGCTCTTACTTCTCCTCAAACATCCACTTGACCGCCTTTTCAGCATATTCACTCCAAAAAATCATATCGTGGTTGCCTTTGCTTTCAAAATACTCGTGAGGAACGTTTCTGCTTTCAAGAAATTTGTGAAGATCACGGTTGTTTTCAAGCAGGAAATCTTCTGTACCGCAGCACATAAATATATACGGGATATTCTTGCCCTCTCGCTGAAGTTCGTCTATAAGAAATTCGGGATTGTTCCTGCTGTTCAGCACCTCAGTCGTTTCGCCGAAACATTCTCTGTAATATTCATAATTCGCTGTGGCATTGCCTTGCCCCTCTGACATTCCTGCGACTTCGTGTACGATAAGAGCCGAAGATAATGCCGCAACCTTGCCAAAGGTTTCTGGATATGCAAATGCTGTATGAAGTGCACCAAATCCGCCCATTGAAAGTCCCATAATGTATGTTTCGCTGCCGTCTTTCGCAAGTCTGAAAACTCGTCTTACATAGTCCACAAGCTCCTCGCCGACGAATTTGCAGAACTGATGACCAGTCGAGCGTCCGTCCAGATATTTCTGTCGGTGCTTTGCTCGGTAGAATTCCGTGTAATCCTCTTTGGATACCTCCATAAGACTGCCGTAGGAGGCAGGAACAGCTTGTCCGCATATAACGGGCAGATTTGCTCACGGCGACGGAATTCCTCATAGGTCAGTTCCGTGTACCCGCCGTTTTCTATGATATAAACCGCTTTGGGTTGTTTTTTCAAGGTTATGTACCTCCGTATCAATCGTTTTTGGTTGGTTTCAAAAACGATTGATACGGAGGGCAGCGGCAGCCGACAGAGTTGCCGGATTGCCGCTGTTTTAAGGCGCAAAGGCCGCAAAAAGTCAAGCCAAGTAAAATTCCCGTTTTTTCGGGGCTTTTATTGGCACTTCTCGGATATTGTTTTGAATTCTGTCGACCGGGAAGGTCAAAAAAATATAGGTGTCTGTGTGTCTGTGCAAAGACAGCCTTTGCTATTTCAACACCTGTATCTTTCCTATGTTCTTTTTCATGTTCTCACCTTGTCGCCGAAGGACGGCAGGGCGGCCGCCCTTTACGGCATAGATCCGTATGGTATGTCCTTTGAAAGCACTGCACTGTACATCGGTATCACCTCCTTGCCGGAATATTTTGCCGAACCGTTTGTTTTGCTGCTGGAAACGGCTGATTTTTGTCGAAGACATAAAGAAAGAGCGCCCAGCAAGTTTTTTACTTGCTGAGCACTCTTGAAACTGTGCCGGAGATTGCCGTCCGGTCGGCTATTCTCTTTTCAGGCGGCATATCGCCGTCACCGTCCTTTCATGACCGCATAGGTCTTATTTTTCTGTTCTGTTCAGTATGTATTTTTCACCTTGTGTCGTCGTACCCTTGCCTGCGGTCAGCTCAAGCCCCGTATCGGTATATGCCACCTCGTACTCGCAGTCGGTCAGTGCCTCGGCACAGCAGCACGATGCCCACTATGAGCAGCACCGCCGCAAGGCCGCAGGCGGTAAGAAAGAGTGTCCTTCTCCGCTTTTGCTTTTTGATCGCCGCACGGTGCAGCTTACGCCTGCGGAGCATTTCCGCCTCGGTCATGGGTCTTGTCTGCGGCGGTATTCTGTTATCCTGCATTGCTTCACCTTGCTTTACTTTTACTTCAATATTCTGACTTCATCCAGGAAGTCAAACAGCATCGGCAGACCGGTGCCGATGGGCGTTTCGTCCTCCCACAGACACATCTCGCCGGTCAGCGTGACGCCGGGCTTGGTCATGCGGAAAAGGAAAAATCTGTCCGTGGCGGCGCGCTTCAAATGGAGCAGGTACACCTCTCCGTCGCCGTTCGGCCGGGGATACACGGTCAGAGTGTGGCTGTCGCTTGCCGCCTTTCGGAAAGGGACTTGCTGCCAAGCTCACTTTCAGGAAAATAGGCGGTGGCGGAATGATCCGTCACCGCCTATTGTGTTTAGGCTATTTCGATTTCGGAAGCGTCGGCTTATTTAACCTCGGATTTCTTTCTCTTTTTGCCGCTTACGCCCAGCAGAGTCAGAACACCGCCGCTGACGTACAGAGCAGCCAGCCAACCGATGTGGTTGCTGCTGTCACCGGTCTGAGGACACTTGGTGGAGTCGTCATTTTCTGGCTTATTGGTGTTATTATCACTGCTGCCTGTATTGCCGGTGTTGCCGCCGTCGGGGAGCTTGTCGATGACCGTATTCTCGCTGCGCTTGGCGCCGCAAACGGTGCATTCCTCGTGCTTGATGCCGGTGGCCTCCTTGGTAGCGGCCTTGTCGATCACCCACTGGAAGCTGTGTGCTGTCGTGTCGGCCTTGTCGCCGCACTCGCACTCATGCCAGTGGTTGGTGCCGTCATACTTCCACTCTGTACCGTTGCTGTGGGTATGAGTGCTGCCTGTTGCAGGGATCGGTGCGGTTTCAAGAACCTTCTTGCAGACGGTGCATTCCTTATGCTTAGTGCCGTCGGCGGTTTCGGTAGCTGCCGTGTCAACGATCCACTCGCTGGCACTGTGAGCCGCAATATTGGCCTTATCGCCGCACTCGCACTCATGCCAGTGATCGGTGTCGTCATACTTCCACTCGGTGCCGTAGCTGTGGGTATGGCTTGGAGGCGCATCCTTATAGGTGGCCTCGAGCTTCACATCATTGCCGGGCATGGTGAAGGTGGTAGTCGCCTTGGTGGCGTCTGCCAGAGTGACATTGCCCTCCAGCACGACCCACTTGTCAAAGACCTTGCCTGCCTCCGGTGCGTCCGCCGTAACGGTCACAACGGTGTTCTGCGCGATCTTGTCCGTGATGAGTGTCCCTGCGGCAACGGAGGCTGTGCCCTTGATAACCGTGACAATGTATCCGGTCGCAGCGGAGTTCTTTACGAACCTTGTCTCGCCGCAGTCGGCACGCTGGCAGGTGTAGAGAATTCCTTCGCTCTTGCCCTGTTTTGCGGGTTTGCCGCCGTCCCAGTCGTGGCTGAGCTTATTAACGACATGACCGTAGCGGATAATCTGTCCGCAGCCGGCTGTGCACTGCTGGTCGCCGCTATAGCCTGAGGTGGTGCATCCTGGCTTAACCTCATTGATCAGCTTGTAGTTATCGGCAATTTCGTGGAGGGACGGGGTAGAGACGCCCTTTTGCGCGATCCTGTCGCACGCTGAGCAGTACTGGTTGCCGGAATAGCCCCTCTCTGTACAGGTCGCCGTTCTTACATCCCGCAGTTCAAGGGGACCGCTATGCCTGAAGTCGCCGGTCTCGCCCTTTACGGTGCCGCCGCAAGCTGTGCAGCGGTAGTCGCCCTCATAGGCGCGGTGTCGGCAGTCTCCCGATTTGGCGTTATAGCGTTTGCCGCCATGGCTCGCGTCTGTGGTGGCTGAGTTGGCCGTGCCGTAGTAGTACAGCGGTTGCAGTGGACCGGTATGACCGGCGTTTGCAGGTGGGTAGATATCCGAACCGGCACTGATGACATGGCCGCAGTCTGCGCAGGTGGTGTCGCCGGTGTAGCCCTTACGGTCGCAGATCTGCTCCTTCGCATTGAGCACCGTGGTGTCGCCGCTGTGGTCACAGCCTGCATAGACAGGCTCAAAGAAGAAATTGCCGCCGCCGGGTGCGCCCATGGCGCTGAACTCTGGGATCGTGCAGCCCCACTCGAGGGCGGAGCCGTTGGTCACCAGCTTGAACAGGGTCTTTGCCTCGTTGGCACTCCAATTTTTAGTAACAGGTAATCCCGTACCGCTGATGATGTCATACTCATTGTATTCGCGGCGATACTCCACCTTCCAGCCTATGGCTTTCTGACCGGTTCTCTCCTCGGGATAAAGCCTGATCTTGTCGCCGGGCTTGACGATCATACGGGTTGCCCGGCCATTTTTCACCGTCACAAGAGCGGTGTCCTTTGTCCAATCGCCGTCAATTTCTTTCGTCTCTTTGTATTCGCAGACGCTGCATTCAGCTTCCATGCCGCCTTCGTCACCCTCGGTATCGGGGTTTTTGACCACATTCCAGCGGCCCCAGCTATGGGGAACCATGATGAACTCCTCGCAGCCGGGAACCTTGCACTTTTCGGGGTGGGCATAGCCGGATTCAAGGATGAGCTCCTCCACCGTCTTGGTCGAGCCGCCGATGTTGAAGGTATACTCATAGATACTGCCGAAGCCGGTGCAGTCCCAGTTCCAGCCGTAATCATGGACATGGCTCTTCACAGGAACTATATAGTCGCAGACGGAACATCTGAGCACATCGACTCTGCCGCCGCCCACTGCGTCATAGCTTCTGTCAAACACAAAGGTATGCGGGAAGACGCGCTCCTTGGAGCCGGTGGTCATATAGTGCGCTTCGTAAGAGCCTGCTTCAAACAGGCACGGAAGCTTGTGACCGTCGCATTTCGGGTCATTGCCTACGGCAGCTTCTGTTCTGCTCCCGTCCGGGTTTACAAGCCAAACATAGTATCGCGGCGTTCTCTCGCTGTCTTCTGTGAAGCACTTATAAGTACACCCACTCTTAAATCAGGCAATAGACCATATTCGATGAATATAAAATAACGCAACATGAGGCTATGTCTCCGAAACTATTAATGGAGGCATAGCTATTTTTTCTCTTGAAATAATCTCTCCGATGTGGTATAATGATAACTGATACATAAAGCATGACCAATTGTGAGGTGATTGCTATGAATATTGCTATCGTTGATGATGAACCTGTATTCTTAAAACAACTTCATAACAGATTAAGAGAAATGAAACTCCCCGACTGCGAAATACACGAATTTACAAGCGGGAGAGACTTATTGAGTTTCTATGTCAAGGGAATGTATGAAGTCATCATACTCGATGTTGAAATGCCCGATCTGACCGGATTGCAGACCGCTGAAAGAATCAGACAGATAGATGGTTCAGTTATTATTTCTTTCCTGACGAATTATGCCGAATTTGCCGTTAAGGGCTACGATGTGGGAGCGTTTCGCTATATATTGAAAAATCAGCCAGACTATGTATATACCAAACAGCTAAATTCTATCATTGCTGAGTGCCAGCAGCGATTTAGAACTTTCACTTTCAATAATAAAAATCTGTCATTCAAGTTCAGGCTGACAGATATTCTTTACTTTGAGGGACATAGAAGAAAGGTATCACTATTCACAGTTAATGGTGAATTGGAGTACGGCGGCGATTTTTCAACTGTGTGTGGCGAGTTGTTAAAGTACAATTTCGCTATTATAAACCGTGGAATACTTGTAAATCTTGACCATATACAGAATATTACCAAGTACGATATTATTCTAAGCAACGGCAGAAAAATCCCCATAGGCAAAACATATAAAGATGAGATAGTTGCTCGCTATCTTAACTATGCAACAGGGAGATGATCGAGTTGCCCGTATTGATTGAAAATATCATTGAGATTGTCAATGTAGCAATTGAAATGATGTTGGTATTCTTATACTTTTCCTTGTTGAGTAAGGCAAAAGTTAATAAAGCAGTTCTTTATCTGTCGTATCTTCTTTCTACTGTAATACTGTCAGCGACAGTTTTGTTGACAGATAATATTTTAGTGTATCTGATTACAACCATTATTCTTATTAGCTCCATGTCCTTTATTTGTTATGATGATTCAATCCGTCATAAAATATTTTGGAACATATTGTTTTTACTGATTATATCTATATCTGAACCTATTGTGATTGGATTACTTTGCATTGCTAATATGGGAACACCAGATGAATTCTTAGAGTCTGGTTTAGGACGTTATCTCGGAATGGTAGGCACAAATATAATTTATTTATGGCTTATAGGATTGATGCACCGCATAATAAACAAAAAAATTCGTGAACTGCCGATAAAATATTGGATATTGATAATAGTTATTCCAATCATAAGTATTTTTCTTTTACAAACAATGCTTGATGGATTTGTTGGCAGCAACACTTATAGTTATGTTTCTTTGGGCGTTTCTCTTGCAGGAATTATCTTTATAAACCTTGCTATGTTTAATTTCTTTGAAAGTTTTGAAGATAAGATAAAGTTAAAATACCTTGAAACAATAAAGCAACAGGAACAGGAAAACTATAAGCTGCTTACCCTGTCATACAAGCAAGTACGAGAGTTTAAACACGATATTGAAAATCAATTTTTAGTTCTGAATGATATGTTGGAAAACAATGATACTGATTCTGCTAAGGAATATCTTGTCAAGCTAAGCTCATTTGTAAGGCTTGCTAACAGACTCTGCTATACTGGTAATAATGCCGTCGATTCTATTGTGAACATCAAGGGTTCTCTTGCTCAGACATACGGTATAGAGTTTATTTGCAAGGTCAATATCATAACAAATATCAAGGCAGACGAATTGGAGTTGTGCCGTATCATCGGAAACGCTCTTGACAATGCAATAGAAGGTTGCCAGAGAGCTGGTGTATCACATAAGCATATTTGGATAAGCCTAATGGAAGAACGAGAGAAGCTATTTATTGTCATTACAAATACATCAGATAAGGTAGATACATCTGTTTTAACATCAACAAAGAAAGAACAAGGGCTTCACGGCATAGGGATAAACAGTATCAAATCCTCCGTTGATAGATTGGGTGGGTTAGTAAGTTTCGATTATGATGACGGAATTTTTAAGCTGAACATTATGGTTCGTAATTGTTTACAAATTTAACTATTTGCATTTCGGGACAAGAAGACGACATTTGGGGACACTTTGAGACCTTTTTTCTCAAAACCTATTGAAAAAATTTGCAACTTGTGTTATGATTTTTGCAGGAAGTGATTCAGAAATGATTTCAAAACTTGCAAAAAGCATAGCACACTTTTTTGTGGTTCAGAACATAACGGAAGAATCCAAAGAGGTGATCTACGCATATGGAATGGAGCTGCTGATCTCTGATGTGCTGAATACCATTATCGTCCTGCTGATTGCTCTGTTTTCCCATACGCTGCCTGCGGTTGTTGTATTCATAGCCGTATTTATGGGGTTGAGACAGTTTGTAGGTGGGTTTCACGCTAACAGTCATCTTAGTTGTATGTTCACGCTTGTCATGGTGATGATGGTTTTCTCTTACGGCATTTGCAATGTAAGCGGACATATTACGCCAATATTCAGCATCAGTTTCATAATGATAGCATTACCAATCATTCTATGTATTGCTCCCGTTCCGCCTCCGAATAAACCGATGTCAGAGGAAAAGAGTGTCAAGCTAAGGAAAAGAAGCTGCATCTTAGCTGTTACCCTATCCGTTGTCACGATTGCACTGCTTGTATTCCAATATCAAAAACTAAGCCTTTATGTATCAAGCGGAATGCTGCTGTCAGCAATCATGGCACTGCTCGGTCACTTTTTGAATCGGGGTGATAACAGTAAACGATGATAAGGAAAGAGAAAAACGGAGTATTTTGGCGATTGTAATTCTTGCTCTTGTAAGGCTGGTGCTGTATATCTCAAATGGCAGCGTTTGCGGTATTACGTTTTATCAACCGAAAGAGCCTGACTTATCTGAACTGTTTGAAAGGAGGGATTTGTAATGAAAAAGCTGATGAGCATAGCAAAGAAGGCTTCTACGGCACTGGCGGCTCTTGCGCTGGTGGT
>OICK01000313.1_pt1 | contig 24096 bp, 17 predicted proteins | sample 1581281 | NCBI WGS metagenome assembly OICK01 (sample SAMEA3882557, study PRJEB24775) | human gut metagenome | biome: human-associated habitat; feature: intestine environment; material: feces | place: Netherlands | collected 2009/2010 | reverse complement strand
CTGAAGTTTTTCACTCTCAAACCTTCAAACAAACAATTCAAAACAGCTTCTAATTGTTGCGAAGATAAGCATTCCTTCCCGAATGTCCCTGCTGTCCCGTGAGGAAATCTACCGGATGTTGCGGCGGACGGGGAGGAGGGCGATGATGTAGCCGATGAGGGCTACACCGGCGATGGTGGCGAGGACGTCCTGCCACTGGAGGATTACGGGGTAGGCGTTCACGAGGAAGCTGCCGGGCATCTTGATGAAGCCGAAGTGCTGCTGGGCGAGGGAGAAGCCTATGCCGACCACAAGGCCGGCGGCGAGACCGAGAAGGGAGATCAGCCAGCCTTCCAGAGTGAAGGTGCGGCGGAGCATCTGGTCGGTGGCCCCGAGGCTGCGGTAGGTCTCGATGTCATCCTTTTTCTCGATGATGAGCATCGTGATGCTGCCGAAGATGTTCAGGGCGATGATGATGATGACGAAAATGAGGATCAGGAATATCGCCGCCTTCTCGTAGCGCATCATCTTGTAGAGCGACGGATTCTGGCGGAAGCGGTCCAAAACCTTGAATTCAGGGCCTAATTCTTTCTGAATATGCTTGATCGCGGAACGGATGTCTTTCGCGGTGGAGCCTTCGGCCAGGCGGATCTCCACTCCTGAAACCTCTTCCTCATAGCCAAGCAGCTTTCTCATCTCCTCGATCGGCACGATCATCAGATCATCGTCAATCTGCTGGTTGACCGAGAATATTCCTGAAGGGCGCATCCGTACGGTTTCAATCGAGGCCGCCGGGTTCGCAAGCGAGAAATTCCTGTCCCTGATCGGGAAATATAATTCCGCGGAGGCGAGGAAGGCTGGGTTCATGCCCATCTTGTATGCCAGGCCCGCGCCGACAACCATCTGCGGCAACTGGCCTTTGTGCAGGGAAAACTCTCCGTTGGTGATATGTTCCGCAAGAGGAGATTCCGCCTCGAAAGCGCTGTCCACGCCCTTGGCCTTGGCTATTCCCTGATGCCCGTCATAGTCCACGAACACATTCTCCTGAAGGATGAGGTCATATTCACCGATCATCGGATTCGCCTTGATCCGGTCGAACGCCTCGCCTTCGGGGATGAAGACCTTGCCTTTGGCGGGGGTGATGAGAATGTCCGGCTCCACGTTGCTGAGTGTCGATTTGACAAGCTCGTCGAAGCCGTTGTAGATTGAAAGGATGATGATCAGGGCAGCCGTCCCTATAGCCATACCGACAGCACTGATCGCGGAGATGATGTTGATCACGTTGTGTGACTTCTTCGCGAACAGGTACCGTCGGGCTATGAAAAGGGGCAGGTGCATAACCTACTCTGTTATTCAGGCTTGTAGGAGTCCTTCAGGGCTGTCGTCTTGTTGAATATCACCTTGTCGGCGGTGCTGTCCGGATCCTTGTAGTAGTAGCCGGTGCGCTCGAACTGGACGGCGATTCCGGAGTTGTCCTCAAGGAGGGCAGGCTCGGCGTAACCCTTGGCGATGGTGAGTGACTCAGGGTTGAGGAAGTCCTTGTAGTCCTTGTCCTCAGGGATGGAGTTCATGTCCTCCTTGACGAAGAGACGGTCGTAGTTGCGGATCTCGATCTCTTTGGCATATTCAGTTGAAACCCAATGGATCGTGCCTTTGACAGAGCGCCATTCGCCTCCTCCCGGCTTCGTGGTCGGGTCGTAGGTGCACCTCAGCTCGACAACATTGCCCTCGGCATCCTTGACGACCTCCTCGCACTTGATGATGTAGGTGTATTTCAGACGAACCTCTCCGTCTGGTTTGAGGCGGAAGAACTTCTTCGGAGCGTCCTCCATAAAGTCGTCGCGCTCGATGTATAATTCTCCCGTGAACGGAACCTTGCGGGTGGCTCCCTCCGGCTCGGCAGGGTTGAGAGGGCAGTCGAACCACTCCACCTTGCCCGGCTCCCAGTTGGTGAGGGTGACCTTCAAAGGTTTCTGAACGACCATATACCTGTTGGCCCTTGCGTTAAGATCCTGGCGCACACACCATTCCAAAAGCTGGATATCCATCATCTGGTCACGCTTTGAGACTCCGATCTTCTCGCAGAACATCTTGAGGGCCTCGGCGGTGTAGCCACGGCGGCGAACTCCGCAGAGAGTAGGCATACGTGGATCGTCCCATCCGGAGACAAGGCCTTTCTGGACGAGTTCCAGAAGCTTTCTCTTGCTCATCAGGGTATAGGTGAGGTTCAGTCTGGCGAACTCGTACTGATGGCTCGGCCAGATCTCAAGGGTCTTGATGAACCAGTCGTACAGAGGTCTGTGGACATCGAACTCAAGAGTGCAGATCGAGTGGGTGATGTGCTCTATTGAGTCGCACTGGCCGTGGGTGAAGTCGTACATCGGGTAGATGCACCACTTGTCGCCCGTGCGGTGATGCGAGGCGTGCTTGATCCTGTAGAGAATAGGGTCGCGGAACATCATGTTCGGGGAAGCCATGTCGATCTTCGCGCGGAGAACCTTCTCTCCGTCAGCGTATTTTCCGGCCTTCATGTCCCTGAACAGACGGAGGTTCTCCTCCACGGAGCGGTTTCTGTAAGGGCTCTCGGTTCCCGGCTTGTCCACGGTGCCGCGTCCCTTGCTGATCTCCTCCTGGGTCTGGTCATCGACGTAGGCCTGACCGCGCTCGATCATCTGCTCGGCCCAGGCGTAAAGCTGGTCGAAATAGTCGGAAGCGTAAAGTTCCTTGTCCCACTGGAAGCCGAGCCACTGGATGTCCTCCTTGATCGAATCGACATATTCAGTGTCCTCCTTGGTCGGGTTGGTATCGTCCATACGAAGATTGCAGATTCCGCCGAAATGCTCGGCAGTACCAAAGTCAATGCAAAGAGCCTTTGCATGACCTATGTGAAGATAGCCGTTCGGTTCGGGAGGAAAACGGGTGTGAACCTTTTTACCCTCAAATCTTCCGCCCTCGGCAGTATCCTCTTTTATAAAATCCCAGATGAAGTTGCCCTGAACGGCAGCTTCACCCTCAACATTCTTTATTTCATCAGCCATTTGCCGTGTACCTCCGTCAGTAGAATTATGCGCCGAGCTTTTCAAGACCGATTTCAAGTCTTCTGAGCGACTCTTCTCTTCCGAGAATGTCAAGAATTTCAACAGCACCGCCCGGAGTTACTGTTTTGCCTGCCGCGGCAATTCTTACAGGCCACATAACAGTACCGTTTTTAAGCTCTTTTTCAACTGCCATATTGATGAGGCAATCGTGAATTGAAGTGTTGTCCCAAACAGGCATAGCCTTTAATCTTTCATAAGCCTCACGCAATACAACGGGAGCGTTTTCAAGATTAGTCTTGCTCTTCTTATTTACGAAAAGCTCCTTGTCATACTCGGGAAGTTCTGCAAAGAAACCGAGCATTTCGGGAATATCCGTAAGCTTTGTAGTTCTTTTCTGAAGAATTTCGGCAAACTTTTCAAAAGGCATTTCTCTGTCACCGAAAACCTTTTTATAGTATGGCATACAAACATCCGTAAATTCTTCGGGAGTCATAGCCTTTAAATACTCACCGTTGAACCATGAAAGCTTGTCATAGTCAAAAATTGACGGTGACTTGCTGATACCGCTTACATCAAACTCTTTTTCAAGCTCTGCAAGGGTAAAAATTTCCTGATTATCCTTTGGACACCAGCCGAGAAGTGCAATATAGTTGATGATTGCCTGTGGGAGGTAGCCCTCGTTAATAAGGTCATAGAAACCTGTTGCGCCGTGACGCTTTGAAAGCTTTGAAACATTACCGTCGGCGTCCTTGCCCATAATGAGCGGAAGGTGGATATATGTCGGAATTTCCCATCCGAATGCTTCATAAAGAAGATTATATTTCGGTGTGGAGCTTAAATATTCACAACCACGGACAACATGAGTAATGCCCATTGTGTGGTCGTCAATTACATTTGCAAAGTTGTATGTCGGGTAGCCGTCAGTCTTAATGAGAATCTGATCCTGAAGTTCGCTGTTGTCAACGGTAATTTCACCGAAAACTGCGTCTGTAAATGTTGTACTGCCCTCAATCGGCATTTTCTGGCGAATTACATAAGGTGTACCCTCGGCAAGGAGCCTGTCAATTTCTTCCTGAGGAAGATTGCGGCAATGTCTGTCATAACCACCGCCAACGCTGTCCTCCTGTAACTTTTCAAGTCTTTCCTTTGTGCAGAAACAGCGGTAAGCCTTGCCCTCTTTGATGAGCTGCTCGGCATAAGGAAGGTACATATCCTTTCTTTCGGACTGAACATAAGGACCGAAATCGCCGCCGATATCGGGACCTTCATCGTGTTTAAGTCCTGCAAGCTTCATTGTATCGTATATAACATCAACCGCACCCTCAACAAGGCGTTCACGGTCGGTATCTTCAATTCTGAGAACAAATTTACCGTTTTGTGATTTTGCAACGAGGTACTCATAAAGAGCAGTACGCAGGTTGCCGACATGCATAAAGCCTGTCGGACTTGGTGCATATCGTGTACGGACAGTTTTTTCAGCCATAATAATATCCCTCCGAAACTTATGTTTTAGTGTGCCGATCGGCGCATTTTTCACCCACAGCACAATTGTCACATATATACGGCTTATTATATCATATTTTTCACACTGTTTCAAGTCTGTATGGGTGCAGTCAACAGCCTCCGTCAATATCCCCATCTGTCAAAAAATCTGACGGTCTGATATGTCAAAATATAGTTCTGGCTTTCATGGAAGGCACTCTGAACCATATCGGGATTATACATATACATAATGCGGTGCTGAACCGCGTCTTTGTTCTCATCAAAAATATAACTTACCGCCTGAATACAAGCCTCGTTAGTACCGATTTTGGTACTGCCTGTGTAATGACAGTTTTTAATTACCGATTCAACAGTCGGGTAGCCGTCAAAGCACATTGCGTCCTTTACAGACTGTGCAATAAGCGCCGCACCGATAAAACCTCCCGAGCCGAACTCACCCATACAGAGCCTTTCAAGCAAATCTCTGTCCTCATCTGTGAGAGTAACCTTTGCACATTCATAGGTTTTGTCCGGATTATCAATCGCAACAAGATAACCTGCGTCCCATTGTGACTGATAGTCAACAGGTTCTTTGGGCGGAATTGCGGTTGCAAACGGAACCGTTGCCGCTTCAGTAGTAATTGGCTGAGTTGTAGCCTTGGCAGCCTTTGTTGCTTTAGTCGCTTTGGTCGCCTTGGTGGCTTTTGTTGCCGGCTGAGTTGCAGCCTTTGGCTTTGCTGTGGTTGTTTCAACGGGAACTGTTGCAGGAACCGCCGTTGTAGGCATAATCCTCTGAATATTCGGATTAACCCTTGCCATTGCCGACTCTCTTGGAGTTTCGCCTGCATTAAGCGTTCCGTTTGAGCAGACAAACTGCAGTACTACCAAAACGGAAATCACAACAAGGACAACCGACAAAACTTTGTTGACATTTTTATTAAAAAACTTCATCGTTTCACCGCCGTTTAATACTTCTAAACACAAACAATTTATGTGCAGTAAATATTACACACATTTTAATTATACCACTGTACACGGTTGTTTTCAACTTGGGAACTCTACAAAAATGGACTGCCTTTTTTAAACAATACTACCGAAGAAGGTAAAATATTACCTATAAAGCAAAAGGGGGAGTGCGAAAAACAGCCCAACAAAAGCAAGAAAGCACATAATCGAAAACGATGACGGTTATGTGCCTTTTTGCGGTTTATTTATATATATTCTTATGTTTAAATTTTATAAATTCGCCGTGCTTCGCAAAATAAGTCAGGCTGTGAAGAAATGAAGTTTAAGACTTCGTTCTTCGCAGCCCTTTTTACTGTAAAAATATTTGTTTATACTGACTGTTTCTCAGCTCTTCTGTACTTTGACGGTGTTGTATCGTAGTACATTTTGAATGCTCTGTTGAAATTTGAGATGTTGTTAAAGCCCGACATTCCTGCAATTTCTATGACGGGAGTGTCTGTTGTTGTAAGAAGCATTGCCGCTCTTGTGAGTCTAAGCTCATTAAGGTAGTTTACAAATGTTGTATTCATAAGCTCCTTGAAGAGGTGTGATACATAGTAACGGCTAAGACCTGTTGTCTGTGCTATTGTATCAAGAGTGATACTGTCGCAGAAATTGTTGTTGATATACTCTGTAATTCTGCGAAGAGCACGGTACTTTTTGCCCTGAGCTTCAACATCACAAATTTTCACAAGACCGGATGAGAAAAGAATGTAGAAAATATCGTACATTTTGCCGTGAACAAGAATCTGAAAATACTCATGCTTTTCATTCTCGGCAGTAATAACTGTGTTAATATCGTCAATAAGGTTGTTGTAACGGTAGTCGCCCCTCGGAATCTTTGCAAAGTGAGTACAGTTGCCTGTTACAAAACCTCTGATGAGGCTCTGCGGAATAAATTCCTGAGTAAGTGACGCGGGATTTGAAAGGTTAAGAAGGACAACCTCAACCCTTGCGTTGCCTGTGTTGTTTATCTTATATCTCTGGTTAGGTGAAATAAAGTAAATGTCGCCTGTTGAGAGCGAATAAGTGTCAGCACCCATTTCAACGGTCATATAGCCGTCCCTTACAACAGCCACAAGAACCTCGTTGTGAACATTCCACATATTGCTGTCAATAATCATTTCACCGCAGACTACTCTGTAAGCTGAACTGGATGCGGTTGCCGAACGCAAGAAATCAAAATTCATAATAATAACCCCGATTCTAAAAAATTATGTCTTCAAACATTTTGTGTCTGAAAACAACACAAATAATCACTGCAACAATATAATAGACTTTATGCACAATAAAGTCAATAATTACGACAAATGTGCAAAAAATAAATGTATAAACTGCAATTAGTGCAAATTTTAAATATTCCGCTGTCTGCTGTATGTTAATTGATTTTTTATTCTACGCAATAATGTATCAATTTTTCTACTGATAATTGTTATGATCGTTTCCGAATCAGACATTATTATTTAACGATTTTAATATGAAATGTTGCCAATCATACGGCAATTAAAATGATTCGTTTACATTTTCAAGCTGTTTTTTAAATTCATCAACAACATTTTGCGGTGATATAATTCTGACCTTTCCGCCAAGACCGAATACCCAAGCGTAGAACTGTTTGCTTGTCATAATATCAACCGATACACCGAATGTTGTGTCGCTTTCCTTTGTAACAAAAATATCCCTGCCGAACCTGTCAACAATAACACCTATGCAATCATTGTCAACCGACAGCTTAACCGTAGCTTTTTCACCGCCGAACATTGAGAAAACGCCCTTTGAATAATCTGCAGGATCAAATTTTTCAAAGGTCTTTCCCCCGTCACGCTCATCGTCAAGCACCTCGATATCGTCCATTTTGTCAACGCGGTAATGCTTTATACTGTCGGCACAGGTGTCATAGGCAATGAGATAGTAATTCTCATCATCCCAGCACAGCGCCCACGGTGATGCCGTATATCCGCCGTCCCTGATTTTTTCGCGCTTGACAATTCGCTCCGTTCCCGAAAAATCGAGTTCCCAACGGTAGTATTTGAACGAGATTTTGCGGTTGAGTGCTATTGCATTCTGAATTTTGTCAACCGAATAATAAATTCGTTCGTTCATGGTTTTGACTCGGTTTGAAATAACCACCTGACGCTGCAACTCCTTGCCCTCATAAACACTGGCAAGGCCCTCAATCTTGTGAATCAGCGAAAAGCTCTTTTTCTCGGTGATAAACTTTGAGCTTTGAATTGCGTCAACAAGAAGTTTTAATTCGGGAAGTTCAAAATCTCTGCTTCCGACATAATATTTCACGGTTGAGGATTTTGTTTTACAAATATCCATACCGAACTTTTCAAGCACCTGCAAATCGTCGTAAAGACTTTTTCGCTCAGCCTGTATTCCGTAGGACGCAAGCTCCGCGAGTATTTCGCTTGAGGTCAAGCCGTGGTTTTCGTCTGTTTTTTCAAGCATAATTTTGCGCAGATACAAGAGCTTTTGTTTTTGCATTGGATTTCTCGACACGATACCGTCCCCCTTTAAAAGATTAACAATATGTGTTCATTATATCAAATTTTCAATTAAAATTCCATATGCTTTTGAATATTTTTTACAATTATCACTTTTTAAAAATGATTGTAATACCGTATAAGAGAATACGGCTCACACAAACGGTCTGCGGCTTTCGTAAAAAACAAACGGTCGGGCAACCTTGCTTTGCGTTTTGCAAACTGTCTGCCCGACCATAACTTTTAACTATTCACTTTTCACTCTTCACCGCTGACAAAGTCAGCCTGTGTATGTTCCCATATACAACGGGATATCGCTTTCGTTATCGAGGATAACGAACATAAACGGACGGTTAAATTCTACCGTAACATCCGTGTCGGCGAGCTTTTGTGTTCTTTTTTCAAGCTCTGCCTTATCGCCGTTTGACTGCATACCGCCGATTCCGCCGGCATTGATTGAGAGCGACGGAGCGATGTCATACATTGCGCTGAACGCAATATCATCGGAACGGCTCAGGTTTTTATAGCTTGAACGGTCAGCCGTGAACGATGAATTGATTCCGCTTTTTTCAACAATCTGCGTTACATCCTCTGCGGATTTGCTTCCGTCAACTGAAAATTCAGGGATTTTTGCCTTGGCTGTTTTGGTTACATCAACGCTGTCAAGCAATGTTGTGTACTCAAGGCTTGTAAAATCAGTTGCGTAATCATCAAGCGAAACACTTTCGTTTGGCATAATAATCATCATTTTCAGAGGCGTCTGCGAAAAATATTTCATAACGGCAGTTGCCTTGTTTGACTTCATATATGTTTCGTTTGAGGTCATATATGTAACCTCTTTTTCACCGTCAGCCGACTTAAACTTGCCCTTTTCAAGGTCGGTCTGTGCATAAGGATTAAGCCATCTGTCACAGATATCTGCCGCAGAAAGCGAAATTACGCTCTGCTTTGCGTCAAGATTTTTAAAAACAGAACCGCTGTTTGTGAAATCGGCATATTTTTTGTCAAGCTTTTTAAGAGCGTCATCGCTTGCATAATCAAAACGCAGAACATCCGTATCATAATAATCCTTTGTTGTCTGCAAAAAGCCTGTCATAATGTCGGCATTGTCATTTGAGATAATTGAGTTTGAGAGCTTTACAAAATTCTTAGCACCGTTCTTTTCCGTATCATTTTCCGAGCTCTGCGAACTTTCGGGGGATTTGTCGGATGATGCGACAGACTGAATGCGGCTTGCAAAATATGATGCGCATTGGTTCATATTTTCAAGCGTCACGCCGCTGCAAAGTGCATTTGTGATTTCCTCCTGAGTATCGCCCGACGCACCGTTAGCCACCGTTTCAAGATTAAGCACCGCATTTGCGGGGCAAAATACATATGAACCGCTTTTGTGACGGTTTCTGAAAAGCCTGAGTTCAAAATCGGTTATTTTTGCAGAATAGGTATCATATGATGACGGGGCGGTGTCGGCACCGTCTGCATAATTGAATGTATCATCGGTTTTGTCGGAGCGTGTGTACTTAAGCGAAAGATTTTCGCTGTCCGAAAATTCATCGGGATTTGAACACGCCGTAAGTACTGTGCCTGCCATAAGAAGGCACAATGCAAAAGAGATTGCTTTTTTCATCATTTGTTAATTCCTCCATCGGATTCGTTGCAAAGCTTCTGTGCGAGTCTGAATATTTTTTCAGCCGAATCGGGACGGTGCAGTTCTCTGCACTTTGCCTTCATCTCTTCAAGCTTTTCTGTGTTTTTAACAAGGTTTACGATATCATCTGCACCTGTCTTTTTTTGGAGCATAATTGCCGCGCCCTTGTTGAGTAAAAATTCCGCATTGTCCCGTTCCTGACCGGGAAACGCACTGTAAATTGCCATAGGAAGCGAGCAGGCAAGGCTTTCGGTAACGGTAAGTCCGCCCGGCTTTGTAACAATAAGGTCTGATATGTGCATATAATCTTCAACATTCTTTACAAAGTAGAGAAGCTTGGTGTTATCCTGCATACCCGTTTCTTCAACCAGCTTTTCAAGGTTGGCAAACAGCTTTATGTTTCTGCCTGTGATGACAATAAACTGCATTTCGGAAGCACGCTGTGCAAGGGCTTTGTAAAAACTCAGCACGCTTGTAACGCCGAAAGAACCTGCCATAAGCAGAATTGTAGGCTTGTTCGGGTCAAGTCCTTCACGCTCACAAATTGCCTTTTTGTCAAAAGGCTCTGTAAAGCGGTCAAAAATCGGGATGCCGAGCGGATATATTATGCTCTCGTCAACACCGTATTCATCAATAAGCTTTGTTGCCATATCAGGCTCTGCAAGCACATACGCGTCAACATACGGAACGATATATGTTCTGTGTGCGTCATAGTCTGTTATAAGGCTGATTGCCTTAACATCAATTTTGTGCTGACGTCGCAGCTTTGAAATCATTGTTGTAACAAACGGATGGCACATAATAATCGCGTCGGGCTTGTACTCGTTGATTGTATCAAGCAGCTTTGCCGACATCATTGTATTTGACTGCATAACAGCCTTGTACATAAGAGTTCTTCTGTCGGTAATTTTGTAAAATTTGCCGTAAACCTTCGGAATCTTTGTTGCCATAAAATGATAACCGTCACAAACGGTTTTATCGTACACCTTTCCGATTGTTTTCATAGCGTCAATATCCTTGACCTTTGTATCGGGGCTTACAGCTTTTATTTTTGATTCAATAGCCGCGGCGGCTCTTTTATGCCCGCCGCCTGTTGAGGCTGTGAATATGATTATTTTCATATCAATCCTCCGTAAACTTAAAATAAGCGCAAAACGGTTTTGCACGCAGACACGCTCAATGTTATTATACTTTTTATCGGCAAGTATTTCAATAGATTATTTTCTCAATTCGGCTGAAAATTGAATAAAATTTTTGCGTATCGGACCTGTGTTTCGTCCATTCAAAAAGCCGTCAAATTATTTTGGGCAAAAGAACTTAAATTTATATAAAAATTTTTTCTAAATTTTGTGTTTTCACACTTTATTTTTTCAAAATTATATTGTAAAATAAAGACTGTGCTGTTATATATTACAGCACAGGGTAATTAAAGGAAGTAATGAAAAATATTAGCCGTTGTTAAAAGCTGAATAAATTCGATTTTTAACAGACAATTTTGGGATATATTATGAGGTGAATTTTTTGAACAGGAATTATATGGACGATATTCTTGTTGTTGACGAAGAGTTGGTCGACATCAACCACGGCAGCAACGGCTCATCTAACGGCAAGAAGGGCAGACACTCGGCGGCCAAAGGTGAAAAAAAGAGCAAAAAAAAGCTCGTTGTCATCATTTCCTCTGCCGCAGCGGCGGTAATTGCACTCGGTGTCGCAGGCTTCTGCGTTTTCGGCGGAAATCTTTTCAACAAAGTTGAAGAGGCTGTGGCAGGCGAATTTAAATTTCCCGACGGCACAACCGTTTCGGGTATTTCAATTTCAGGCAAAACATACGATGAGGCGAAAAAGCTTCTCGAAAAGAACGAGGAAAGCTTTGTCAAGCCGCTCAGCATTTCGGTTGATGTGAGCGGAATCATCAGCAATGTGACCGAAAAGGATTTTAAGTATACATATGACATTGAGTCGGTGCTTAATGAAATCAAAACAAAGGCAACCGACCCGTCTGCGGAAACCGCTTCAACAAGCGGCTCAGCCTACACCGTAACCGCTACGGTAATCCCCGAAAGCGTTGAAGAGGCCGCCAAAAAGGTCGCAAAGAAAAATTACAAGGGAGCCGAAAACGCCTATGTTTCAAAGTTCCACCCTTTTGCGAAAAAGCGTTTTGAATATACAGAGGCAACTCAGGGACAAAAGGTAAACGAAACCGACCTTACAAATCAGTTCAAGGGCGTGTTTGCAAGCGGTGCAAGCGAATACAGAATTATTGCCGATGTTGAAAAAACAGACGCAAAAATCACGGTTGACGATTTGAAGAAAAACATCGTTCTTCTTTCAACATACGAAACAGTTTCAACCAACACGGCAAACGGAACAGAAAATATGCGTGTTTCGCTTAAAGCCTGCAACGGTTCGGTTATCGAACCCGGTGCAACATGGTCATTCAACAAATGCACAGGCAACTCAAACCTTGAATCACTCGGCTACAAACCGGCAGGCGTTATTTCAAACGGCAAATCCGATATCGGCATCGGCGGCGGTATATGCCAGTCCAGTTCAACAATCTACAATGCGGCAGTCAGAGCCAATATGAAGGTTGAGGAACGCTACTGTCACAAGTGGGCATCAAGCTATGTTCCGACAGGTCTTGACGCAACAATCGACTACGGCAACCTTGATCTCAAGCTTTCCAATCCGACAGACTACCAGATGTTCCTTGAATGTAAGGTTGTTGACAGCACTCTTTATGTTTCGTTTTGGGGATGGAAGTCAGATTCCTACGACCTTATTATGACTCGCAACAAACTCACGGATCGGGGCGGTTCAAGCTATACCGTAAAGGCTTGGAGAGTTTACTACAAGGACGGCAAGGAGGTTGATTCGGAGTCGCTCGGCTCTTCAACCTATGATACGGCAAACGGCTATATTTTTATTGATGCGGCAAACGATCCCCGTGCAAAGTACGGCGATGATGTTAATGTTCCCGATGAAACAGCACCCACAAACAGCAACGACGACAGTTCGACGGCAAGCTCATCAAGCGTACAGTCATCCGACAGTGAACCGTCGCATTCGAGTTCGAGCAAACCAAGCCAGTCGAGCAAGCCGTCATCATCTTCTTCATCAAGCCATGTAAGCAGCTCGTCAAGCACGCCGAGCAGCTCACCGTCACACTCAAGCTCAGAACCGAAGACAGAGCCGAAGCCTGAACCGGAGCCTGAGCCGACGCACGCAGAATCTGATGTTACAGAATAATTAAAGTGTCTGAAATTTAACAGGCAATAATAAAAAGACTCCCTTTCGCAGATAATAACAGCGGAAGGGAGTTTTTGTATGTTAAAAAGAACAGGAGCGTATACAATAGAATTTGAAAATCAACCTGTTATTGCAGGCTGGGGTTCTGTTGCCGGGAAAAAAGAAGCCGAGGGGCCTCTCAAAAAATACTTTGATAAAATCATTTACGACAGCTACGACGGCTGTGATACCTTTGAACAGGCGGAAAGTATGTTTCAGGGAGAGGCTCTTGAAAAGGCGCTTGAACGGTCAAAAATACACGCAAATGAGGTTGACTGCGTGTTTGCAGGCGACTTGCTCAACCAGTGCATCGGCTCAAGCTTCGGACTTATGAAGTTCGGAATACCGTATCTCGGGCAGTACGGTGCATGCTCTACAATGGCGCAGAGTCTTATTATGGCGGCGGTGCGGAAATTTCCGCCTGCGTCACCTCATCACATTTCGCCTCGGCGGAACGGCAGTACCGCTTTCCGCTTGAATACGGCGGAGTCCGCACACCTACCGCCCAATGGACAGTTACGGGCGCCGGGAGTTGTATTCTGAAAAATCTTAAAAACGGAGTCTGCGTGGCAAGGGCAACAGTCGGCAGAATAGTTGATCTTGGAGTAAGCGACGCCAATAACATGGGGGCGGCAATGGCTCCGGCGGCAGCCCAAACCCTTGAATGTTATCTTGAGGATACCAAAACATCGCCCGAGGATTACGATATGATTATCACGGGCGATTTGGGAGAGGTCGGCAGTAAATCGCTTTATGATTTGCTTGAGCGTGACGGAATAAATATCAGAAAACAGCACAACGATTGCGGTCTGATGATTTTTGAACGCTCAAATCAGGATGTTCACTCGGGCGGTTCAGGCTGCGGATGTGCCGCATCGGTGCTTTGCTCAAAAATTATGGACGATTTTCAAAACGGCATTGTTCAAAACATCCTGTTTATGGCAACAGGGGCGCTCATGAGTCCGACATCAAGCGGACAGGGGGCAAATATTCCCTCAATTGCTCATTTGGTTAATATAAAAATAAAGTAAAATTTTTTCAAAATATCTGTTCAAATGAAATTCCATGTGTTATAATGAACCTGTATGAATAATGATAGGATGCCAGAATAGCCTGCAATGCAATTTTATCTTGCGGCAGACAGAGTAAATATACGAATAGGAGTTGCGTTTATGTTTGGCAGGATTCAAAACATCGACAATAGGGTTCTTGACAACATATCCCGAATTCATAAGCCGGCACTAAACAGAATAATGATTACTGCGTCCCGTGCAGGCAATGCCGGGCTGATATGGTGGGCAATTTGTCTGCCTTTCCTTATAAATCCGAGTTGGAGGGCAACAGCCGCTAACTTTATTTTCGGACTTGCTTGGGCTCACCTTATGGGAGAGATTATTATAAAGCATATCGTAAAGCGTGTGCGACCCTGCCACAGCCTTGATGATGACGAACAGCTTATTGACAGACCGAGGTTTTACTCGTTTCCGTCGGGTCACACCACAGCATCGTTTGCAATGGTCGGAGTTGCTCTTCTGCGTTGCAGATTGGTAACCTTTATGCCGATTCTCGCACTCGCACTGCTGATTGCATTTTCAAGAATTTATCTGCGTGTGCATTATCTCACAGATGTTATCGCCGGTATGATTCTCGGCTTAACCTGCGGAATCTGTTCAGTGCTTATCTTTAACACCGTTGTCCCCATATGGTTTCCGGGTATATTATAATTCCATGCGGCAATAGCTTTGACAACAATTGTCGGTAAACATTGACAGATAATTAAACAAATCAAACGGCTTAACAATTGCCTTTCTTTTTACGGTAGATTTGAACATTCTCACTGTAAAAAGAAAGGCGATTTTTTTTGTACGCTTTTGCGGCATTCGCATAATATCCATCCGTCCTACAGATTTGTACAAGCTCTGCATATCTGCACACGGGCGTCTATACTCTCTCATTAACAAAACTGTCTTCCCGAAAGGACTGCGGCGGCACACCGCCGACATTCATTTTCATTTTCCATTTTACATTTTCAATTAAAAAGAATCTCCCGAACACGGCAAATGCCATATTCGGGAGAATTTTTTATTTATTCACATATTCACTTTGTACAAGCTTTAGCCAAAATTATTCAGCGTCGGGAAGGCTTGCAAGCTTTTCAAGGTGAGCATACTTATCAGCAGCAACCTTTTCAGCCTTTTCAAAGAGTTTTTCTGCTCTTTCGGGGAATGAGCGAGTGAGTGAGTTATAACGAACTTCGCCCATGATGAAGTCACGATATGATGCAGAAGGAGCTTTACCGTCAAGCATAAACGGATTCTTGCCCTCGTCTGCAAGTCGTGGATCATAACGGAAGATGTTCCAATAACCTGCCTCAACAGCCTTTTTCTCCTCAAGCTGAGCAATGCCCATGCCGCCCTTGATGCCGTGGTTGATACACGGAGCGTAGCAGATTACGAGTGACGGACCGTTGTAGCTTTCAGCCTCAACCATAGCCTTGAGAACCTGATTGTTGTCAGCACCCATAGCGCACTGTGCAACATAAACATAGCCGTAGCTCATTGCAATAGCGGCGAGGTCTTTCTTCTTAACAGCCTTACCTGCGGCGGCAAACTGTGCAACCGAACCTACAGGAGTGGCCTTTGAAGCCTGACCGCCTGTGTTTGAGTAAACCTCAGTATCAAATACAAGGATATTAACATTTTCGCCTGATGCGATTACATGGTCAAGACCGCCGAAACCGATATCGTAAGCCCAGCCGTCACCGCCGAAGATCCACATTGACTTCTTAGCAAGTTCGTCCTTGTCAACGAGTGTTTTCTTAACAAGTTCGCCAACCTTTGCATCCTCTGTGTTCTTTTCGAGTTCAGCGATAAGAGCGTCTGTTGCAGGACGGCTTGAAGTTGAATCTGTTACTGTGTCGAGATAGTTTTGGCAAGCTGTCTTGAGGTCAGCGCTGTCTGTATCCTTCTGAATACCCTCAACATACTCGATAAGTCTGTTGCGGATAGCCTTCTGACCGAGAGCCATACCAAGACCGAACTCTGCGTTATCTTCAAAGAGTGAGTTCTGCCAAGCAGGACCGTAACCCTTCTTATTCTTTGTATAAGGCGTTGCAGGAGCAGACGCACCCCAAATTGATGAACAGCCTGTTGCATTAGCGATAAACATTCTGTCACCGAAAAGCTGTGTAACAAGCTTTGCATACGGTGTTTCACCGCAGCCTGCGCAAGCGCCTGAGAATTCAAGCAACGGCTGTTTGAACTGGCTGCCCTTAACTGTAGTGAACTTGAACTTCTCGTGAACTTCAGGCTTATCTTCAAGTGTGAGAGCGTAGTCAAATACTGCCTGCTTAGGACGCTGTGAGTCGATTGGCTGCATTGTGAGAGCCTTAGCGCCCTTCTTACCCGGACAAACCTGAGCACAAGCGCCGCAACCCGTACAGTCGAGTGTTGAAACTGTCATTACAAAGTTGAGGTCCTTGAGTCCCATCATCGGGAGGCTCTTTGTGCCTTCGGGAGCTTTTGCAAGCTCATCGGCTGTCATGGCAACAGGACGGATTACAGCGTGAGGACATACGATTGCACATCTGTTACACTGAATACAGTTTTCAGGATTCCATTCTGGAACATCAACTGCGATACCTCTCTTTTCATAAGCGGCAGAACCGTTAGGAGCAGTACCGTCAACATGATCCATAAATGTTGAAACAGGGAGCTTGTTACCCTTATATGCATTTACAGGCTTGAGAATTTCGTTTACATACTCAACGAGAGCACCGTTACCCTCTGCCTTGTCGGCAGCTGAATTATCAACAGCGTTAGCCCAATCAGCAGGAATTTCAACCTTTTTGAGGTCTTCCATACCACGGTCAATAGCGGCGTAGTTCATATCTACGATAGCCTGACCTTTCTTCATGTATGACTTCTTAGCGGCAGCCTTCATAAGCTCCTTAGCCTTGTCGGCAGGAATGATATCTGCAATCTTGAAGAATGCTGACTGAAGAACTGTGTTGATACGACCGCCAAGACCGATTTCCTTACCGATCTTGATACCGTCAATTGTGTAGAAGTTGATGTGTCTTTCAGCGAGAATCTTCTTCATCTTACCCGGGAGACGCTCGGAAAGCTCTTCTGTATCCCATGGGCAGTTAAGAAGGAATGAACCGCCTTCTTTAAGGTCATCAACAATATCGTACTTGTCAACATAAGACGGATTGTGACAGGCAACAAAGTCTGCCTTTGAAATGTAGTATGTTGACTTAATAGGAGTTTTACCGAAACGAAGGTGAGAAACTGTAAGACCGCCCGACTTCTTTGAGTCATATGCAAAGTAGCCCTGAGCATACATATCAGTGTTATCGCCGATAATCTTGATTGAGTTCTTGTTAGCACCGACAGTACCGTCAGCACCAAGACCCCAAAACTTACAGCTGTGTGTACCCTTCGGAGTTGTATCGGGATTTTCAACAATCGGAAGTGAGAGGTTTGTAACATCATCAACAATGCCGATTGTAAATCTTCTCTTAGGTGTTTTGCTTTCAGCGTTTCTGTAAACAGCGATGATGTCGCCCGGTGTTGTATCCTTTGAGCCAAGACCGTATCTGCCTGTGTAAACCTTTACACCTGCAAAGTCCGAACCGTTGATAGCGGCGAGAACATCAAGATAAAGAGGTTCGCCGATTGAACCGGGTTCCTTTGTTCTGTCAAGAACAGAGATTGTCTTAACAGTCTTAGGAAGCTCTCTGAGCATATAGTCGGCAACGAAAGGTCTGTAAAGGTGAACTTTAAGAAGACCGACCTTTTCGCCTGCGGCATTGAGGTAATCAACAACTTCTTCTGTACAGTCACAAACGGAACCCATAGCAACGATAACATGCTCTGCATCCTCTGCACCGTAGTAGTTGAATGGCTTGTAGTCAGTGCCGATTTTAGCATTAACCTTGTCCATGTACTTAACAACAACTTCGGGAACTGCGTCATAATACTTGTTACAAGCTTCTCTTGCCTGGAAGAAGATGTCATCGTTCTGAGCAGTACCTCTTGTTACAGGATGCTCAGGGTTAAGAGCACGGCGACGGAAAGCCTCAACTGCATCCCAGTTAAGCATATCAGCGAGGTCTGCGTAATCCCACTCTTCAATCTTCTGAATTTCGTGAGAAGTTCTGAAACCGTCAAAGAAATGAAGGAAAGGAACTCTGCCTTCAATAGCTGCAAGGTGAGCAACAGCGGCAAGGTCCATACATTCCTGAGGATTGTTTGAACAAAGCATAGCATAACCTGTCTGACGGCAAGCGTAGATATCTGAGTGGTCACCAAAAATAGAAAGTGCGTGGCTTGTGAGCGCACGGGCTGATACATGAATAACGCCCGGAAGGAGCTCGCCTGCCATCTTGTACATGTTCGGAATCATAAGGAGCAGGCCCTGTGATGCTGTATAGGTTGTAGTCAAAGCACCTGCTGCGAGTGAGCCGTGAACAGCACCCGAAGCGCCGCCCTCTGACTGCATTTCCGTTACCTGAACCTGTCTGCCGAAAAGGTTCTTTGCACCCTGTGCCGAGAACTTGTCGGTAAGGTCAGCCATTACGGAAGAAGGTGTAATAGGATAGATAGCCGCAACATCGGTAAACGCATAAGATACATGAGCTACTGCGCTGTTGCCATCCATAGTTTTCATTTTTCTTGCCAATGGAATCGTCCTCCTTTTTAATCAAAGCGGCAAAGGAAATGATGCCGCATAAATTTTCGATACCCTTTAATTACGCACCGTAAATTAACAAACGGTACGGATACCTTGTATCATCTTAAATTTTATCACTTAAACATCGATTTGTAAAGTGTTTTACACAAGAAATTCAAAGCAGGATATATATTTTTGTTTCGTTTTTTACAAAAAGTTTTTTATATTTACTTGTTCCTGTCAAGGTACTTTGTTATTGTTTTTTTTAAAATTGAAAGTTGAAAATGGAAAATTACGGCGAGCCGCCGTCCCCAATTCGTGAAGACAGTTTGCAATGTAAAAAACATAATTATGCCCGAGCGAAAGTTTTTTAAAATTGAAAGTTGTGGTCGGGCAGACAGTTTGCAAAATGCAAATCATTGTCGCCCGACTGTTTTTGTATATATGGAAGTTGCTTTTAAATGTGGGACGGATATTATCCGCCAACTTGATGAAATTTTATGTCCACGCACATATGTTTTGATATAACATAAACTGTGTATTTAATTTTGCACGCAATGCGTGCAACCGTACACACGAACGGAAGGACACGGTTCCCACCTGCAAACAAGCACCGGCTTTGCGCCTTTTATAAAATTCAATCCATCACAATTTTTTCTGCTATTACTTAGGGGCTGTGAAGAAATGAAGTTTAAGACTCCGTTCTTCACAGCCCCTTATTATAAAATTTATTGAACAGTCAAAGCTTAATGTTATTCATCTCGTCACCGAGGACATCGGCGATTTCCTTCAGGTGGCCTGTGCGTTTGCCTTTTAGTTTATAGAACTGCAAAAGTCCGTAGCCCGGGTACTCGTTGCCCTCAACCATAACGGGACCGTCCTTTGAAAAGGCGATATCCCAACCGATATATCTCACCTGCGGAATCTTTTCCGCTGCCTCAACAACCATGTCAAGAGCCTCTCGAACGCCTGCAATCTTGACCTCGGAGAACTTTTTACCTGTCATCGGGTGTTTGTCATAAACATTGCCGTAGTCGTCAATTACATTACTGTCGATTCTGCCGTCTGCATCAAGGCTGAGGTAGAGGTCATTTGTACAGCCGATAACATTTGACTCGTCCTGATTGATACGGAGAGCGTTATTTATTATATGTGCCTTGCCGTCCTTATAGAGCGTAACAACTCGCCATGAATTTACAACGCACGGATTGATTTCGTTGAGGTCATCGCTCTGAACGATTGCTTCCTCAACAAGAAGCTGACCGTTTGCCTTGAGTTCATCATAAAGCTTGTTGCTGTCCTTTACATCGGCAACGGTGATTTTTGAAATGCCGTGACCGCCCTCGCCTGTCGGGTCTTTTGCAAAAACGGTTTCTCTGCCGTCAAGGAACTTCCTGAAATCTTCCTTACTGCCTGTGCGAAGGTTGATGAAATCTCTTTTGAGATACTTTTTGAAAAGCTCGTCAAAAACAAGCTTGTCACGAAGAAGAACGATATATTCCTCATCGTTGAGATATTCAAGAATTTTGTAGAAAGTCTTTGCCGTAACAAAGGTCTTTTTCTCTTTAGCCGAAAGGTTGATAAAATCGCAACGGAAATAGTCCGTGTAGCCTGTGCCTCTGATGAGAAAGTTGCGGATTATGTCGAACTTGATATAAGCCTTTGACTTACCGCTGTTCTTGGCGATAATGTCAATGTGCTTATCCATTCTGCTGTGGTTAATATCTCTGAATTTATTCAAAAGCCATTTGTGTACCGAAACTGCCATCTTACTTCTCCTTTACAACCTTACCGTCTTTTACATAAAATCTCGGATTGTTCTTGCCTATATTCACAAGCGCCTCGGCATTGCCCATACCCGAACTTCTGCCGAACATTCCAACGGTTATACCGTCACCGAGGAGTGTTACCTCGTCATCAATTTTTACCGATGAATCAACCTTAACAGCCGTCATATTCATACACATCTCACCGACAACAGGATATTTTTTGCCGTTGATAACAACCCTTCTGCCGTGATTTGCGTGACCGATGCCGTTGTTGTAGCCGACAGGAAGAATTGCAAGAATAATATCCTCATCTGCCGTATACGATGCATTGTAGCCGAACCACTCACCCTTGTTCACCTTTTTAAGCTGAAGAATACGGGTTTTCATCTTCATAGCCGGCTGTAAATCTATCTTTACATCAAAATATGTTTCGCTGATGTTGTACTTCTTAATGAAGTAATTGTTTCGCATTTTGCGGAGTTTGTCCTTTGGCGAATTTGAAAGAGAATCGGGGGCAACATTGTAGCCGTAGATTGCAATGCCCATTCTCACGCCTGTTGTAAAAGGCTGTTTCGGGTGGGTGAGCATTGAAACGGAACTGCCCATATGGACAATCGGGATTTTCTTCAAATCAATAAGCGATGTAAGCTCCTTGAAGTTTCTGACCTGCTCATCCCAATGGGGATCAAAAATTCCGGCTGTTGCAAAATGCTGATAAATTCCCTCAAGAACAAAATTTGAACCGTTAATCATATCAACGGCAGTTTTAACCTCGTTCTTATCCTTGAAGCCGAGGCGGTTAAAGCCTGTATCAATCTGAAGATGAACCTTGAAATTGCAGTCAATGTTCAAATCAAGCAACCTTTTAAGGTAGTCAAGCTCATTCACGGCAATTGTGAGATTAAGCCGCTTTGCCTCCTCAATTCTCGAAAGATGAACCGGATGCAGGCACAAAAGCGGAGCGTCCTTGTTGACCTTACGAAAGCTTTGAGCCTCCTCAAGAGAGGACACGGCAAAATAGTTAATACCGTTTTTGTACATTTCATTTGCCACTTCCATACCGTGGCCGTAACCGTCACCCTTGAGAACGGCAATAAAATATTTGTAGTCGCTGTATTTTTGTGTTATCGCACGGGCATTTGCACCGATTTTGTCAAGGTCAATTTCAACATATGAGTCCAGCATCATAAAGCCTCCGTTAATACACTGTATCTTTAAAATTATAACATAACAATTCCTCTAAATCAATACTTAAGCCGCACGGCGAGTCGCCGTTCCCAATTCGTGTAGATAGTTTGTAAATGTCAAAAACATATTATGCCCGAGCGTTACTTTTAAATTGAAAGTTGAAAATTGAAAATAGAAAATTGTGGTCGGCAGCGTGTCGCCGTTCCCAATTCGTGTAGATAGTTTGTAAATGTCAAAAACATATTATTCCCGAGCATAACATTGCAACCGTTCACACAATTCCACATATAAAAAACTGTCGGGAAGACATTGTTTTGCATTTTACAAACTGTCTTCCCGATCTTTATTATAATCTTTTCAATTTACTTACGATTTTTTCCACGCAGATGGGGCAAACAGCAGCATCAGCGGGAACAATTCGAGTCTGCCTGCTAACATATCGAAAATCAAAATAATTTTTGACAAAATACTGAATTCCGAATAGTTGCCGACAGGGCCCACCATTCCAAGACCCGGACCTGTGTTGTTGATATTTGCGGCAACAGCCGTGAAATTCGTCACAAAATCCGTCTGGTCAAGCGAAAGCACAAGCCAGCTTAACGCAAAGATTCCGATGTACAGCACAAGGAAAATTGAAGTTGACCTCATAACGTTGTGGTCAATCGCCTTGCCGTCCATTTTAACGGTCTTAACATTTCTCGGATGAATGAGGAGTGAAAACTCCTTTCGTGTTTCCTTAAAGAGCAAAATAACTCTTGAAACCTTAAAACCGCCGCCTGTACTGCCTGCCATTGCACCGATAAATGTGATAATCATAATCACAGTTTTCGAAAATTCAGGCCAGTTATTGACATCCGTCAAACCAAAACCTGTTGTCGTGATAATTGACGAAACATAGAAAAAGCTCTGGTGAACCGCATCATACGCGCTCGGATAAAGTGACCTGATGTTAAACGCAATCAAGGCTGTTGACAGCACGATAATTCCGAAATAAACCCACAGCTCCTGAATGCGGAAAGCCTGCTTAAACTTCTTCGCAAGAATGAGGATATACACGGAAAAGTTAATTCCGAACAGCATCATAAATACAGCAATAACGGTTTGCAGATAGTTGCTGTATGACGCAATACCTGCGTTGGTAACACCGAAACCGCCCGTACCTGCCGTTGCAAAGCTTATGTTAAGTGCGTCAAAAACAGGCATTTTGCCTATAATTAAAAATATAAATTCAAGTGTGGTCAAGCCAAAATAAATTCCGTAGAGCATCATTGCGTAATTTCTCATTTTCGGAACAGCCTTGCCCACAATCGGACCGGGGCTCTCAGCTTTCATAAGGAAAATATTCTGCTGACCGCCGAGCTTCGGGATAATCGCAAGCAAGAACACGATTACGCCCATACCGCCCAACCAATGGAGAAAGCTTCGCCACATAAGCATTCCGTGGCTCAATGCCTCAACATCGGTAAGTATAGTTGAACCTGTTGTTGTAAAGCCCGACACGGTTTCGTAAAAAGCGTCAATAAAACTCGGAATCTCACCGCTCAGCCAGAACGGAAAACATCCTACAAAAGACATAAGAATCCAGCTTAACGCAGTAGCCGCAAAGCCTGCCTTCTGATAAAGCACGGGATTTTTCGGCTTTTTTACTTTTACGGCAAGCAAGCCCAGAAGTGCCGACAAAGCACCTACTCCGAGAAAATAAAGTCCCTCGTGTTCGCCGTATATAAATGAAGTAACGGTTGCAATCTGCATAGCCGCACCCTCGACAATAAGAACCCAGCCGAGGATATACACAATTAATCGTTTATTCATTATGCTCCCCTCAACGCTTTACGATATCTTCAAGCTTGCTAAGACCTTTTTGCATGGTAAGCACAATTACCGTGTCCTCAGGTTTAATCACATCCGTACCTTGCGGAAGAATAATTTTTCCGCCTCTGTTAATGCAGATAATCTGAAGATTAGCCTTCAGATTAAGGCTCATAATCGGAACATTCGTAACCCTTGATTCCGCATTAACCTTGAATTCAAGAGCCTCAACCTTGTCATCGTTAAGGCGGTAAAGCGATTCAACATTGCTGTCGCCCGTATTCTGCATTGCTCTGATATATCTTGCAATATATTCGCCTGTAAGGCTCTTTGGATGAATAATACATTCAAAATTCTGATCATGCAAAAGCGGATCAAATGACGCATTATTTACCTTAGTAATCAATTTTGCCTTTGTAATGCCCTTTAGGTACATCGTTATGATAATATTTTCTTCGTCATAATCCATAAGAGCGGCAATGCCGTCAGCGTGTTCAACACCCTCCGAAAGCAACAGCGACTGATCCATGCAATCGCCCTGAATTATAACAGCCCCAGGTATAGCCTCCGAAAGAAAGTTGCAGCGTTCGGGATTTTTCTCGATAATTTTGACATTCGCACCAGATTTAATAAGCGTCTTTGCAAGGTAGAACGAAACCTTGCCGCCGCCGAGAAGGATAACATCCTCCGGGGCAGCATCATGGCCACCCTGTCCAAAAAGCTGC
>OICK01000303.1_pt1 | contig 24278 bp, 22 predicted proteins | sample 1581281 | NCBI WGS metagenome assembly OICK01 (sample SAMEA3882557, study PRJEB24775) | human gut metagenome | biome: human-associated habitat; feature: intestine environment; material: feces | place: Netherlands | collected 2009/2010 | reverse complement strand
CTCTATAACCTGCTTGAAACTATTCGTATCTGCTCGGCACTGCTCAGCCCCTTTATGCCCGCAACAATGCCTGAGGTATGGGAGCAGATAGGCGCAGGTGCAGAAGATACCGCTTTCGACAAGCTCGGCACATTCGGCGTTCTGCATGCAGACGTTACGGTAAAGAAGGGCAGAGTTCTCTTCCCCAGAATCGACATAAAGAGCGAGATTACAGAACTTGAACGCCTTATGAAGCCCAAGACTGTAATCAAGGAGGACGAGGATCTTGACAAGGCAGGAATAATCTCTATAGATGACTTTGCAAAGGTCAAGCTCAGAACAGGCGAGATTACAGCCTGCGAAAAGATAAAGAAGTCAAAGAAGCTGCTTAAAATTCAGGTGGACGATGCAAGAGGCGGCAGACAGATAGTATCGGGCATTGCCGAATACTACACTCCCGAGGAGCTTATCGGAAAGAAAATTATATTCGTTGCAAATCTTGCCCCCGCAAAGCTCTGCGGCGAAGAAAGCAACGGTATGCTCCTTGCCTGTGACGCAGGAGACAAGGTACAGGTAGTATTCCTCGACAAGGATACACCCAATGGCAGTACAGTAAGATAACGACACAAATATAAAGGAAAAGAACGACGGAATGAAAATTAAAGACTTATACACACCCGGCAGGACGGTGTTCTCGCTGGAGGTTTTCCCTCCCAACAAGAATTTCCCCATCGAAACGGTGTATGATGCCATCGAGGGACTTGCGGCAATAAATCCCGCATATATCAGCGTGACATACGGTGCAGGCGGAAACCGTGCAAACCGCTCCACCTGCGAGATAGCATCGCATATAAAGGAAAAATACGGTATCGAATCAATGGCGCACCTTACCTGCATAAACAGCACCCGTGACGATGTTGATTTTATGCTTGACGATTTCGCCGCAAACGGAATAGAGAACGCGCGATTTATCTGCGCGGACGCGGGCGAAGCCGCGGAAAAGCTGCTCGCCGAGGGCAAGCGCCCCGAGGTGATAATCCTCGACCCGCCGCGCAAGGGCTGCTCGGAGCAGACGGTAAGAGCCGCCGCAGGCATGGCTCCCGACAGGATAGTGTATGTCTCCTGCGACCCAGCGACGCTCGCGCGCGACTGCGCCGTGTTCAAAGAGCTGGGCTATGAGGTCGAAGAAGCGACACCCGTCGATCTGTTCCCGAGGACAGCGCATGTTGAGACGGTATGCTTGCTGTCTCGAGCGATATGAAATTCCGAAAACTGAAGAGTAATTAGAAGAAAGCTTATCGCTTCCGTAACTACCGCAAAGAAGAATACAAAACAGCAGACAGAATCCTGAAAAGGGGTTCGCCGACAAGCCCAAAATCCGGCCGACACACAAAACCGCATAAAAGACGGGCACCATGAAAACGGAGCCCGTTGTTTTATTTATTCCCATCCATCCATTCGGACAGGCGCTCTATTCCTTTTTCGTTTCCGACGGCATAGAGTATGTCGCCCTTTTGGAACATATAGTCGGGGCGCACGGAATCCGTCATGTTTCCGTCGTTTTCTATGGCGACTATGTTGACCCCGAATTTTCCGCGCAGGTCTGCGGACATTATCGTCATGCCTATCACTTTCTGCGGCACCTCGAGCTTTAGAAGATTGAGCTTTTTGCTGAGCTGAACGAAGTCGAGCATATTGGGGGCCTCGAGCCTGTGCGCAAGCCTTACCGCCATATCCCTCTCGGGATAGACGACTTCTGCGCCGAGCTTCTTGAGTATCTCGCCCTGCTCGGCGCTCGCGGCCTTTGATATGACCGTCGGCACGCCGAGGGCTACGACGTTCAGGGTGGTCAGAATTGATATGTCCATCTTTTCTCCGATGCAGACCACCACGACGTCGCAGTTTTGTATTCCGGTCTCCGAGAGCGTCTTTTTGTCAAAGCTGCTGACGACAAAGGCGTTCTCCGTGTATTCGCGCATCTCGCGCACCTTTTCCTCGTTGCCGTCGATTACGAGCGGCTCCGCGCCCGCTTTCGCAAGCTCCACAGCCAGAGCAGAGCCGAAGCGCCCGAGTCCGATTATTCCGTAAGATTTGCTGTCGCTTTTTGATTTTTTAAACATCTTTGTCCTCCGTTCTCAGCCTATGGCTATGTTTCCGTCGGGATATTTTATTCGATCTCCGTTTGTGAAGTACCAGAGAGTCGCTATTGTAAGCGGCCCCAAGCGGCCGATATACATCATGACTATTGATGTAAGCTTGCTCGCGGTGCAGAGTCCCGTGGTTATCCCGGTAGTGAGTCCCACCGTGCCGAACGCGCTCGTCATCTCGAACAAGGCATCCCTTATTGCTATATCCGGCTCAAAGGCGCAGAGCATAAACGTTCCCACTGCTATCACACTTATACCCATGACTGCTATGACCGACGCCTTGCGGAACACGCCGCGCGGCACGGAATAGTGAAACGCCTTTCCCGAGGTGTTTGTCGCGGCGGTCTTTATGCCCTGTATCAGCGCAAACAGCGTGCTCGTCTTTATTCCGCCGCCGGTGGAGCCGGGCGACGCGCCTATGAACATCAAAAATATCATAGCGAGCAGTCCCGCGTTTGAAAATTCGCCGAGCGAATATGTCGAGAAGCCCGCCGTCCTCGCTGTCACACTGTTGAAAAGTGCGCCTATCCACGGAATATTCTCGGTCATTCTGAAGATTACCGTGCCGCCGACCGTCAGCGCGACGCTCATCGTGAGCACTACTTTTGTGTGCATGGAAAACCTGCGCCAGTGAAAGCGCTTTTCGACAATCTCGCGGATAACGAGAAAGCCGATTCCGCCGAAGAATATCAAAAGGCAGGTCACGAGATTTAAGAACACATCCTCCTTGTAGGCGGAGAGGCTCTGGAAGTTTCCGAGGATGTCGAAGCCGGAGTTGTTGAACGCGGCGACGGAATGGAAAAGGCTTATTTCGAGAGCTTTGAGCGGCGGGTAATCGCGCACGAAAACAATGAAGCTCAGCGCCGCACCGACGAGCTCAAAGGTCACGGTGACAAGAAACACGCCCTTGAGAAATTTCACTATCCCCCTGCCGGAGCCGAGGTTCATCGCGTCGCGCAGAACGCTGCGACCCTTGAGATTTATCCTCTTTCCGACCGCTAAGATAACGCCCGCGCCCATTGACGCGACTCCGAGTCCGCCTATCTGTATCAGCGCCGCAACAACGAACTGACCGAACGCGGTGAACGTGTCCCCTATATCGACGGTCACGAGTCCCGTCACGCAGACGGCGCTCGCCGAAGTGTAAAGCGCGTCTATGTATTTAAGAGAAACGCCGTCTCGCACGCTGCACGGCAGCATAAGCAGCCCCGAGCCTGCAAATATCACGGCCGCAAAGCCGAGCGCGATTATCCTCGCGGACGACAGCCTTTTTAACAGCCTTTTCATAATTCACCTCGCGTCCTATAGAAAAGACCCTCGGCAGAGTCGCTCTGCCAAAGGTCTTGCTTCATTCACAGCCTGTGCCGGTAATGTCCGCTGCCGGCACGCTTCGGCGTGCGGTTGACGACAGACGGATGGATATACCATAGCTACTCCCCATTGGTCGTGGCTCAATTATATCGCTTTCGGCGAAAAAGTCAATATATTTGCAAAAATTTCCGTCGCCGGGCGAAAAAAGGGCCGCCGCATGGCGGCAGCCCGTGTGTAGTTGCGATTAATAGGTGAAGGTGAAATCCTGCTTCCATGTGCCGGTGAAGTTAGCATCGATACCGACATTGCTGTTACCAAAGGTGAGTCTGCAGACAACATTTGCCGGCTCGCTGACGCTGATGCTCGCAAGAGTACCGTCTGCGTTGAGTACGAAAGTAAAGGTGCCGCTCTGATAAGTGACCTTTGTGCTCTTCGGGCTGAAGGGCTTGAAGTCATCGGGCGTCAATGAAAGAGTGTCGAAGCAGGAGCCGTGGTGAGTGGGGACAAAGGTAAGTCCCTCGCCGCTCTCGACAACGAGAGTGATGCTGACCTTCCAGCCGTTGCCCTGCTTGACGCAGGAGGCGGACTTAACGCCTGCGGGGTTGACATTGTAGGCAGCGCGCTTTGATGCGGGCAGGAAGCTCGCAAGAGTTGTGCCGTCGGCAGCCTTGCCGCCGTTGAAGGTCTGTGTTGCGGTCTTGGGATAGTCGTTGGGAAGCAGGGGCTCTGCTTTTGCGACAAGATCGATACCAAGTATCTTATTGGGGTTGAGGCTGTTGATTTTCGAGGTCGTGCCCTGAACTCTCTTAACAGTGACCTTGCCCTTGTACTGCTTCATAGCGGTAGCGTACTTGTTGAAGAACGCGACTATGTCGTTCTTCTTGCCGTTGACGGGAGCGTTGATGTTGGCGCTGCCCTGAGTGCCGCCCTGCTGACCCTGGGTGGCCGCCTCGCTGCCGCCCTCGGAGGGGGCCTCGGTGCTGTCGCCCGAGGGAGCTTCGGCTGCGGTGGTATCCTCGCCGCCTGCCTGGGTGTCCTGAACATCCGCACCCGTACCCTGAGTGCTGTCGGCCGTCGTGTCTTTGTTGTCATCCTTGCCCTTGCACGCCGCAAACGCAAATATCATTGCGAGTGCGAGCAGGAGTGCAATAATTTTCTTCATAATTTTTCTCCTTTCGTCTTTGGGGCAGAGCATCCTCTGCCATGTTACGATTCAAGTTTACTTTATGTTAATTGATTTGTCAAGAGAATAAACTTTATTTTATATTTATACAAATCCCATAAATTTTTATTGATTTTTGTGCACTATATATCATATTCGCCTTTGTAATAATTCGCCGCATACGGGGTAAACTATACGAAGAAAGAAACGGAAAGGGTGCATAAAATGAGCAAGGATACGTTGGAGCTGCTTCGTGAATGCGACAGCGGAATAAAAATGGCGGTCGGCAGCATAGACGAGGTGAGCGGGCATATAAAAAACACGGAGCTCAAAAATCTGCTTGAAAAGAGCAGGGAGGAGCATGACAGGATAGGTCGGGAGGTCAGGGAGCAGCTGGCTTTGGTCGGCGACTGCGGCAAGGACCCGGGTGTAGTGGCTAAAAGTATGTCGTGGATAAAGACCAACGTCAAGCTCGGACTCAACGACACGGATAAGACGGTCGCGGGGCTGATGACGGACGGGTGCGACATGGGCATAAAAAGCCTGACCCGCTATCTCAACGAGTATAAGGGCGCAGACGGATCGTCCCGCAGCACGGCGCGGCGCATTATAGGCGCGGAGGAAAACCTGCTCTCGGGGCTGAGAGCGTATCTTTAACAGATGAAAACAGCCGCAGCGTATAGCTGCGGCTGTTCCCTGTTCTCTGTCTCTTTCTATTTTGGTGAGGTTCGTAAAAGTTGTTTTTATTTTGTGTTCTTCCTGCCGGAGATCTGCGGCACGCGGCCGATTATCAGCGCGACGATAGCGGTGATAATGATTTCGGGAATCATGTAGAGGCCGTTGTAGATAACGGAATAGAGGAACGCCAGACCCTGGCCGCTGAACTTCTCGAGAATCTTTGCGCCGAGGGTGAAGCCGTCCTGCGAGAAGAACCAGTCAGCCCAGGTGCCGAAGAAGATGAAGCCGGATATGATGTGCGCGATATAGCGCAGGGAGAGCGCGAATATCGAGCCGACGCACAGGGAGACGGACGGATTCTTTATCTTGTTTCTGAAGATGCCGCCGAGGCCGAGGACAGTGTAGGCGATGATGTAGTCGATGAGGCAGACGCAAACGGCTTTCCAGAGAACCATATAGCTGTCGGAGCCGGGCATGAAGAACGCCGAGACGGTCTTGAAGCCGAGGAGCATCTGAACGACGGCATATACGAAGCCGGTGAGCAGACCCCACTTTGTGCCGTTGCGGTAAGCCGCAAGCACGATGGGCAGCATGCTGCATACGGTGAATCCGCCGCCGAAGGGGAGATTCAGGAACGGTATGAAGCTGCAAACGACGTTGAGCACGGTTGCGATAGCAATAAGCAGAGCGCACTCAACAAGCACTTTTGTGTTGTTTTTCTTGGTTGTTGACATGGTGTTTTTCCTCCAAAAAAATGAAATCAGCGTCCATGCGGTATGCACAGACGCTGTCAGTCTATATAATATACAGCAAACGCTGTCTATTATCCTTCCTACGCCGGCATTATCCGGATCAGGTCAGAGGGTATCATCTCAGCCGCCCGAAGGCAGCACCCCTGGCTATTCGGTTTTGTTTATTTTTTTCCGCGCAGCTCCGCTTTTCCCTCGGGAGTGTCCCTGTAATACTGGGTCTTGGGATGCGGGTGCTCTCTGGACTCCCAGAGCTCCTGAGCAACGGGCGCCCACTGAGCGGCGAACTTGTCGCAGCGCGCGCAGAGGGTTTCAACATCCTCGGGCGCAAGCAGGTCGGTGGACTTCGCTCCCGTGTCCTTTATCATCTTTCTCAGGCACTGCGGGTTTTCGAGCATCGGGCACGGGCGCAGATGGTTGTTGTTGAACGGCTGACCGTGCCAGTAGGCCTGGAAGAGAGGACGCTTGAGCGCCTCGATAAGAGTATGCTCGCGGATATTGGAGTCCGAGTAGTGTATGAACACGCAGGGCTCGATATCGCCTGCGGAGTTGATGTGGAAATAGTTTCTGCCGCCCGCTATGCAGCCGCCGACATATTCTCCGTCATCCTGGAAATCAATGACGAACATGGGCTTTCCGGTCTTGCTGTTGCGCATTTTGCGCACCCAGTTATACATATGCGTGCGCTGCTCGGGGGTGGGGATAAGCTCCTCTACCGCGCCGGAGCCGACGGGCATATAGTTGAAGTACCACGCATAGCGCGCACCCTTGGATATCATCAAATCGACGAACTCATCGGAGGTGACCGCGTCCACGTTTGCGCGGGTGTAGCATACGGAGATACCGAACAGGCATCCCTTGCTCTTGAGCAGGTCCATAGCCTGCATGACATGGTCGTAGCTGCCCTCGCCGCGTCTTGCGTCGTTGCTCTCCTTGCTGCCCTCGATGCTTATTGCGAGCGCGATGTTGCCCACGCGCTTCATTTCCTCGCAGAACTCCTCGTCGACGAGGTCGGCGTTTGTGTAGGAGAGGAACGCGCAGTCGGGATGCAGCTCGCAGAGCTTGATGAGGTCTTTCTTTCTCAGCAGCGGCTCGCCTCCTGTGAACATATAGAAATGGGTGCCCATGGCGACGCCCTGGTTTACAATATCGTTGAGCTCGTCAAATGTGAGGCTCTGCTTGTGGCCGTATTCCGCGCTCCAGCAGCCCTTGCACTTGCGGTTGCAGGCGCTTGTCGGGTCGAGCAAAATGACCCACGGAATATTGCAGTGATATTTTTCGCGGTTTGCGCGAACGGTCTTTGTGCCGTTGACTCCCGCGCCAAGTCCGAGAGCGAGCATCATGTTCATCAGAACATTGTCGTCGATCTCATCTATAAGCCTGAGCGCCAGCTGACGCCAGACGTTCTCGGGGTCTTTCGCACCCTCGCGGAAGCTGTCGAAGTTCTTCGAGGGGAATATATTGCCGACAAACAGCTCGGATTTATCAATAAGCTTAACCAAGTTTGTGTCGGGATCTTTTCTGACATATTTTATCATGCGGGACAGAACCGCCGCGGCTGCTGCTCGCTGTATCTTCTCTTTTACAGTCATTTTTGCGGCTCCTTTCATATCTGTCAGTTGATTTAGATAAACATTCTAACACAGGTTCAAGATAAAATCCACATCTAAAAGAAAAAAGTCGGGATAAAGGAACAAAATTTTCGGTTTGTTCATAAAGTATTAAGTTTTCTCCCGAGGTTGCAAAAATCGCTTTTTGCGGATATACTATAAGACAGTAATTTTATCAGGAGAACCGATTTGAAGAGTTTTTTTAAAAAGCACAGGGATGTGCTCATGCTTATTCTGCGCTGCGCGGTTGCGATAACGCTGCTGGTTATCGCCGTTGTGAACTACGACAGGCTCACAAAAATCGATATGCGCGCCCTTGTCGACGGGGCGGGGAGCACTGCCGCCGCGGTGGCGGTGATAATCGGCGTTTATGCCGTAAAATCCGTGCTGTTTATAATACCCGCGTCGATTATATTTCCGTCGGCATGGCGTTCCCCACGCCCTCGGCCATTGCGATAAACCTCGCGGGCATCGCGCTCGAAATAACCGCGACCTATCTGCTCGGTTGGTTTCTCGGCGGCGAATATGTCGAGAAGCGGCTCAAGGGGAGCAAGGCGGGGGATAAGGTGCTCGCCTTAGGCGACGGAAAGAAGCTCTCCGCGCTCTTTTTGGTGCGCCTGCTGCCCGTGTTCCCAATTGACTTTGTCAGCCTTTTCCTCGGCGCAACGAAGCTGCCGTTTTGGAAATATGCGCTCCTTTCAATCGGCGGAATAATGCCGCGTGTTATACTTTTTACTATCTTGGGCGACGGCATATATGACTACATCCCCATGGATAAGATAGTTCTCGTCATAGTCTGCTGCATCCCCGCCGTGATAATCTGGTGGGTGATAAAGTTTTTCAAAAACAGGAAAAACTCATCTGCCGGTTGAGCCGAAGCCGCCCGCGCCGCGCTCCGTCTCGTCGAGGCTCTCGACCTCTGCGGGCTCCGCGGGAATGACGGGGGCGAGGACAAGCTGGGCTATCCTCTCGCCGGGCTGTATCGTGTAGTCCTCGTTCGAGGTGTTTATCAGCCCTACGCATATCTCGCCTCTGTAGTCGCTGTCAATGACTCCGACTCCGTTCGAGAGCGAAATACCGTGCTTTATCCCGAGTCCGCTGCGTGCATAAATAAACGCGGCGGTCTCGTTGTTTTCTATGGCGATGGCTATGCCCGTGGGTATCACGGTGCGCTCGCCCGCCTTGAGAACCACCTCGCCCTCGGTGCAGGCGCACAGATCCAATCCCGCGCTGCCCGCTGTCGCACGCTTCGGAATTATTGCGCCGGGGCGCATTTTTTTCATCTTGAGTGTGAGCATGATATGTCTCCTTTTATTCGACGCCGCGGTAGAGAAGTCCGCGCGTAAATTCACCCTGCGGGACGTCGCCCCTGCGGTAGCTTTCGAGAATTTTTTCGCATTCGTCCTTTGTCTCGGTCGTAAACCACAGCAGCGAGAAATCCGCAAATTCAAACTGCTCGCGCTTGTCGCTCTCGACTACAGGCACGCTGTTTAGCAGGGTCGAGGCGAAAGGCGTGCACTCGACGGGGAATTTTACTCCCATCCTGTCCGTCAAAAAGCCGTGCTTGCGGCATTGGGCGCAGGTCGTGCCGTTTTTAACGGGGCAGTTTCTCGTCTGCATCAGCGGCAGCCGCCCGTAGGCGAACACTCCTCGCGGGAGATGTCCGCCGAGCGCGGAGCATTGGGTGAGCTTTAGCTCCGTGCTCAGCACCGCGTCGGTGAAGCCGAGGTGCTCGAATTCGTCGAGCGAAAAGGTGTTGAATATATTTGTCCCGGGCAGAGCGCAGAGCTTCATGCCCGCTTTTTTTGCTATGGCCGCGCCGTCGAGAGAGCAGACCGCGGCGAGAGAAACGCCGTTTTTGCGCGCGTTGACGCCGCCGAAAACAGCGGCGGGGACCTCGACCGCCGGCTGAATCTTTTTCTCCTTGAGCGAGTCGACTGTTTTGGCGTCAATGTCGAGGGGCAGTATCACGCGCCGCACGAGAGAGAGGTCTGAGGGCAGCTGCGAGACGCTTTTCAATCTTATGACATAGCCGCGGTTTTTGGAGCGGCGGCGTTTAGTTGCCGTCTGCTGAGGATAAAACGGGATTTCGCCGCGCTCGGCGATTTTTTTCTCGAGCGCCGAGAGCGCTTTTCTGCGAAGCGAGTTTATCTCCGCCGCGCTTAAAAATATATCGTCTCCGATGTCTGTCTCAATATCCCCGGCATAGAACTGCGTCGAGCCGCATTTGCGAAGCCGCGTCTCTGTCTCCTCGCGGCCTACGGCTCTGTTCTGCGCCTTTTGCACGGCGCTGTCGGATTCGGCAAAGACGCTCTTGCCGGCGGCCTTAACGGCGAGCCCCGCCTTTTCTCCGACATGCGCCGAGAGATACATGTCGGCTCTTATCAGTGGCTGTTCGCCGTCATACAGAGCGGCGAGAGGCGCAAGCACCTCCTTTGCGGCGGTCACGTCCTCCTTGCGGCGCACGCCGAACATATCGCGCCCGAGAGCGCCGTCATAGTAGCCTGAGGTAAATCCGGAGCGGGAAAACACCGCGCCGAGCGTGCGCTCATAGCCGGCGGCATCCTCGCCCGCAAGACTCTTTTTGCAGGCGGTCACGGCGGCGGCGACATACTCCGGCCGCTTCATGCGTCCCTCTATTTTAAATGAGGTAATGCCCATCTGCGCAAGCTCCGGCAGATATTCGATAAGTGACATATCCTTGAGGCTCAGGTCGTGCCCCGTGCCGCCCTCTGCCGAAAACGGCAGTCTGCACGGCTGGGCGCACAGGCCTCTGTTGCCCGAGCGCGAGCCGAGCACGGCGCTCAGCTGACACTGACCCGACAGGCACATACACAGTGCGCCGTGGACGAATAATTCAAGCTCTATCGGCGACTGTGCGGCTATTTTTTCTATCTCTTTTTTTGAAAGCTCTCTCGGGAGCACCGCGCGGCAAAAGCCCAAATCCGCGAGCAGCTTTATCCCGTCGAGAGTCTGAACCGAGGTCTGCGTCGAGGCGTGCAGCGGCATATCGGGAGCCGCTCTGCGAACGAGCGAAGCAAGCCCGATATCCTGTAAAATAAGTGCGTCTGCTTTGATGTCGCAGGCGCACCTGACGGCGTTCATCGCCGTTTCAGTCTCATCGTCACGCACAAGGGTGTTGAGCGTGATATAAACCTTGACCCCGCGCGCATGGCAGTATTCGACCGCCTGCGCCAGCTCCTCGTCGCTGAAATTTGCGGCGTTGCGGCGCGCGTTGAGCTTCCGTCCGCCGAGGTATACGGCGTCGGCGCCGCAGCGCACGGCCGCCGTAAGCGAGTCGAACGAGCCGGCGGGCGCAAGTATCTCCGGCTTATTCATCCCGTCCTCCGTGACGTTTCTTGTATTCGGCGAACTCCTTTGCTATCCTGTCCGCCTCGCGTGTCGCAATCTCGCAATTGAGCTTGTCACGCGACGAGTCCTCAAGATACTCCTGAATGCTTGAACGCAGTTTTTCTGCGTCCGAAGTTGCCTTTTTCTCTGCATCCGCAAATTCGAGCGCCGCGAGAACCGCCGCTTGAGTCACGGAGATACGCGGATTCTGGCGGAGAATCGAGGTTATCTTTTCATCGACCTCGTTTCCCAGTTCGATCATGTATTTGTTTTCTTCTCCCGAGGCTATGACATATTCTGCGCCGCAGATAGTCAGCTTGACTTTATTCTTTTCCACGGTAATACTGTCCTTTCTTTATCGCTTTGCATTCTTCTGATTTTATTATACAATAGAACTGTCCGAGAATAAAGGGCTTTTTGAAATTTTTGCGGCGAAAAAGCCCCGCCGATTTCCCGGCGGGGCTTTGCTGTAAGACTTTTTATCAGTCCTCGTTCTCTTCCTTGATCTTTTCGACTATCTCGTCGGGGATCGCTTCGCCGTGGTGAACGACGAGGATGCAGAGAGTCGAGAGGATGAAGGCTATCGGGCAATAGTAGAACAGGGACATATAAGTGCCCGTGAACATACGGACGATGCCGTAGATTATCGGAGTGGCTATCTGCGCTGAGAAGGTGGCGGTGTAGTAGTAGCCGGTGAAGGTACCGACCTTGTCTATGCCGCCTATCTCGAGCACGAGGGGCAGGGTGTTGACGGTGATGAACATATTCGCCGCGCCGCCCACGACAAGAGCTACCCAGATGAGCGCTCCGCTGAGTGCGTTGATGTGAAGTATCTCGGTGAGCAGATATGCGCCGAATGCGATGATGAATATGGCGAGTCCGCCGAGTATGGTCTTTTTGCGGCCGAACTTCTTGCCGAGCCAGCCCGCGGGGATGGCGGCGACTGCGGAGGCGGCGGCAAAGGCGGTGGTCATGATGGTTGCCTGAGCGGCGGTCTTATGAAGAATCTCATCCGCAAACAGAGCGAAGAAGGTGGAGATGGCGTTCGTGCCGCAGAAGAGGAAGAACAGACCCATGAGCATGAAGATAAGGCTTCTTCTCTCGCCGGAGGTGAGCTTCTCTTTCTTTCTCGCTTCTTTTTCGGCCTTTGCGGCCTCTTTTTCAGCCTTGCGTCTTGCCTCTGCGTCGGCTGCCTGATTCATCTCGCCCTTTATCTTAATGCGGCTGTCGGGCTCCTTGACGAAGAAGAGGATGATGAGCATACCGATTACCATAACGGCGGCGCCGAGCAGGAAAACGTAGGGGAAAGTGTTGAGCTCGTTGAACTCGGGGGACTTCGAGGAGATTCCCGTAACGGCGCAGTAGACAGCCGTGACGATAGTGCCCGCGAACAGGCCGAGTGCTCCGCCTACGCCGCCCATGAGGTTGATGACGGCGTTGCCCTCGGAGCGAATCTCGCTCGGGGTAAGGTCGGGCATGAGCGCAACGACGGGAGCTCTCCAGAGCGACATGACGAAGACGAAGAGTATGATGAAGAGCATCGTCAGCGGGAGAGAATTAAACTTTATCGCAACTAACGGTATAATTGCGAACAGAACTGCCGAAATCGGCGCGCCGAAGATGACGTACGGGCGGCGCTTTCCGAAGCGGGAGTGGGTGTTGTCGGAGAGCTTGCCGAAGGTCGGCTGGAAGATGACGCCGAAGATGTTGTCAAACGTCATGATAATACCGATGAACAGCGGGACGAGCGTTATGCCGCCCGCGGCGGTGGTGACATTCTCACCGTTTGCCGCGGCGAACTCGGCCAATTTCGGGAACGTCTCGTTGAGCTTTGCCGACCACGAGGTTATCGTGGCGCTGTTGCTGAGCAGATAGTTGAGTATCTTTGTTATGTAGGGATCGTAAATGGCCCATGCGATAGACGACGCAAGGAAACCGAATCCCGTGAGAATCGTGTGTGGGTAGTGCAGCTTGCCGTTCGGCTTAGCACAGAAATACTGCTTCGCTTTTTCCATGTCTGGTTATTACCTCCTTAAATGCCGCGCGGCCGTATGCCGAGTGCGCGGTCTCAAACAGTGTAATTGTAACATATCTGTCCGGATTTTCAAGTGGTTTTTAAACTTATTGCATAAAAATATTTTATTTATTTAAGAAAACCGCTGACTATGACCTCCTCGGCCTCCTCCTCGGTCAGTCCGAAGGTCATAAGCTTCAATAATTGGTCGTTGTTTATGCGCCCTATGGCGGCCTCGTGGACTATCTGCGCGTCGGCATCGTTCGCCGTTATCTCGGGGATAGAGCGGATCTTTGCCTTGTCCATAATTATCGAGTCGCACTGAACATGGGCGCGGCAGGCGGTGTTGCCGACGGCTCTCGGGTAGAACACCTGCTCGGAGCTGTCCTTGGCGACCGAGCGGGAGACTATCTGCGCGCTCGAATCCCTGCCGTTTAGGTTCACGGTCATGTTGGAGCGGGCCTTCTGTCTGCCGTGAGTGAGCAGGCGCTCGGTTATGACTATTTTCGCCCGCGCATCAAGCGAGGCGTCCGTCTCGCGCAGGGTGGAATCGACGCCCGCGAGCTGAATCATCTCCATCTCGCAGTAGGAGCCCTCCTCCATGGTGACTTCGGTCACGGGGTTTAATATCTTTTCGCCCGTGCCCTCGCCCTCGCCGTAGTGCTTCTCGACATATTTGACTTTTGCGTTTTTGCCGATGAAGAAGCGGTGGATACCGTCGTGCTCGGTCTTTTCGCCGCCGCAGTTGTGTATGCCGCAGCCCGCGACTATCAGCACGTCCGCGCCCTCGCCGACATAGAAATCGTTATACACCTTGTCATTTATTCCGCTCTCGGTGATTATGACGGGGATGTGAACCTCCTCGCCCTTTGTGAACGGCTTTATATATATGTCTATGCCGGGCTTGCCGCTTTTGGGCTCTATCGTGATATTCTCGCTCGACTGCCTTGCGACGCCCTGCCCGTTTCTTCTGATGTTGAACGCGCCTGCGGCAGGCAGCCCGTCCATATCGGCTATCGTGTGCAGAAGCGACATATCGACTTTCTTTAACGGCTCGGACATATTATTCACCGTCCTTTCTGTTGAAATCGCAGCTCTCCTCGAGCTCGCCGAGCAGCTGCGGAAGAATCTCTTCCTTTGTGCCTCGAGTGCGTATCTTGCCCTTTTCGACGACTATCATCTCGTCGGCAAGCTGCATTATGCGCTCCTGATGCGAGATGACTATAACAGTCTCGTATCTGTTTTTGCACATCGAGCGGAAGCTCTCGACAAGCATGGCGAAGCTCCAAAGGTCAATGCCCGCCTCCGGCTCGTCGAAAATCGCAAGGTCCACCTTTCGCGCCATGAGAGTGGCTATCTCGACGCGCTTTACCTCGCCGCCCGAGAGCGACGCGTCAACCTCGCGGTTTAGATATTCGCGCGAGCAGAGCCCGACGCTCGTCAGGTACGCGCAGCACGCGTCCTCGGGCAGCTCGCTGCCGTGGGCGAGACTCAGAAGCCTGCGCACGGTGAGCCCCTTGAAGCGCGGCGGCTGCTGGAACGCGTAGCCGATGCCGAGCTTTGCGCGCTCGGTTATGCTCATGTGCGTTATGTCCGTTCCGTTATAGATTATCTGCCCCGCGGTCGGCTGCTCTATGCCCATGATGAGCTTTGCGAGCGTGGATTTTCCGCCGCCGTTGGGGCCTGTTATGACAACGAACTTTCCGTCGTCGAAGGTTATGCTGATATCGTCGATTATCTCGAGCTCGTCGTCGGCGCTGCCGACGGAGAAGGAGACGTTTTTCAGTTCAAGCATATTCTGCTTCCTTTCGCTTAAATATATATGCAGGTTGATTATACAGATTTTTCGTTGATATGACAAGATATTTTGCTCCGATATTTGCCTGAGATACGCGGATATTTCGGTAGCGGGCGGTTTTTTATGAGTTTTTTGTAAACAAAGTCGGATTTTATTTGAATTTTCACCGGAAAGCTGATAGAATAGAACGGTAATGTTACCGGACAAGGAGGTATCGGTTTGTCAGATAAAGAAAACAAGCAGCCGCTTTCCGAGAACGAGGCTGCCGAAGAAGAGAAAAGCTTTGAGTATGACAGAACGCTTTGCAGCCTGTGCCAGAAGAAGGCCCGCGAAGAGGGCAGCTATTACTGCGAGGACTGCCGTGCCAAGATGATGAAAACGAAGATAAAGGGAGGTCCCGTTGTCGCCGCGCTGCTTTGCGTGTTGGTTTCGCTGCTCGCTCTTATGCTTTTGGGCGCAAACGCCACTCAGATAAGCGCAATGCTCGAGGCCGATTCCCTTATGAATCAGGGTTATGTCAACGCCGCTCTCAACAAGGTGTCCCAGGCGAGCGAGGCAAACGCCGCGTTAAACAAAAGAGACTTTGTTTCGAATCTTTCAAAGACCCTCGGCAATCAGACGATATTCACCCTCGGCTACAGCGAGACCGTCATGACCGCCAGGCTCTATGCGAGGGGCTACAGCGAGATAGACGCGGGCGGATATCTTGTAAACAACCTCGGTGAGGACGCGGTGAAGTCGGACGCGAGGCTTTTGGGCGTGCGTAAGTATGTCAAGGCCTATAACAGCTATAACACCATGCAGGAGAAGGCGTATTCCATTCTCCAGAACTATATCAACTCCGACGCCAAGGATATCCCCTACGACGAGCTTATCGAGAAGCTTGAGGCTCTCAGAGGGCAGGAGGGTGTCGATGATAAGTACATCGACTACTACAAGTGCTTTGTCGCCATGCAGGCGGACAAGAGCATTGACGTTCAGCTCGGTTTCCTGTTCAAGATGGAAAAGGAATATCCCGAGGGACTTATGATTTACGGCCCGACCATAACGGACTATTATTACCGCTCGGGCGACTATGCCAAGGCCATAGAATATGCCGATAAGATGATAGCGAAGAACCGCAACTACTACTCGGCGTATGAGCAGAAGGTCACGGCTCTGCTTGCAAAGGGCGACGTTGACGGCGCAGCGAAAGTCTGCGACGCGCTTGACACGGCCGAGAACGCGGCGGGAGTCGCAAGCGGAGATTACACCTCCTACAGCCTGCGCGCCAACCTCTATTGGTACACCGGCAAGTATGACGAGGCGATAAAGGTCTGCGAGGAGGGTCTTGAGGCCTCCGGCGGCGATTCGGATATCTACCGCAACGAGGCTATAGCCTATATGCTCAAGGGCGACTACAAGAAGGCCAACGAGTGCGGAAAGGCCGCGTATCAGTTCTCAATGAACTACGGCGACCTTACGCTCGATATGCTCAACACCGCGGCTCTTGCGGCGGGACTTGCAAAGGACGATGAGACCTACAAGTCGATGCAGGATTATCTCAAGACCTATAACTATGAGGTAAGCTCGGTTGTCACGGACTGCCTCGCGGGCAAAAAGACCGTCGAGCAAGTCTTCATCACTGACGGAGGTGTCATCTCATGATTTCAACTGTTATCTATTTAATCGGCAAGGTGCTCACCTTCCCGGGTGCATATATAAAGGCTTTCTTCGAGCATCTTATAGCCAGAGCGTTCAGCATCCCCGTTGAGGATACGAAATATTTAAGAAACACCGACGGCTGCGGCCACGTCGAGCATGACGCGATAGACAGCAAGGCAAAGGCCTTCTTCTATTGCCTGCTGCCCGGTCTGTTTAACGCGATAATCGGCGCGCCCATGCTCTATATGGGCTTTGCGGGACTGTTCTTCTTCAAGGTCCCCGCCGATTCCTCTACGGCGCTCATGTTCATTGTCTGCTGCCTTATGTTCTACCTCGGCTTCTCCCTGTGCGCGAATCAGTATCCGCTCATGGAGGACGCCATCGGTCTGTGGCATGCGCTCTACGGCAAGGACGGAGCCAACTTATTCGTAAAGATAGTGCTCTTTATCCCGACCGCCGTTATTGTTGCGGGTGCGTTCCTTGAGAGATATGCGCTCAACGTTCTTCTCATGGCGGGCGCGGTTGCCGCCGCCGCACTGACGGTATAACAAAAATAAATAAGCTGCCTCCGCACAGATCGTTCTCTGCGGAGGCGCTTTGCAATCGGAGAAACTTTTATGGACTGTAATTTTAAACTTTGCGTCATATGTCCCGGCGATGGGGACGCGGCTGTGAATCTCGCTTATTCGCTCTTGACCCGCGAGGACGGAGTGCGCCTTGTGCTCTGCACGGATAACGCGGATGCCGGGAAATTCCCGAAGCCGGCTGAAACCGGCAGGCTGGATTTTGCGCACGGCTCTTTGGAGGCGTTGAACTCCGTTCTCGCTTCGCCCGATGCGCCGCTTGTCATGTTCGCCGAGCCGAATACTACCTTCGCGCCCGGATTTGTCGGCTTGCTCGACGGCGCCGCCGTCTTTAACGCGGCGGAATCGGAGATTGACGCGCCGCGCAAGCTCTACCGCGACAGCTTTTCGGAGCATGAGGCATTTTCGCCCGCAGTCGGCGTGAATTTTGTCATGCGCTCCGAGGTTATAAGCGAGCATAAAATGGAGCTTCTGTCTGCGGACGCGGCAGGCTTTGCGGCCTTTGCCGCCGAGTATGCCGCATATGAAAGCTTCAAGCCCCTGCACGAGGTGCTGCTCTACGGCGCAAAGCCGATAGAATATACCGCACAGACCTTCGGCATTACGGCAAAAAGCGTCTCGCCCGCGGGCGGGCTCTCTGCGCTGACGCTCCTGCTCTCTGCCTACTGCGGACTTGACGGAGCCGAAAAGGAGAGAGCTTTCGATATATTCTGCGCGGCGGCAAAGCCGTTTTTTGAAAATAGCGCGTATGAGGCGTATGCACTCGCGGCTTTCAATGTCGATTCCGCGCTGCTCAGAGAGGGCTGCCGCGCTGGCGAGTTCGTCTCGGCTGGCACGAACGCCATGTATAAAGAGGTCACTCTGCCGATTCTCGCCGACGATGTCGTGCGCGATTTCTACGGCGGAAAGCTGAGCTTCGGCACTCTGCGCCGCTGCGTCGCCGCGTGGCTCTATTTCAAGCTCTACCGCATGGGCGGGGCGGCGAAGAAGCTCGGCTGCAAAATCTGCTCAAAGCTCGCCGGGGGTGACCTGAATGTCTGATTTCCCATTCAGAGCCACAATACTCATCCCCGTCTACAATGTCGAAAAATATCTCGACGGCTGCATAAGCTCGCTCAAGGAGCAGACGGAGCCGTTTGAGAATATGGAGATACTTCTGATAAACGACGGCAGCAGGGACGGCAGCGCGGATATCTGCCGGAGATTGGCGGACGAAAATGAAAACGTTTGCTTCTACTCAAAGGAGAACGAGGGACTTTCAAAGACCCGCAACTTCGGCCTGCGCCGCGCTCGGGGCAAGTATATCTTTTTCCTCGACTCGGACGACACCCTCGCGCCCGATACGGTGAAGAGCGTGGTCGATTATTTCGACACGGTATATGACGAGGTCGATATGGTGACCTATAGAATAACGCAGTATTTCAAGAATGCGCCGCCCGTCTATCATTTCAGATACCGCACGCTGACTCATACCGGCGTATACGATCTCGACGACCCGAAAAACAGATTTATTACGCAGACGAATATAAATGTCTGCGTCAAGAATGACAAAAGCAACGGTATCTTTTTCGACGAGTCGCCGGATTTCAGGCACGAGGACGAAAAATACTGCTGTGATATCCTGCGCCGCAAGATGAAGATAGGCTATTGCAAAAACGGCGAATACCGCTACAACCGCGGCAACGAGAACAGCATAGTTTCAACCGTTTTTTCGCCCTATTATATATTCGAAACCTCCATGGCGTTCTATGAGGCGCTGTTCGATTCGTTCGGCGGCCGGGTTCCGCCGTATTTTCAGGGCATGGTTTTCAACGACCTTCGCTGGAAGCTCAAGGAGGATAAGCTCCTGCCCTATCACTATTCCCCCGAGGAGTTCGAGCGCGCCAATAAGCGCATAGACGCGCTGCTTGCGAGAATCGACGAGGATACGATTATCCTGCATCCGTCCGTCAACGAGTATCATATCCACTACTGGCTCTCGCGCAAGCCCGACTGCCATCCGACGGTGCTCGCGCAGGACGGCAAACTGAGCGTTGCGGCGGACGGGAGAAAAATATTCTCCGCGTCGACGTTTCCGCTGATGATGAGAAAAATATTTGTCGAAAATAAAAAGGCGAGGCTGCTCTCGTTTATAAAATCTCCGATTTTTTCGCATCTCGGGCGCGGCGAGTGGAAGATAGTCGCCTCGGTAGACGGCGAAAGGCGCGAGCTCGAGACGTTTGATTCCGTTTTCGGCGCGCAGGATTCGGCTGTCAATGTGGTTGATTTCCCGGCGTTTTTCTGCGAGTTTCCCGCGGACGGCAGGCACGAGATAAAATTCTTCGTCGTGATACGCGGCGTGGAATACCCTACAAAGCTTTTGGCCGAGCCGACCGCCGTGTTCAGCCGCAAGGTGCGTATGTATGTCCGAAACGGCGTGATGTTCACGCTCGAGGGTAGGGCGCTCATAAGCAGGAGCGTCACCGAGGACGAGAAGTACCGCGCCGAGCGAGAGCAGAGCAAGAATTTCAAGAGAAGCATAAAAAAGCTTCGCAACGCCGCCATAGAATACCGCAGGGCGCACAAGGTCGAGCTCTACTACGATCTGCATACGGTCGATTTCGACAACGGCTACTACCAATTCAAAAACGATATAAAGCACAGCGACGGAGTTGAACGCTACTATATCTACAGCCGTGAATATAAAAATATCGACGGGCTTTTCACAAAGGAGGAACAGGCGCACCTCGTGAAATTCGGCTCGGAGAGACACAAGCTGCTGTATCTTTCGGCGCGAGTGATATTCACGGCGTTCTACGGCGTGACCCCCGTCTCTCCGTTCGGCTCGGCGGCGGGAGAGGTGCCCTATGCCGACCTGCTCGATTTCAAGACCGTCTATCTCCAGCACGGAGTGCTTCACGCCTCCCTGCGCTCGCAGAATTCGGTCGAGCGCTGCCGCGCGGATAAAATCGTTATTTCCGCGCCGTTTGAAAAGCAGAACTACATGACCAACTACCACTATCCGGAGGACAATCTCATCCCCACGGGCATGGCGCGTTACGACCATATCGACAGAAATAAAAAGGCGAAAAACAGGATTCTTTTTGCCCCGTCGTGGCGCAAATATCTGACCCAGGAGATAAATTCCTCGAAGTGGGAGCTGATAGACTCAAAGCTCAAAAACTCCGATTATTTCAGGAATTTTTCGCGCTTTCTCGAGAGCGAAGAGCTGCATGAGCTGCTCGAAAAGACGGACACCTATCTCGATGTCAAGCTCCACCCGATAATCGCGGATGCCGAGGGACTTTTTGATATCAAGAGCCCGCGCGTTGTTATGGCGGGCGCGCACGTTGATATCGAGGACTACGAGATGTTCATAACGGACTTCTCGTCCTTCGTGTTCGACTTTGCCTGTCTCTGCCGCCCCGTGCTCTATTTCGTGCCGGACTACGGGCAGTTCAAGGCGGGAATGAACCACTACCGCAAGCTGGATTTACCGTTTGAAAAGGCATTCGGTTCGCTCGTCCTCGACCCGGACGGCGCGGTGGAGGAAATAAAAAAAGCCGCGGAAAACGGCTTTGATCCGGAACCGATATACGCCGAGCGCATGAGGAGCTTTTTCTATCCGCTCGAAAACTGCGCCGAGGCACTCTACAACGAAGTGAGCTCGTGGGAGCTCAAGTAAACAGCACGACCCTCCGCAGAATAAATAATGCGGAGGGTCGTTTTGTATTTTTGAGCCCTGAAGCCTCTGTTAAATCGGAACTTGCGGAGAAAAACTGCCGTCAGGCAAATAATTATAATATTGCAAATTGACATAAGCGTGCAGGGAGCGGATATTATCCGCCCGCGGTTTATGCGGCAATTTGTGGCTGTTCACTCTGTAGGGGTCGGCGACTCGACGACCCTTTGACGCGACAGCGTCACCGAAAATCTATCCTTTCGCCTTATGCGTTTTCAATGCCGTTCTGTCCGCATAGTCGTGATATATTTACATCCCGAAAAAATCATGCTATAATTCAACCGTAAAACTACGGGGAGAGATGAAAATGGTGAGATTGGCATCGGTCGGCGATGCTGGGGAGCTTGAGCGCCTCAATGCAGAGTTCAACGGCAAGGGCAAGACTACGGAAGAAAGCATTCGCGCCTCGCTTCTTACAAACAGGCGCGAGGTTGTCATCGTTGCGGACGGCGACGGCGGACGGCTCGCCGGCTTTGTCTGCGTTCAGCTGAAAAAATCGTTCTGCTACGACGAATATATGCCCGAGATAACTGAGGTCTATGTCCGTCCCGAGTATCGCGGGCGGGGCGTCGCGCGGGAAATGTTGACCTTCGCGCAGGAATACTGCAAAAAAATATACCCGCTCCACAGCTTCGAGCTGTTGACGGGCAGCGATAACACTGCCGCGCAAAAGCTCTACTCCGCCATCGGCTTCGAGTGCGACGGCGAAATGCATATGTCAAAGCAGGTAAAATAATTTGAGAGAATCGCAGGAACAGAGCTATGAGAATAATAAATACTTTTGATAAAATACCCGGCTGCTTTAAGAACAGCGCCTTTGATTTGGATGCATGGAGAGTATACGCCCGTGCGATTTCGCCGGAGCTTGGCGAAAAATGCGAACGGGATTCGAGGGAATATGATTTCAATAACGACGTGCTGCCCGTAGTCAATAACGTGCTGCTCAACAGGGATGCGGCGCTTGCGGCAAACGACTCCTTTGTCGCCGTGACCGACAAGCTTGCGGAAAATATCGGACGGCTTTTTGAAAACGGCGTCGAGACGGATATTATTCTCTATTTGGGGCTGTGCAACGGCGCGGGCTGGGCGACATCGCTTGACGGCAGAGACGCGGTTTTGCTCGGAATAGAAAAAATTATCGAATTGAATTGGCAGGATGAATCCGCCATGCAGGCTCTGATTTTTCATGAAATAGGCCACATATGGCATAAAACCTACGGGAATCTCTATCCCGAGGCTCGGTCAGAGGGCGAAAATTCACTGGCTCAGCTCTATCAAGAGGGACTTGCCATGGTCTGCGAACATATTTTATGCCAAGATGACAGATACTATCATCAAAATCAAAACGGCTGGCTCGATTGGTGCAAGGAAAACGAAGCCGAAATAAAGCGTGAATATCTCCGACGCGTCGACAAAAATATCAGCACGCAGGATTTCTTTGGGGATTGGTGCAGCTACAAAAATCACAGCGATGTTGGCTATTATCTGGGCTGCGAGTTCGTCAAACATTTGCAGCGGCAATACTCGCTTGTCGATATAGCAAGCCTCAATGTCAATCAGTTATATAATCATTTTAAGGAGTTTGCGTCGGCCGAATAAACGGACGGCAAGCAGCAAAAAAGCTTTTACATAGAAAGAGCGTACTGTTCGCGGCGTTTTTGATTATTTGAGATATCCAAATTATCCTGATTATACCGGCAGTGTTATCGGTTTGTTATCGAGACTGATAACACTCGACCTACAGCTATGATAACAGCAAGCTATGCCGCTTCGAAATATTGTGTTTTTACTTAGAAAAGCGAGAACTTATATGTTACTAAGAAACATATAAGGCAAGTTGTTCTATGATTTCTTCATGCTTATGCTAAGAAAATTTCTCTCATTTAATATATTTTTTTTTGCCTTGACGGTATGTCAAAAAGGAATTTTTATCGAATATGTAAAAGGCTTCCGCCCCTAACAGGGCAGAAGCCTTAAAAATTATGCGATTTTTAGGTTTAGTTGTAAGCCAAGTGTTACTATTTCATCTGTTGCAAAAACGGTTACTCGAAAAGTGCCGAGTCCCGAAACCAGCATAAATACTGGGCTTTTCGGCACATCTAAACCAAGGGGAACTATTCCCACTCAATCGTTCCGATCGGCTTGGGGGTGAGGTCCATTACGACACGGTTGATGCCTTCGACCTCGTGGGTGATGCGGTCGGTGATATGGTGCAGGAGGGGATAGGGTATCTCCTCTATTGTGGCGGTCATGGCGTCGGTGGTGTTCACCGCGCGGATGATTGCCGGCCAGCCCTCATAGCGCTTGCCGTCGCGCACGCCGACGCTCTTGAAGTCGGGCACGGCGATAAAATACTGCCAGACCTTGCCTGCGAGCCCGTTCTTGTCGAACTCCTCTCTGAGTATGGCATCCGCCTCTCTCAGGGCATTCAGACGGTCTCTCGTTATCGCGCCGAGGCAGCGCACTCCGAGTCCGGGTCCCGGGAACGGCTGACGGTAGACCATGCTGTGCGGCAGGCCGAGCGCCTCGCCGACAACGCGGACTTCGTCCTTGTAGAGCAGCTTTACGGGCTCGACAAGCTCCATCTTCATGTCCTCCGGCAGACCGCCGACGTTGTGATGAGCCTTTACGCCGTGGGATTCGAGGATGTCGGGATATATCGTTCCTTGCGCGAGGAACTCGATGCCCTCAAGCTTCGAGGCCTCCTCGTCAAATACTTTTATGAATTCGCCGCCGATTATCTTTCTCTTCTGCTCGGGGTCGCTGACTCCGGCAAGGAGATCAAGGAAACGGTCGGCAGCGTCTATATAGACAAGGTTCGCGTCCATTTGGTTTCTGAAAACCTCGATGACCTGCTCGCTCTCTCCCTTGCGCATAAGTCCGTGGTTGACGTGGACGCAGACCAACTGCTTGCCTATCGCACGGATAAGCAGCGCCGCGACTACGGACGAGTCGACGCCACCGGACAGCGCTAAAAGAACTTTTTTGTCGCCTACCTGCTCGCGCACGGCTGCAACCTGCTCTTCGATAAATTTATTTGCAAGCTCGGATGTGGTTATTCTTTCCATGGACTCGGGACGCACATTGCTGCTCATGAAATTCTCTCCTTATGAATTTATTCCCATTCCACCGTTGCCGGGGGCTTTGTTGTAATATCGTAGACTACGCGGTTGACTCCCTTGACCTCGTTGGTGATTCGGTTCGAGACCTTTGCAAGCACCTCGAACGGGATTCGCGCCCAGTCCGCCGTCATAAAGTCGTCGGTAGTCACCGCGCGAAGCGCGATGAGGCTGTCGTAAGTTCTCGCGTCGCCCATGACGCCGACGCTGTGGACGTTGGTGAGCACCGCGAAATACTGGTTGATGTCGCGGTCGATGCCGGCGAGCTTGATCTCCTCGCGGAAGATGGCGTCCGCATCCTTGAGGATGCTTAACTTCTCCTCCGTTATGTCGCCGAGGATACGCACGGCAAGTCCGGGGCCGGGGAACGGCTGACGCCACACAAGGTCCTCGGGTATTCCGAGCTCGAGT